>Ga0224501_10000517_pt1 | contig 30774 bp, 31 predicted proteins | sample SF_Oct11_sed_USG_4_FD_169105 | JGI IMG/M metagenome (GOLD analysis project Ga0224501, IMG submission 169105) | Sediment microbial communities from San Francisco Bay, California, United States - SF_Oct11_sed_USGS_8_1 | ecosystem: Environmental > Aquatic > Marine > Sediment | place: USA... | reverse complement strand
GATGCGAAAGCGGGGGGCCTCCTGTTGATCATCCTCAATTTCAGTCGTCTTTCCATGAAGAGTGACGACCTGTTTGTCATTCTGAGTAAAGATGGTCTGGTCGAAGATGTCATTTCGTCGAAGCGGACCGATGGCATGAAATTTCGATTCTGGCCCTTTGGGCAGTGAGACAATGAATATGTATAAGAGCGTGATCTTCTGGCTGGTGGCAGCGGTTGTCTGTTTGCCATCGTTCGGCTGTAACGTCGTTCGTGTCTCTCTGAATACGCCCCTCACTCCAGAGGATGTCGCATTTATTGTCCCAGGAGATACGACTCTCACCGATGTGGTGACCAAGCTTGGGGTACCTGATGCACTCACCGATTCCGAGACAGGAATTCTGGCGACGTACCGTTTTATAGATCTGAAATACTCACGGGTCAACTTTGGTTGGTTGGCGAAACCATGGACACCCGTGGACCCGGATCTGATCTTTTCCCGAACAGGACTTGCAGTCGACGCGTTTCAAGTAGCCTTCGATCCTGACTGGGTTGTGCAACACCATGCCTTTCAGCGAAGACTCTCGATGCCACCCTTCTACCCCAATCCGTTCTGATCACCAAGGCCTTTGTCTCTTGTGAATTGCCGCCTGTCAACAGTGCCGCTATAATGCTGTGCCATGCATTCGGACATTCCCACTGATCCATCCAACCTGCTCGGTCAAGACGAGTCGTCATCGTATATCCCAGCTGATGAAGATACAGAGTTTCTGCAGCGGGACGAGTTGCGCCCCATTCGCATCGGGCTCGAACTCCTGAAGCCGGAGCTGATTCAGCGTGAAGAAGGTATCCAGTCGACAATCGTCGTCTTCGGCAGCGCGAGGCTTCACGAGCCGGCCGCCGCCAGACACACGCTCGTCTTGGCAGAAGAGGAGGCCGCTCGAGCACCTGGCGATCTTGGGCTGCAACAACGAGTGGCGATTGCCCGTCGGCAGATGGGCCTGGCCAAGTACTATGACGTGGCACGCGAATTCGGCAGCCTCGTTTCATCGAGCTGCCAAATTGATGGACATTGCGACTACGTTATTGTGACTGGGGGTGGACCTGGGATTATGGAGGCTGCGAATCGAGGCGCGGCCGACGTGAACGCCAAATCCATCGGGCTGAACATCACCTTGCCGCATGAACAATACCCTAACCGGTATATCACCCCAAGCCTCAGCTTTCAGTTTCGCTATTTTGCAATCAGAAAAATGCACTTCCTCATTCGCGCGAAAGCACTCGTGGCATTCCCCGGTGGCTTCGGCACACTGGACGAATTGTTCGAAACCTTAACGTTGCTTCAAACGGGGAAAACAGAGAGTGTCCAGGTGGTGTTGATCGGGCGAAGCTTTTGGGACAGCCTGATTAACTGGCAGGTGCTGGTCGACAACGGCCTGATCTCACAAAAAGACCTTCAGCTCTTTCAGTATGCCGAGACTGCGAAAGAGGCCTGGGACCTCATCACGCACCACTATGGAGTGACAACCACATGAAGCTGTCTTTCTACGGCGCGGCGCGCTCAGTCACCGGAAGCCGGCACATGTTGGAAGTACCAGGATTTCGACTCCTCTTCGATTGTGGGATGTTTCAGGGACGTCGGGAAGAAGCCGTTCGGAAGAATCGGGATCTGGGGTTTCCACCAAAGTCGATTGGGGCGGTCTTGCTGTCGCATGCCCACATCGACCACTCAGGTGCGTTGCCGGTCCTGCCCCGACAAGGCTTCGCGGGAAAAGTCTATCTCACCAGGGCCTCGGCGGATCTTGCGGGGATCATGCTAGAGGATTCCGCTCGTGTGCAGCAATACGACTGCCGTTACGTCAATAAGCAAGAGCGAAGACGAGGGAGGACTTGCATCCAACCTTTGTACGACAGCGACGATGTCCAGAAGATTCTGAAGCGTTTTGAGGGCGAGCGGTATGGAGATCAAGTCAAGATCGCGCCACGACTTACGGCGTCATTTCATGATGCAGGCCATATCTTAGGATCGGCCGCGGTCCGCGTGAAGTACAGCGCGCGGGGCAACACGACCACTGTCCTGTTCAGTGGGGATCTAGGCCGTGCGCACATGCCGATCCTGCGTGATCCGGAACCTCCGCCTCCCTGTGATGTCCTCATTGTGGAATCCACCTACGGCGATCGGCTTCATGAGCAGCTCGGCGAGGAGATGAAAAAGAAAGCGCAAGACCTCCTCCACCATGCTCGCACACACAAGAGCAAGATTATCGTCCCTGCGTTCGCCGTGGGGCGTACGCAGGAGTTAGTCATGCGTATCAAAGAATTGGTTGAAGAAGGTCGTGTGGACCCAATTCCGATCTATATCGACTCGCCACTCGCCGGGAAGGCGACAGAGGTGTTCAAACGGCATCCTGAATGTTACGACGAAGAGACCTCCAAGACATTCTCCGATGCCGGAGATGTCTTTGCCTCTCGCTACATTCACTTTGTGTCCTCACCGGAAGAGAGTAAGCGCCTGAACGCCATGCGCGGACCCTGTGTCATTATTTCATCCTCGGGCATGTGTGAAGGGGGCCGCATTCTGCATCACCTCAAGCATGCCATTCAGGACGAGGCCAACGTGATCGTGATCGTCGGATTTCAAGCCGAACATACGCTGGGGCGGAAGCTTGTCGAAGGCTGGGATGTGGTTCCCATCTTCGGAGTGCCCACGCAAAGACGTGCCCAAGTTGTCAAGTTCAACGGCATGTCGGCGCATGCCGACCGTAACGATCTGTTGGGCTACGTGCGATTCATTGATCCCCTGCCGAGCACGATTTTCATTGTCCATGGTGAGGAGAAGCAAGCCCTCTCATTGGGAGCTGCTATACAGACGGAACATCCGCAGATCGATGTCCGGATTCCTCATCACGGCAGTACGCATGAAGTTTAGATCCATGCCATGTATGGCGGGGACCGGGCGAAGAGATGCTGGGCTGCTGGTGCTCGTGCTCGTGTGCTTGGTTATGTGGCTGTCCGGTTGTGCTTCAACCGCGGCGGCTGAATCGGAGCAAGAGCGCAAACGTCTGAGGGATCTCGGTCTCGAGATTGGGCAATACCAGCCCGGTGTCCTCAACGCCATCACCGACGTCGCAGGGGTCAAAGTCGGTCACACGACACTCATTTCCGGCGAGGGGAAGCTCAAGCCAGGGGAAGGACCGGTGCGTACCGGGGTCACCGTCATCGTGCCACGGGACGATGTGTGGCACAACAAGGTGCCGGCCGGAGCCTTCGTTCTGAACGGTACCGGGGAAATGACCGGCCTCGCCTGGGTGGCGGAATCGGGCTTTCTTGAATACCCCATTGCGCTGACCAACACCCTCAACGTCCCTCGCGTGGCGAACGGCGTCATGAGCTGGATGATCAAACAGTATCCAGAGATCGGGATCTCCGACGACACGCTGACTCCAGTTGTGGCGGAATGCGACGACAGCCGTTTGAATGACAGTCAAGGTCGGCACGTCTCTGAGCAAGACGTGATTGCCGCTCTCGACGGGGCGAGCAGCGGCCCAGTCAAGGAAGGCACTGTCGGCGCTGGGACTGGCATGGTGTCATATGGCTTCAAAGGCGGCATCGGCACCGCCTCTAGGAAGCTCCCCGAGAACCAAGGAGCCTACACCGTCGGTGTTCTGGTCAACGCAAACCACGGCCGCAAACCGGAGCTTGTCGTTGGTGGCGTTCCGGTCGGCAAGTTGTACGAACCACCGGCCCAGGTCTCGGAAGCGATCTCGCCCGGCCAGAGTGAGGGATCGATTATTGTCATCATTGCTACCGACGCACCGCTCGATGGCCGCCAGCTCATGCGGGTCGCCAAACGCGCCGCACTGGGACTTGCCCGCACCGGCTCCACGGCGCGCCACGGCAGCGGCGACTTCATGCTCGCCTTCTCTACTGCCAACGTCATTCCGCACTACCCCAAGGAACCAACTTACAATCTGACTCACCTTGCCGACACGCATCTCAATCCGCTGATCACCGCCACCGTCGAAGCGACCGAGGAGGCGATCTTGAACGCGCTGACGGCTGCGACGACCGTGATCGGGCGAGACGGCCATCGGGTTGAAGCGATTGATCTGGGACGTCTCAAATCATTGACTGCCGCACAGACCCAGTAGATACATGTCGTCACGGTGACGGTGATGAGCGCGAACAGGGGGAACCGTAGCGCGCCATCACGCATGGCACATACTCTTGCTATTTCCTGGCTGGTCTCGCTATCCTTCCGATTAATTCCTGAACGGAGGTCGCGAGGTCGATGGGCGAATACCAAATTGGTGGCGGCTTGCAACTGCTGACGGCGGTGCAAAAGACCGAGGCCTTCAGCGAGTTCCTGAAAACGAGGATGATTCAGGCGCTCGAAAGCGAAGATCCGACCGAACTCCACTATCTTCTCGCGCAAGTCGACGATTACCATTCCTACCTCTGGCGGTACTATAAAAAACTCGCGCAGACTCGATCTCAGCGGATGGATCCAGGGGTCTGACCCCGCGCTCTCGCCGGGTTCGTCTTTCATGTTCTGGACAACGAGGTACTAACGTGCGATTCGCCTCAGCCCTGTCGAAAACGATCGATACCGAGAGTGCGGCTCAGGATGTGGCCGACGCCATTCAGGCGCAAATGGGTAGCGCCTCGATCGATCTCGCATGCCTATTTTTTTCCGCTCATCATGCCGCACAGGCCGACCTTGCGACCAACATCCTCATGGGTGCGCTCCGCCCACAGCTCCTCATCGGCTGCAGTGGGGAAGGGGTCATCTCCGGAGCGGAAGAATTGGAAACCACACCAGCCCTCACGGTATGGGCCGCGGCGCTCCCAGGCGTCGATCTCCACCCGGTACGATCCTCCTTTTCTCCCACGCAAGACCAGTTTCACCTCGCCGGATGGCCGGAGCCGGGGGCAGAGGAGGCCACCTTCCTTGTGCTGGCCGATCCTTTTACCACCCCCGTGCAGGAGATTCTTGGGCTGTTGGAAGAGCGATATCCTACCGCGAAAGCCATCGGGGGATTGGCTGGAGGTGGACAGGAAGCCGGCATGAATCGGCTCGTCTTCAACGATGAGGTCCTCGATGGAGGGATGGTCGGGGTTCGTTTGTCAGGGGCCGTGGAGATTCGACCGATCATCTCCCAGGGCTGTCGCCTCATCGGTGAACGCTTTGTGGTAACGAAAGTCGAACGCAATCTCATTCACGAACTCGGAGGGGTTCCGGCGCTGGAACGGCTGCAAGCTGTGTTCGAGTCATTATCTGATGAGGACCGCCAGCGTGCCCTTCATCTCGGTATTGTTATCGATGAACATCGGAATCGGTTTGAGCGTGGTGATTTTCTCATTCGGAATCTGCTCGGTGCCGATCGCACCTCGGGTGCCGTCGCGGTTGGAGAGGTCGTCCAAGAAGGACAGACAGTCCAGTTTCATCTCCGGGACGCCGAATCAGCCAGCGAAGATTTGAATTCCCTCCTCGCCGCAGATCGATCCAGTCACCAATCTCCTCCTCTCGGCGGGCTGATGTTCAGTTGTTGCGGTCGCGGCCAGGGACTCTTTGGACGGCCGAACCACGACGCTGGAACCGTCGCAGAACAACTGGGTTCGATCCCCATGGCAGGCTTCTTTGCGCAGGGTGAGATCGGCCCCATCGGGCATCGGAACTTTCTCCACGGATATACTGCCAGCATGGCCCTGTTTGCGGAACGTCCGGCAGCATCGGACCGCAGTTGACCGGGCTTGCTCTCCCGTGCCATAGAAGAATCGGAAGGAGATAACCATGACCTATCAGTATCTGGCAGCAACCTGTACCCTCGTGGCGTTCACACTGATTCTGGGAGGAGAAGGCACCATGGCAGCAACTGAGAACAATTCAGCCGGCCAAGAAATCACCACCTCGTCCGGGCTCAAATATATCGATCAGGTCCTGGGAACCGGTGATGTGGCTGTCGCTGGAAAAACAGCAACCGTGCACTACACCGGCTGGTTGGAAAACGGCAAGAAGTTCGATAGCTCAGTCGACCGCGGCCAGCCATTTCCGTTCCCTCTTGGCGGTGGACGCGTCATTAAAGGCTGGGACGAGGGGGTGCAAGGTATGAAAGTGGGTGGAAAGCGCAAGCTCACCATCCCGTCCGACCTGGGCTACGGATCCCGCGGTGCGGGTGGGGTCATTCCGCCGAACGCGACCCTGATTTTCGACGTTGAATTGCTCGGGGTAAAGTAGCGCGACCGTGCTGCATACCTCCCTCATCGCCCAACATCGCATCGCCGGCGGGAAGCTGGTTGATTTCGCAGGATGGGAGATGCCCATCCAGTACAGCGGGGTGGTGGACGAATACCAGACCGTCCGCACCAAGGCCGGGCTCTTCGATGTCAGCCATATGGGGCGACTGGTCGTGAACGGCACCGGGGCGGAATCTTTCCTCCAACGCATGACGACGAATGATCTCGCCGGACTGAACCCCATGCAGGCGCACTATTCAATGGTCTGCAATGAGCAGGGCGGGATCCTTGACGATATCTTCGTCTATCGGCTGGAACAACCGGGAGAATTTCTACTGTGCGTCAACGCATCCAATCGAACCAAGATTCTCGCCTGGCTCTTCAAACACAGGCAGGGACTTTCTGATTGTCACATCCAAGATCGTTCGACGGAAATTGCACAGATCGCGTTGCAAGGGCCTGCGACACGATCCATTGTCGCGGCGCTGGGTCTGTCGATGTTGGCTCAGCTCAAACTGAGACAGTCAGCGAGGGTCCGAGTCAGCGGTGTGGAATGTCTTATTGCGCGCACCGGCTATACCGGAGAATTTGGCTATGAGTTCTATGTCTATGGAGACGCTCCTGTTGTCTGGGATGCCTTGTTGGGCGCGGGGAAGGCCTTCGGACTCAAACCGGCCGGGCTCGGCGCGCGAGATCTTCTTCGTCTCGAGATGGGGTACCTGCTCTACGGGAACGATATCGATGAACGAACAACGCCCATTGAGGCAGGAGTCGAATGGGCGGTGAGCGTTGAGAAAGGCGAGTTTCTCGGGAAAGCAGTGCTCGCAAAACAACAGAAAGAAGGACCGCCCCGGCGGTTCGTTGGGTTTGAGCTGTTAGAAAAAGGCGTGCCTCGTCATGGGTTTACGATGGTGTCCTCGTCGTCCGAACCAATCGGAGAAGTAACCAGCGGCAATCTGTCACCACTTCTCCAAAAGGGGATTGGCTTGGGCTATGTACTTTCACAATATGCAACACCCGAGACCGGCATCATGATCGATGTCCGAGGGAAGCTGGTCCCAGCGAAGATCGTGAAACCTCCATTTTATAAGCGTCCCTCATCGTAAGCGAGACAGGCCCTATCGGCGGGTTCCAACATGGGGCGGCGATGACACGTAGCTGAGGAGCATCGCGCATGGTTCGCAATATCTACACGGGGAAGGTCGTGACGCTGAACGTGGATACCGTGCAGTTACCGAATGGCTTCACGGTCGATCTCGAAACCATCCGCCATCCCGGAGCGTCTGCGGTCGTTCCGCTCAAGGACGATGGAACCGTCGTCTTGATTCGACAGTTCCGGCACGCAGCCGGGGGATTCATCTACGAAATTCCAGCCGGCAAACTGGACCGGGGTGAAGATCCTTTGAATTGCGCCGCGAGAGAACTGGAAGAAGAGGTCGGCTATCGTGCGGCATCGTTCCAACTGCTTTCCAGCATCTTCACGGCCCCAGGCTTCGCCGACGAAGTGATCCATATCTACAAGGCCATCGGGCTGACAAAAGGGCAGCAACACCTGGATCGGGATGAAGTGTTGGAAATCGTTGAAATGTCGCTGGATGAAGCGATCGAAAAAATTCAGGATGGCACCATCCGGGACGGGAAAACGATCATCGGCTTACAGGCCGTCTATATACAGAATGTGAGAGGCCGACTCTAGCCCCTGGAAGAAGAGCATCGGGCGTGGGCCAGATCGATAAAAGAAACGCTGACAGTAACTGTGTGAAATAATACAGGGGCACTTCCGTGAGGAAGTGCCCCTTGTCCGCGTATATAACGAAAGAAGCAGGATTCTTACTTTCCTGGCTTCTCTTTCTTCTCGGCGAAGGTGTCGTCAGCCTTGCCGCCCTTCTTGTCTTTTTCCGCCGCGAAGATGTCATCGGCGTGACCGCCCTTTTCCTTCTTCTTCTCATCGCCGTACACCACAACTTGTCCGCCGCTCTTCTTCTCGCCCTTCTTGTCGCCAGCGAAAGACGGTGCGCTGAAGGTCACTGCCACTGCCACTGCCATCACTGCCATCAACATGGTCTTCATAACTAAATCCTCCATGAAGTTAAAAAATGTGTACCGATTATTCGGCACGTATCTGAGTACACAGCAAGCTTGGTGCCGTTTCACGTGATTCACGATCACCTGTGCATTTGTGTGTAGAATCCATAAGTTACCAAGCGGCTCTCATGAAGCTGCGAAGGGTTTTCCCTGCAGGATTCTGTGGCGGAATGGCGTGAATTTTTACTAAACTGCCTCAGGAGATATGCTGACTCATCGCCGTCGCATCGTTTCACGGCAGGGCCCAATCGTGCTATCTTCGAGGCCCAGACGTTCAAACGGGGTTTTGGGTATAACCGCGTAATGTTGATCATCACTCTGGTACTATCGTATATACCCCGTACTTCATGAGTGAAACGAAAGATACACAACGCGTCGCCTCGGAATGAGCGACGCGATCTTTTAACCAAGGAGAGCAGTGTCCATGTTGTTACAGGGGAAAAAAGGACTCATCATCGGTGTGGCGAACAAGCACAGTATCGCGTGGGCGATTGCCCAGTCGGTAGCCGGCCAGGGAGCGCAACTCTTCCTCAATTATCAGAACGAGCGACTCAAACAGAATGTGGAAGAGCTTGCCGCGACATTGCCCGGTGCCAAATCGTTCCCTTGCGATGTAAGTCAGGACGGAGAGATTGCGTCCCTTATGCAACAGGTACAGAAAGACTTCGGCCAGATCGACTTTCTCGTTCATTCATTGGCCTTCGCTCCTCGCGAGGAACTCTCCGGTCAATTTGTGAATACCACGCGACAGGGATTTGCGATGGCACTCGACATCAGTGCCTACTCCCTGGTGGCGGTCACGAAGGCGGCATTGCCGTTGATGACCGAAGGAGGTTCCGTGGTGACTCTGACGTATCTCGGCAGCGAGCGCGTTGTTCCACACTACAATGTGATGGGGGTGGCCAAAGCGGCGCTGGAGTCGAGTGTGCGGTATTTGGCGTACGACCTCGGCCCATTGAACATCCGTGTGAATGCGATCTCGGCTGGGCCGATTAAGACACTGGCAGCACGTGGTGTATCAGGTATCACAAAGATGGTCGACCATCACAAAGAGGCTGCGCCGCTTCGTCGCGCGACCGAACAGGGTGAGGTTGGCGACACGGCGTTGTTCTTGGTAAGCTCCCTGGGACGGGGTATTACCGGCGAAGTGATTTATGTCGATGGAGGATTCAACATTTTGGGGATGGTCGGTTCTGCTGACCAAGTAAATGGCTGAGCGGTAACCCGCCGAACGCCAGCATCCACCGCAGACAATCCCAGGACACTTTCATGTACTCCTCTGTTCACAGGCTTGCGCACCCTTGTGCATCTGTCACGAATTTTCATCAATTGACAAAAGGTCTCAGCAGATTACGAGAGTATATCAATCGCTTGAAAATGTTCAGCGGATGGTGAAGATGGCACTCGGCTTGCTATCGTTTCCACGATTTCTCCCAGCAACACCATCGTGCTATCGGAGTACGCCATGCGACAGATGAAGGTTCTTCTAGTAGTAGCCAGTGCTGCAGGCAGCATGTTGTTTCTGCCTATGCCGTCGCTCGCGTTGGATGCCGGTCCATCGCTTGCCAAACAGGCGCTCAAACAATGTCATCAGGGGAGACTGGCGACAGCTCGAGACAGGCGTCTCGCCCATTTTCAGCAAGGACAGCTTCTAGGCGAGCAGGCAGTTGCCTCGGATGAAGGGAGCGCCGATGCGCACTTTGCACTGTTCTGCAATCTGGGAGAGCTGCTCCGCATCGACGGCGAATCCCTCACCTCGCTCTTCGGGCTCCGCCGCATGATGCACGAACTCGATCGGGCCCTTGAACTCAATCCTGCTCACATCGAGGCACGCTCCGCGAAGGGGACGCTCCTGGTCAGGTTACCGAGTGTATTGGGAGGAGACATCGAAAAAGGGGAACAACTCTTACAGCAAGTCGTCAAACAGGCTCCGAAAGCGGTCAATGCGAGGCTCGCGCTTGCCAGGGTCTGGTGTCAGCATGGCCGGCACGACGAAGCGATGGTCCTGGCATCCGATGCGCTTGCCCTTGCGCAGAAGCACCAACAATCTGAATTCATCCCTGAGGCGAAAACGCTGCTGCAGCAGGCACGGGCCAACGCGATCAAGGTCAAACACCCTCGGTCCTAGCCATCCCAAACCAGGCGAAGGCCGTCCGGACAAGCCCGTTCGTCGTGAGTCAGTCGACGGTTCTTCTCAACGTTTTCAATCGCCCCTGTCGTTTCTTTCCCTCAATCCGCCGATTCTGTGAGCCCTTCGTCGGTTTGGTCGGCCTTCGCTTCTTGCGCGGGATCGCCACGCTCTGAATCAACAGGCGCAATCGATCCAAGGCATCCTCGCGGTTACGTTCCTGCGTTCTGTGTTGTTGCGCTTTGATCGTAATCACACCGTTGGTTGAAATGCGGTGATCTCGGAGTTTTAGCAACGCATCTTTATAGAATGCTGGCAGGGAAGAGGCACGAATATCGAACTGGAGATGTATGGCAGTCGAAACCTTGTTGACGTTCTGCCCTCCTGCGCCTTGAGACCGCACGGCATGGATCTCGATCTCGTGATCCGGGATGGCAATAGATGAGGAGACATACACCATGATAAGTAGCTAGCACAATCCATAAACCGGCGCAATGGAGGGCCTCGAAGAATCATTCCCTCAAGGCTCATTTTGTGCTGGCATTTTGCATATCAGAAGTTGTAAAAGGCTGTCCGAAGGTGAGTCCCGAACCCACCTCATTTTCCTCGACAAGAGGCCGTGGTGTGATGAGGAATGCGGCTGAAGTCTGCTGAGACAAAGATAAAGAAGAATAATTTCTGACCATTTGAGGCCCGTGACCAACACGCGGGGTTGTCACGAGAGTAGCGGATATCTGCCCGCATTGGAGGGGGTGCATGGAAAGGGTACAAACAGTTCGATGGGTACGGGAGATGGTACGCCTGGTTGCAATCAGTGCTCTGGTCTGGAGCCTGTCAGGGGTCGGAGTAACGCCCGTGCAGGCGTATACGGAATTAGGACCCAACACGAGATCGGATTTCCGACTCTGGACCCCGGTGTATCTGACCGTCTCCCTCCCCTCGAAGTTCATCGCCTACATGGAGGCGAACCCTCGTATCGGGGATGATGTCACGAATATTGACCAGCTGTTACTCCGCCCGGCAATTGGCTATCAGCTGACGGAGCATCTTTCGATCTGGCAAGGCTATGCCTGGGTCGGCAACTTCAATCAACCACATGCGGCACCACAGTCGCCGTTCTTCCAAGAGAACCGGATCTTTCAACAGGCTATCTACACACAAAAGTTCGGCAGCTTTAATTTTATGAGTCGCACGAGGTTGGAAGAGCGATGGATCGAGCATGCAGACGGGACCGCCGTCCGTTTCCGTCAGATGCTGAAGCTGTCGTACCCCTTGCCCATGGCGCCGGACTGGGCGCTCGTCGGCTATGACGAAATTTTTATCAACGTAAATACAGTGGGAGTCCCGAGCGGCAAGGGTCCAGGAGCCGGAATAGATCAGAACCGTTTTTTTCTCGGTGTAAACAAATCCTTTAATCAATACCTCAATGTGGATCTTGGATATCAAAACCAGATGCTCAACAGCCGGAGTTTGCCCGGCAACGCAAACCTCATCAACCACATCCTCCTCTTGCAGTTTTACATCAACCTGTAATCGTGTGCGGCAACGGTGAGTCTTGTCGGAAAGGCAACGAGTCTTACAGGTCTCGCGGGGGCGTCGGAAGCAGATTCTCGCTGGACCGGCGACCGAAGCGGCGTACAGCATCAACAGGGAGAAATGGCCATGACCATACACGTCGGAGGAGGCAGGATAGCTCCAGTGGCCTTATTCCGTTTGGGAGCAGGCAGCTTACTGGAGTTCAGGCAGGCGATCGATGATGCGAAGCCGTAAGTCATCTCCAAGTTGGATCTGCACCATCTTCGTCGAGAGATTCTCTCGGATCTGACGAACCTCCTCCGCGGTGAACTGCAGTTGCCCTCCGCACCGATCGACGAGGTGATAGACGAGCAGAGAGGTCAGGTATTGGACTTCCTCGTCGCTGGCAAGCTGGCTCAAGTTTAGTATTTGTGACATGGTTGCGGTTCTACATGATTCGCGGGTACTACTTATGCCTGAGGCTATGCGAACTTCACAATGCCTCAAAGGGAGGGGGGATAAAGGCATGCGGGGCTCCCACATCAAGCCTGGCAAGGGGATTAGGCCCACGATGGGTGGGAACCGCTATTTTGTCTGTACAGTGCCGCTTCCGTAATTCGATTCTAAGACAAAACGTTTATGTAACGGTTGCGTCGGCCGCACATTGTCGTGGCCTAAGAGGGCGCGGAACCGCTGGATCTGCTCCGCAGAGACTTCAATAGGATCATGCATCACCGCCCAAATGACACCCTCGTGACAGGGCGGGGTCGTATAGGACCCAAAATAGCGGTAGTAGGACCGGCGCTTGGGCAGGAGATCCATCGGGTTCACCTGGTGTTCGTGATCGTCGATGACTTCGCCTACCTTGGCAGGAGCATGCTCCAAGAACGTCTCGAAGAATGGATTGTGCTTGCCCTCCTCCATAAAGACGGCCACCACCGCCGCTTCATGCCGTTCGTTGTGATGAACGAGGTGTAGCTCCATCGGGTAGTGCCTCTGATCAACAGTATGCTCGCTCGGGGCATGGAAATGGAATTGTTCCAGGAGGTACAGGTCGCCGTCGAACACAATGGTGCTGTCCTTGTCAAAATGGACGACGGTCTGACCGTGCTTGGGGTACCGAGACTTGACCCTTTCCGAAAGCGGTTCGAGTTCTTCCAACGTATGCCCATTATTGATCACATGGAAGGGTGCATCCTTATATGAAAACTGGATGTCGTCGAGAGTAATCTTATGGCTTCGTAATAGATCAATCGGGGATTGCGACATGCCCTTATCGCAGAGGGAAAATTCTGGCCCGAGGCGCCCCCAATGGAACGGTCCCCGGTCACCCTCATAACCCCAGGTGATGGGTTCTGGCTCACTTGCATGTAGGTCGACGACCGGCAGCGTCGACACAAACACTACCAACAGTAAAGAGAATGCTTTCATGACCGACCCCCTCCTCAATTTGGATTGATCAACATCGGCACCCACAGTCATAATCGGCGACCCCCAGAGAAATGGGGGTTGGATTGTATACGAGGGATGACACGGATCTCAACTAACGGTTCCTCCTCGATTCAACCGGTATCGCCGCATTACAGAAAGCAATACGAACTACACGGGCATTCCACATGTAAAGACAAGTAGAACGGAGCCCTTAAGTTTGACGTTCGGAGATGCTCTACGATCGGACCTCAGCCGAAGGTCAACCTCTCCGTGGAAGGCACGCCCGAAAGGACAGGTTCGTGCGATGGATGAATGAGTCGGACCCTCCACCTCGTTGCGCAATCAGTGAGGCGTTGTCGAGTGCGAGTCTGAATAGCGTTACGGCTGGGGATGGACTGCGGCAGGACTGTTCCGAGGGTTTTGGGTACTCCCGTTCTCCGCTTGTCGCACATCGTGCATCAACTTATCGACCACTTGATCGGCAACACGCTCTGCCACACTTTGATTCGGTTTCAGAAGGCCGGTTTCATATTTATGCGTCCAGATAGGGCGTTTTGTCTTTGAATCCACGAGGCGCAGTTTCCCAACGCCCAATTCATGGTCGTCCAGGTCTCCTTCCATTCCATAATACCCCTCCATTCCGTGGTACCACGGCTCAACGCCGACCAGGCCGGTGAGGACTGCGTCGGCTTGTTGTGGATCCTGAACCACCGAGAAGCGTCCAGACTCGGCTAACCCGGTGCTGATCTTCTCTCTCACAGAGTCCGTCTCTTCAACGAGGTCGGCGCCCTCGTCATGTCCGAGATCTTCAATGTAGATCGAGCGAACCGAGGCGAGAGCCGGGGCATCCAGAACGAAGTCGGAGTGTCGTTCCGTAACGCTCTGGCACGCAACCAGTAAGCAACAGAGGGAGCCAAGTAAAGCGGTTCTCATTATCGGTTGCCTCCCAGGTAACGAGCTTAGAACCGGTAGATGATCCCAGCAGAGACATTGGTGTTATGGTCATGCGTCTGCAAGAAGTTCTGCCGGCGATTCGATCGCTGGACGGTCATCATGAGAGTCATTTGATCCGTAAGTTGGTAGAAGAGCCGCCCATTCCCTTGATAAATGTTTTCATGGCCACCGTTCCGTTCATCCTCTGGAATCCCGCTCGTAAAATTATTGCGCTCGTAGTGGAAGTCCAGTTCTAAATCCAGATGCTCCATTAATCGGGTTTCAAAGCTGACTGCCGCAAAGTGGTGGACGTAAGAGATGTCATCTTCGAATTCGTGTTGCTGGCGGCCTTCCGCCAACCCCCGCTCATAATGATAGCCGAACACCATCCGAGTATGGTGCGTCATATGCCAGATCAGATGGGGGCCGACCGTCCAGAGCAAGGTGTCACGTTGCTGATAGGGCTCGTTATAACGGCGGATCCCGGCTCGCCCAAACAATTGGACTTCCCAATGTTCGGACAAACGATGATCGAGCCGGATCACCCCAAGATGCGAAGTCACTCGTTCATCCTGCAGCTGTTCGGTGCCGCTACGCCGCTCCTCACTCAGGCCTAACAATTGATCAGGCACGGTGAAATACCGCAAGTGGACCAAGGTTTCCGGTGTGAAGGCGTGAACGGCTTCGACGTGAAAATTCGCCTGACTGAATCCCGGATTGATGGCGTAGATGAAGCCGCGAGCCCTAAAGACCAATTCTGTTCTCCCATAGGACCAGGGAATATATTTCATGACGCGCATGGTCGGCTCGAAAACCATGTCGGATCCCACTCCGGTACGTGAGGTGTCCAAGACTGGCTGCGAAGGGTCACCATCCAGACTTGAGTGGCGTGTGGCAGAGAAGAGGGCCGTATCATCGGTGTAAAATAACGACCCACCAGCCGTTGCGGACCACTCGGCTAAAGCAAGCGGTGCATTGCTTAATAACAGCAGGAGGCCTGTTGCTATCACCCGCAAGCAAAACGACGGGTGAAACAAGACCAATCGACAACCCATTCCACCTGAACGAGGGCATCCCGAAGACCTGTTATTCAATGACCGGCAGGCGGTCAACGATACAAAGAGTGCCATCATCAACAATATTGGATTTGGAGCGAACCTACTGGAGAGGACCTGGCAGGTCTACAGGTAGCCATGAACACCGACCCCCAGTTGTATCCCAAATCGGTTAGCCTGATTGTCAACCAGGACCCCTGTAAGAGCCGACCGACTTGTTACTGACAGGGTCACTCAGGCGCTCAAAATTTCGGCGATTGTACGTTCGGCCCTACTCAATTTGCAAGAGAACATTTTGCGACCCGAAAACTAGATCGATGGGCCAATGCTGCCCTGCTCGCGAACAAGGAATTCGGAATCAGAGCTTGGTGCCTTTCTTCCCAAAGTATTCCTGTCGACTGACGGCCACGTCCGCGACGTACATAAAACCGGAATGCCGCTCGAAGATTGGGCGAAGGCCGGCGAGGATCGGCTCAACCTTGTCTTCCGGCACGACCGTCAAGATCATCTCAAGGCTCTCCTGCTCGCTAAACATGAAATGCGCTTCTCGGACTCCATGATGTCCCTTTCCGGAAATATTGCCGATGATTGTGTAGCCGCTCACGTGGACACGATCCAGCAGTTCTGTTACGAACGCACGATGCTCGCCCGCGACAATGACACGAAGCTCCTTCATCGGATGCAAGCTTAACTCACCCATTGGTATGCTCCTTTCCGGCCTCCGGCTGTTACGATCAAGAAGTCAACGGCTGTCCTGCCACTTCCTGCATGATGCGGATCCATTCTCCACTTGGTCGATATCGATACCAATTCCCATCCTCCGGATCGAGGGCGATCAGATGCACCCACTCATTATGATAATAATGCTGAAGTACTTCATGCCGCGAGATGAGCTTCTCGATCCCTTTTCTCGGGGCTTCGACAATAGTCAGTAGCCGCATCGGCTCGTGGTAGGGCATCTCGCTGTTCATGACAGTTTGCCTGGCCAATCCAAGCCGTAGATCGCTCCACGGGCCTGACATGATGCCGAACCGTCCCACCACGTTGTGGTAGATTTTACTCCCGCTTCCATACACCTCGTTGTCCACCGCTGAAAAGTAGTGTTCCATATTGATCCATTGCGCGACAACCTGAGGGGCTGTGAGCAGCACCTCAAGCAGTCGATTACTCGGATCTTCACGATAGTCGTACGAGTGCAGGAACACCCGACCACTCAGGTCCAGTCCCTTAGTTAGTTCACGTCTTCCGATGACGAAGGACGTATTGTTTGAAAGCCCCCACTCGGGTCGGACCTGACTCCAGTCGACGCTCCGCTTACGGACGAGTGCGTGTGCCGTCCGTTCCGGGAGAGTCTGCTGAACCTCGGGAAAGCGCCTACATCGTTCCTGGCTCGTGAGGTGTGAAGCTTCTTTGAGATCGTCTTGCAGTCGAGCCAGATCCGCCCGGTGAGTTGGCGGCACGTCTTCCAAGTCGAAGAGCTGCACTTCGTCGGTCGTTGTATTCATCTGTCCGGCGATGAAATGCGTATCAGTCGGAATGTCGAGGCCGGTGTGTTTTAGACGTTCTCGTACCGTCTGATTGTTGGCCATCATGGCCAAGACGCGCGCATTGGGTTTGCCCTCATTCCCGCCGCAGGCACCGCAGTCGAGCGCGGATTCGTACGGATTATTGTCGGACGTACTGCCATGCGCACAGAAGAGGACGAGTCGTGCGAAGTTCTTGGTCAGTCCCATCATGCGAAGCGCCGTATCAACCGTAAGGACTTGCTCTTCTACGGTGAAACCGGTTCTCGTGATACGCTCCCTGTGCCGTGAAATGGCTCGTGCATTCAGATCGTATTGCCGTCGGAGTATCTCAATAAATTCGTCGACCTTCTCCGGTGGAAGTCCCGCGCGAGTGGTCTCTTCGGTGACGATCACCGAATTAGCATCTTCCCCCAAGGCCAAGGCACGTTGACGCAAAGCATCGACAAGGGCAGGCGTAATACGAGAGTTGCGCAGCCCGAATCGCTCCTGCAAGGCTTTTCTGACCAGTGCTTGTTGTTCCGTATCGAGCATCTCTGAGGTGTCACCGGGTGCTAGTTTGTCGACCGTGAGCGTGGTGGGAAGTGACGGAGCTGATAGTCGACGAAACCAGGCCGTCAAACGTTGGTAAAGCGCGGGGAACAGTGTTTTGCCAAATATTGGAAGGCCGTAGAACCAGCCCAACGATTCCACCATGACATAGGGGGTCACGACATTTTCCTTCAAATCGTGCAAGAGGGTATGCCCCGCATGTACCCACCTGGCGCGTGCCTCGTGCTGCAAAACCTTATGGTCCAGGTAACTGCGCGGGATTTCACGAACTTCGTTCTTTGCCCGCATGATCACCGGAAACTGTTCCGTGTCGTGTTCCTTCCCCCATGCTCGGTAGCGGATGAATGCCGCGAAAAATCCGGCAAAACCATAGGTGTCGTGTGGGCCCATTGATTCGAGATGCCGTCGAAAAGGCTCGGAGCGTACGTCTATGCAGTAGACCGATTGCGAATAGGGGCGGTTCGTGGCCGACCGATCTGGGTCGTAGGGACGAGCTTGGAGTTCTCCCAGCAGACGTTCCTGATAGCTGGATTCCAGCGCTTGGAGCCATACCGGACCATGTTCAGATTCGGGAAAAGCCTCCATCCAATCCACGAGCTGCTTCAGATCCGTTGATGGAGAATCGGTGAGTAGGGCAGCCTCAATCTTCAAAAATCTGACCAACGAAAGTAGCTTTTTGGCCGCACCACGGAGCATGGCCGCTTCTTGTCGTGGGACCACTTCCATTTTGTATCGTTCGAGCACAGCCTTCCAGCCGGTCCCCCTGTGATGCGCCAGCCGGTCAACTTCTTCAGCATAAAGGGCGGGCAAACGACCAGCCACTCGCTGCCGCCTGAGATAATATTCTTCAGCATGGCTGTGCATGTAGGCTGCGACTGCATCGAATCGGCCTTCAATAGCGAGCATCTCCTGGCAAGCCTTCTGTACCAGCTCTCGTGCATACCACTGGCGAACGGCCAAGAATTTCACCAAACCGGCAGGGTATGCTTGCTGCCAGGGATAGTCTCGTTCTTCTCCACGCCACTTGATGAAGCCGGCCCATCCAGGGAGTGCAGTTAACTGCAATGACAGATAATCCTGCCGAAGTTCAGCGGGGATTCCCATCGCATCCAAACTTGCAAGGAGCGCATCTTCCGGGTATTCAGGGAGGCGCTGGATCTTCCTCCTGCTGTCTTGTATGTCACAGACAGACCATTCGTGGGAGGCCATGGCTTTCCAGGCCGCGTACAGCCCCTTATCCCGCTCCGGCATGGCCCACGTGGCATGCCCCTCGTCGAGGAAGGCCTCACACCATTTGATCAATTGATCGTTGATTTGCTGGACGATCTGAGTGCCGAGGGTGTCATCGCACCAGTGCGAGAGTGTGAGCCATCGGCCGAGCGCCGCTTCGTCACGCCTCACCGTGGTGTCGATCCGCTCGGCGAGGTCTGGAAAAATCATGACGGGTTTGAGGCGAGCGGCGAGGTCGTCGATCACATGGCGCAACGGGTCTGGGAGCTGATCATCAAGCGGTTCAGTGACCGGGCTACAGAGCTCCTCAGCCAGACAAGCGCGCAGGACGGTCGCGTGCGTAACAGTGTGAGTGCCGAGGAGGACCCGCTTATCGATCGCCAGCGGCTTGAGCGCGTCGTCGAGATGGTGCGGTTGTATGCGACCGGCTCTGAGGAACTGCCGATAGACGTGGCTGGGCAAATAACCGTTTCCACTCAAGAATTGCTTCCCGCGCCGAACCGCCTCTTCAAACGAAAGATACTCGATGCCATGTAATGGATTGTGGTGGACAAAGGTTCGCATCGGCCAATATTGAGCGATGACTTCCCCCGCGAGGCGGACGATTCCTCGCAGTTCCATCCGACGAGACTCGATGTCGGAGGTATGTTCTAGTTCTGCCATGGGAGTGATTCCAAGAATACTGCTATTGGCGGTTCAACGCCCTGCTCCGGGCCAAATAGAGTAGACGGGGCTAACCCCAATACCAGGAGAGCCAACACGACGATCAACAAGGAGATAAGTTCAGGATGTAAGAGATCGGTGTAGCGCAAATTAGGGCGGCTTGCCCCAAACAGCAACTGCTGCACCATCTGCATTATGTACCACGAGGCTGCAAGCCAGGCTGCGAGCGCAAGAAAGAGACCGAAGACCGGGGCCTGCGGCGAGGTCAGCACCAATCCCATAAATCCAGCAAATACGCCGAAAGGCGGAATTCCCATTGCGGCCAGGCCCAGCAAAGAAAGCACCACAGCGTATTTTGGCATCGCCGCGGCCAGCCCGCTGATGGCTTGCGGGTCCACATCGTCTCCATATCGTGTGCGGATCACTTGCCAGGCGATCAAGAGTCCGCTGGTCGCCAGGCCTATCGCTCCGACCAAGAGGGCTGTTCGAGGCGTTATCGCCTCGGTTGTGGCGGCAAACCACCAGGCAATCGAAAAAAATGAGAGGCTTCCATAGCCCAAGATCAAGCGGACCCGCGATTGCGCGAGAGCTTTGACGGCGCTGTAGAGGGCCCCGGCGAGCGCCAAGGCACTCACGACCGACATCACGTTCTCCGGAATTGTCGACAGGGTCATCGAGAGCTGATGGAGACCGAGAATCGGCAGCAGCACTACGATGAACGAAGGGAGATTTCCGGGCAGTCGCGTGACGGTCGTAAGGTAACCGCCGTGGAACGGAACCAATGGCAGCAGCACAGCGCACGTCATCAGCGAAGCAAGAGACGATAGTGGCATCGCGGTTAACATTGAAATTCCAAGACAAACCAGGCCCAAACTCAGCAGGCCGACACCCAACCAGGACATCGGCCACAGAGCGGTGTGATGACGATAGAGCAGCGCAATGATGGTGGCCAGCAGCATCATGAGGAAGAAGGACCCAGATACGTCCTGACCAGTGAGCGTTCCAATTCCGAAACCCAAACAGACTAATGTCACCATCCAAGAGAAACGATGATCCTCGTGGAGCGGATGACTTAAGACGGACGTCATAGCTCCCAACGGCAAGAGGTAAAGTGAAAGAAGTCCAGTGGGCGAAGGCGTTAGGAACTTCGCCAGTCCTAAGATCAAGGCAAGGGTGAGGATCGATGAGGCGATAGAACACGTCTTAACGCGGTTCGGGTCGGACCAGAAAATCAGGCTGACGAGCGCGCCTAGAAGTGGGACAGCGGTCAGCAGCGATGATGCAAAGAATTCCATCATCGGGACCATCCACGTTCAAGCTTATCGATCCGATGGATCAGTTGCCCGGCCATCAAGCCGATTGACCGATAGATTTCATCTGCATACAGCCGATTAACGAACACAGTATAGAGTCGAATTCTCAAACCATTGATCCAGGACGGTGTCCAGACGCTTTGCCCATGCGCTCTTAGATAGAGGTAACCCCACCCGAGGATGGTCAAGCCGGTTGCTCCGATGATGAGGAGATCGAAGAGCCAGCCTGGAAGGTCTGCGGCCTTAAAGTAGGAGGCCACTTCATCCGGGTTCGGATAGAGGAAGGCTGTAAACGACTCAACGGCGAACAAATAATTGAAGACGATGAACAGCAGCGTAACCAACATCGTTGCCGACACTTTCCAAGATGCGACCGCACGAAGACGTGTGAGTGTCAAGATGGCTTGCGACGACGTGATCCAAATGAAAAAGAGGATAATGACGGTTCCCTGTGATTCCAGTAGCGGAATGCGCAAGACTCCGTGACTGCCCAGTAAAATGAGCAACGGAATAAACAGCGTCGTCACGAAACCAGTGGACCACGTCAGGCGAGAGAATCCTGCCTCATCGTTAACCGCGTGGTCCAGATGGGGGAGATGCGGATCCTGCCGCGTTTTATGAATGACGTTGCCGCAGTAAAGGAACACGGTCGCTTTGAAGAGGCCATGCGCAATCAAATGGAATACGGCCAACGAAAACGCCCCGAGCCCGCATTCCATAATCATATAACCCATTTGTCCGATGGTGGAAAAACCGAGCGTTTTCTTGATGTCGCTCTGTACCAGCATCATGGAAGCTCCAAGGACTGCCGTCAGCGTTCCGACGACGAACGCGATATGCAAGGTGGTTGAGCTCATCCCAAACAGCGGTGCCAGTCGGTTGATGAGAAATCCCCCGGCATTGATAATGCCGGCGTGCAGCAAGGCATGGACCGGCGTCGGGGCGAAGAGCGATCCTGGCAACCAGAGGTGGAGGGGAAACTGGGCCGACTTGCCCATTGCGCCGATAAAAATAAGGAACGTGATTGCCGTGGTGCCGTTGACCTCCACACCGGGCATGAGCGAAAGGGGTATGGGTGTCGCAGCCGCCCGTGCAAACAGTTCATGAAACTCCAGGGTGCCGTACAGCTGGAAGGCGAGCACAATACCGGCAAGGAATGCGGTATCGGCAATGCGTAAGATCGTAAATGTCTTGAACGCACCTGCCAATGTTCCGACATGCGCGTGGTTGTGCGCGAGGAGATAGAGCAAATAGCTCAGCAGTTGCCAAAAAAGAAAGAGCATCATGAGATTGGAGCTGGACACCATGCAGATCAGGACGAAATCTGTCAGGCAAATCAAGGAGAGATATCGGCGCGCATGACCATCCTGGTACATGTAGGTTGTGGAATAGATATAGATGATCATGCTGACTGCGGTAATCAGCGTCATCATCACAGCGCTCAGCCGGTCAACGTACAAGCCAAGGGGAATGATCAGGGAAGTCACGGAGGATGGATCATAGAACCGTATGGCGCAGGGACCGTCATGTGTCACCATGTGCAGCGTGACGAGCGAGCTCAGGAACGCAAGTCCGATGGGGTAGGAGGCCAGCTTTTCACGAATGCGGCGCGAAGTGTCGGCGCCGATCAGTACGATACCGGCGGCGAGGAGTAAGAAGAGCGGAACGGCTAGAATGAACGACTGAAGCACGTCAGTTCTCCTGATTGTTGAAAAGCGTCCATCCTCTCATTCCATCGATGGGACTTGGATGTCTCCCAAGGCGAATGGCAGGGTAACCATTAATACGGTGTCGTCCTGCTCGTCAAGGCGGCCTGCGTACCGGTGGTCTTCCAACACGTGGTCGTGGATAAGGCACTTGTGCCCTATACGAGGCGCGTGGATTGATCTCTCCCCAGACCTCAACAGACGTCGATCATCGCGCCCGTTCTTGTGCATACTTATCCAGGCGTTGGATTGCGGACGACAGCGCGTGACTTGCTCGATGCAAGACCGTATCCACATAGAATCGATTCAGAACCAAAACGTACAGGTGAATACGGAGATCGTCGATCCATGGTGGGCTCCATATTGTTCGACCGTGAGCACGCATGTAGAGGTAGATCCAGCCAGCAATCGTCAGCTGCGTCGACACGACGAGCATGAGATCGAAGAGCCAGGTCGGCAGCTCCGCGGTCTTAAAGTACGATGCGACTTCCTCCGGGTTTGGGTAGAGGAAGGCGGTGAAGGATTCAACTGCAAACAGATAGACAAACACGATGAACAAGAGCGTTACCAACATCGCAGTAGACACCTTCCATGAGGCGACGGCCCGCAATCGAGTCAGCGTCAGGATCGCTTGCGACGAAGTGATCCAGATGAAGAAGAGAAAGATGACGTTCCCTTGGGATTGCAGTAACGGAACCTGTAACACCCCATGAGTGGCCAGCAAGATGAGTAGGGGGATCAACAGGCTCGTGATGAATCCGGTTGTCCAGGTAAGGGGCGAATAACTTTCCTCTGCTGCCTCACGCCCAGGATGGGGCAATATTGGTTCCTGTCTTGCCTTGTGGATGACATTCCCGCTGTATAAGAACACTGTTGCCTTGAAGAGACCATGGGCGATCAGATGGAACACGGCGAGGGAAAATGCTCCCAAGCCGCACTCCATCATCATGTAGCCCATCTGGCCGATCGTGGAAAAGCCCAGCATGTTCTTGATGTCGTTTTGAACCAGCATCATCGTGGCACCGAGGATGGCTGTCAACGTTCCGATGACGAAGGCGACGTGGAGAGTCGTCGAACTCATCCCGAAAAGGGGAGCCATGCGGTTGATGAGAAATCCCGCGGCATTGATGATGCCCGCGTGCAACAGGGCTGTTACGGGTGTGGGAGCATACAAATAGCGGGGAAGCCAGACGTGGAATGGGAATTGGGCGGATTTGCTCATCCCTCCGATCAGGAGCAATAAGGTGACCGCTGTAGGACCGTCAAGTTCCACACCAGGGAACGGAGAGACGGTTGCCGTCGATTGCGCGGCGACGGCAAACAGGTCCGGAAATTCCAACGTGCCGTAAAGCGAGTAGGCCAGGGCTATGCCGCCCAAGAACGCGACATCACCGACCCGCAAGAGAGTGAATGTGCGAAACGCGCTCTCGAGCGTATCTCGGTGGCCATGATTGTGAACGAGGATGTAGAGGAGGTAAGTCAGCAACTGCCAGAGGATGAACAGCATCAGCAGATTCGCGCTGGATACGAGGCAGAGCAGGACAAAAACGGTGACTCCAATTAAGGCAAGATATCGTCGCTGGTGCAAATCCTGGTCCATATACTCGATGGAGTACGTGTAAATGATCGTGCCGATCCCGGAGATTAACACCATCATGACTGCGCTCAATCGGTCCACATAGAGGCCGATCGGTACGGTGAACACCATGGATGTTGCCGGATCGTACAATCGAAGCGCGATCGGACCTTCTGTGGCCACTACATAGAGCGTGACAAGGGCGCTGCAGAACGCGAGGCCGATCGGCCAAGCGGCAATCTTGGCTCGAATGTAGCGGGTCGAATCATTCCCGCCGATGACGATCATCGCGGCCACGAGTGGAAGCAATGGGACAAGCACAATCGCCGCCATCGACACCTCATTGGGCTTAAAACATCAAAAGCCAACCACATGGTCTCGACGGGGTGTCGAACCACGCGATTGGCTTGTACTGCGACCGACCTCCCATGCGAACTGCTGGTCGCCCTACGGCCCCGTAACGAAAAATCCCGGCGTCCTGCCTATCCACAGAAAATCGTGAGGATAGACAGCAATGCCGTTTCGTGAATGCGGCTCTATGAATAATATGGTGTGGAGGAGAGCGTCAAGCTGGAAATGCGGGAGCGGGACTTCCATCCCTACGCATCAGGAACCGAAAGACCCATTGCTCGTCCGATGATGTCGACAAAAGACCTAGTGATACGTAGTCTCCTTTGTACGCAACCGTTCTCATCATGTGGATCCGGAGGCAGGCCGGCTGGCAATTCACGAAAAAGATATCGCGCGTTCAAAAGACCACGTCTTCTCGGTTGAGGCAATAGACCGCATCGTTTGGACACTTTCGGGATGTGTTTATCCAATAGCGGTCTTTGTCGATGCTTCCTTTTTCATGTGCTCCAAACGCCGTCGTTCATTCTGGCCAAATGGGTGTCTTAGTCTACGAGCGGCAGAATAGGGACAGGAGGAGTTCGATCTGACTGCAGGGGTGCTGATCCGGTGCAGGAGACGGAACATGGTAGTGTAGGACGACCTGATTCTTTAGAACTCTTCCTGCTCAGAACATGCGCGCATTGATCCACATGTGCGCAAGAATGCTCGCGCCATACCCAAGCGCAATAACCGGAGTCCATTTGAGATGACCAAAAAATGTATATTTCCCTTTCGACTGCCCCATCAGGGCGACGCCAGCCGCCGATCCGATAGAGAGGAGACTTCCCCCAACTCCTGCAGTCAACGTCACGAGCAACCATTGGCCATCGGAAATGTCTGGGTTCATGGTCAACACCGCGAACATGATCGGGATGTTGTCGACGATCGCCGATAAGAGCCCTATCGTGATGTTGGCGAAGGTTGGGCCCCACTGGAGGTAGAGCACTTCGGAGGCCAAGGCCATATAGCCGATATGGCCAAGCCCGCCGACACACATGACGACACCGTAGAAGAACAACAGCGTGTCCCACTCCGCTCGGGCCACCTTTTGAAACACGTCAAACGGGAGGACATCGCCGATCACCCCTTTGTTGTAAACCGAGGAATGGTGCCGTTTCCGGCTCAGGTAGTATCCAAACAATCCAAGATACGAAAACCCGGTCATCATCCCCAGAACTGGTGGAAGATGAAGAAAATTGTGAAAGCTGACTGCCGTGCAAATCGTCAGAACAAACAGCCCCATAATACGTTTGGCCCCGATCTTCATGTGTACGATTTCAGCGGACGGTGGCGGGGACATGCGCGGGACGACATAATGCATGATCGCGGCAGGCACAAGGAAGTTCACCGCTGAGGGGATAAACAGCTGAAAAAAATCAAAGAACTCCAGGAGCCCCTTTTGCCACACCATCAGGGTCGTGATATCCCCGAAGGGGCAGAACGCTCCCCCCGCATTCGCCGCCACCACAATATTGATGCACGAGAGATTGACGAATTGCGGATTGTGGGCCCCGACCGCCATGACCACGGCACACATCAAGAGGGCGGTGGTGAGATTGTCAGCCAACGACGAAATGAAAAACGCCAGGACCCCGGTAATCCAGAACAGTTGCCGGTAGCTGAACCCATTACGAACCAGCCACGAGCGAATCGAATCGAACACGAGTCGTTCATCGAGAGCGTTGATGTAGGTCATGGCGACCAGCAAGAACAGCATGAGTTCTGCGTATTCCATCAGATTGTGACGGAAGGCCTGTTCGACCAGTTCGCTTTGACCCTGCGGATAGGCGAGGGCGATCGCCGCCCAGATGATCCCAGCCGCAAGAATCACCGGTTTGGACTTGCGCAGGTGGGTAAACTCCTCGGACATGACCAGCACATACGCCAGGACAAAGACGCACAGCGCAAAATACCCCACCGCTGAGGTGGTCAAGTCGATCGATGCGTGGGATTCTGCCTCAGCTAACGTGAGGGAAGGCAACCCGAAGACGATGAACGCGGAAGCAAGACTGACCTGGAAGAAACGCAAAAAGGAAGAACTGTTCACGCACGACCATCCTTTCAAGGAGCATCATCGGTGGCTGACCCCAGGAATTGATCTACAAGGTCATCAAGCCGGTAACGCATACGCGCTCTCTTACGGCTGCTCTCTGCTCTGAGACTGCATACGGGCAAGACGTTCCGGGCAAGGCTTGTCGCAACCGGCATCGCACTCCAGACCAAGACGCTCAAGACCGCCACAACTGCCACCGATCGGACGGCGACCGACCAGGACACCCACCGCCATAGCCAGAACGGCAACACCCATGACAAGAAACGTAACCAGAAAAAGTGTCATGACAGCTCCTGTTTTCGGTACCGTTGGAAGGCACAGCAGGCACGTTCCTCAAATTGTCCGTCACGGTCGATGACGAAGAGAACAGGAAGGTTGAGCCGTTCCGCGATGGCCATGCCACGCTCAGGCCCCAACACCTGAAACGCAGTGGCCCAGGCATCAGCTCGCATGCTGGTCTCCGCCAGCACTGTCACCGACACCAGGTGATTATCGACCGGCCATCCAGTTGTCGGATCGATCGTGTGGGAATATCGTCGCCCGGCGATTTCAAAAAAATTCCGATAATTGCCCGAGGTGGCCAGTGCGATGTCGCTGAGCGCCAACATCGTGTGCACCGAGCGTTCGCTCGATAACGGTTTCTCAATCGCGATCCGCCAGGGTGTATCCTGCTCCTTGAACCCGCGTACCCGTATCTCGCCACCGATCTCAACCATATAATGTTCAATGCCGTGCGCGGTCATGAGTTCAGCCACTCGGTCCACACCGTAGCCCTTGGCGATTCCGGAAAGATCCAGGAAGACATCAGGGCGGTGCTTGCGTATCGCCTGCTGAGCCTCACTGAGAGTGACTTTATCGAGACCGCTGCGCGCATGCGCAGCGGCAATGTCGGTTTCAAGCGGGATGCGGTCCGGATGAACCTCGGGCCCGAAGCCCCATAGATTGACCAGGGGACCAACCGTGATGTCAAACGCCCCTTCGCTCTGGGCGCCGATCTCGAGCGCGGCCTTGAGCACGTCACGGAGCGGAGCGGATGCGGGTACCCAGTTGGTGGTGCGCAGACGGTTCAAGCGCGACAGTTCCGATTCCTGGTCGTAGGTAGACATGGTGTGATTGATCTCAGCCAGCAATGCGTCAACTTCGATCTGCATGGCCTTCAGCGAGGGAGTAACGTGGGTGGGACGGTATTTCACGCTGTAGGTGGTTCCCATAGTGCGACCGCTCAGGTGCAGCTCTGCGACAGGCGACGCAGGGCTCAGCAGGCTGAAGCCGGCACCGGCAGCGAGCAGAACGATCAAGACCATGAGCGCACGTGGGCGCGGAATGGATGGATACATGGATGGTCAGCCTCCGAAGTCGTCGAGCATGATGTTTTCCCGCTCGACACCCAGATCCAACAGCATCTTGATCACAGCGGCATTCATCATCGGCGGTCCGCAGAGGTAGTACTCACAGTCCTCGGGCGCCGGATGGGTCTTCAGATACTCATTATAGAGCACGCTATGGATGAAGCCGGTATAGCCGCTCCACGCGTCTTCTGGGAGTGGGTCGGACAGGGCGACATGCCACTCGAAGTTGTCGTGCGCGGCGGCCAGCTTGTCGAAATCGTCGACATAGAACATCTCGCGCTTCGATCGAGCCCCGTACCAGAAGGACATCTTGCGTGTGGTCTTGAGGCGACCCAGCTGATCGAAAATATGCGAACGCATGGGTGCCATCCCTGCGCCACCGCCGATGAATACCATCTCGTTGCTGGTATCACGAGCAAAGAACTCACCGAACGGTCCAGAGATGGTGACCTTGTCGCCCGGTTTCAGTCCGAACAGGTAGGATGACATTTTCCCAGGAGGCACATTTTGGCTGCGAGGCGGGGGCGTGGCAATGCGAATATTGAGCATAATGATGCCACGTTCCTCAGGGTAATTGGCCATGGAGTAGGCGCGCTCGAGGGGTTCATTGACCCGGGAAACTAGTTCCCAGAGGTTCAGCCGGTCCCAGTCACTGCGAAATCGTTCTTCGATGTCAAAATCCTTAAACGAGTGCGCATACGGTGGGCAGAAAATCTGGATGTACCCTCCGGCACGGAAATCGACATATTCATCCGAGGGAAGCTCCAGTATGAGTTCCTTGATGAAGGTGGCAACATTGTGGTTGGAGCGCACGGTACATTCCCATTTCTTGACACCGAACACCTCATCTGGAATCACGATCTTCATGTCCTGCTTGACCGCCACCTGACAGGAGAGACGGTAGCCCTCGCGAGCTTCGCGCTTGGTGATATGCGAAGTCTCTGTCGGCAGAATAACCCCACCTCCTTGGAATACCTTCACCCGACACACACCACAGGTCCCGCCGCCGCCGCAGGCAGAACTGAGAAAAATCTTGGCGTCGCCTAGCGCACCAAGCAGCTTGCCACCCATCGGAGTCTGGATAGTTTTTTTATCGTTGACCGTGATCGTGACATTGCCACTTGCCACCAGTTTCAAGCGCGCCGTCAGAATCAGGCCGACCAGAATGAGGACGACCCCAGTGAAAAAACTGACTCCCAGTATGATCTCGATCATACGCGGCCCCTCGTCAGACTCAGAGTTGAATTCCGGAAAAGGCCATGAACCCGAGGGCCATCAATCCAGCGCTGATGAATGCGATGCCCAGTCCCTGCAAACCAGCGGGTATGTCGGAATACTTGAGCTTCTCACGCACCCCTGCCATCGCAGCGATCGCGACCGCCCACCCGACACCCGAGCCCAGACCATAGGTGAGGCTCTCGCTAAAGGTATAGTCACGTTCGACCATAAACAGACTGCCTCCGAGAATGGCGCAGTTGACGGTAATGAGCGGTAAGAAGATCCCCAGCGAGTTGTACAGTGCCGGGACGTGTCGGTCGAGAAACATTTCCAGTACCTGTACGATCGCCGCAATGACACTGATGTAGCTGATGAGCCCAAGGAAACTCAGATTCATCTCAGATAGTCCCATCCATGCCAGCGCGCCATCACGGATGAGAAACTGGTAGATCAGATTATTGATCGGGACGGTCAGGGCTTGGACAACGACCACCGCGATACCGAGTCCGATCGCCGTGCTGATTTGTTTCGAGACGGCAAGAAACGTACACATTCCGAGAAAAAACGTCAGCGCAAGATTCTCGACGAAGACCGCGGTGATAAACAGATTGACCAGTTCTATCATGAGGCCACCTCAGGACGATGCGCGTGATAGATCCGGTATTCAGGTTCCTCGACTTGTGCCGGCTTCCAGGAGCGCACCACCCAAATGATCATGCCGATCAGGAAAAACGCACTCGGTGGCAGCAGTAACAAGCCGTTTGGCACATACCACCCGCCATCCCTTTCAAGAAGGAGTATCGGATACCCAAACAGGGAACCGGACCCCAAGAGCTCACGTACGGTACCGACTGCCAGCAATAGTGCGCTATAGCCCAGGCCGTTGCCGAGGCCATCGAGGAGGCTTGGGAGGGGCGGATGTTTCATCGCATAGGCTTCAGCGCGTCCCATGACGATACAATTGGTGATAATCAACCCGACGAATACCGACAGTTCCTTGCTGATTGCGAACGCATAGGCTTTGAGGAACTGATCGGTGACGATGACCAGCGAAGAAATAATGGTCATCTGCACGATGATGCGGACGCTGCTCGGAATGTGGTTGCGGATCACACTGATGGCGGCATTGGATAGGGCGGTCACAACTGTGAGTGCTATGCACATCGTGATCGTGGTTGAAAGCTTCGACGTCACTGCCAGTGCCGAGCAAATCCCTAGGACCTGCAAGATGATCGGGTTATTGTCAATGATCGGGTCGAAAAGAATTTTGCGGTGCTGGTACGACATGATAGTCAGCTCCTTTCGTGACGCAAGCGGGAAAGGTACGGCCCGTACCCTTTGTTGCTCAGCCAGAATTTCAGCAGATTCTCCACACCTCGCGAGGTGATGGTGGCGCCGGCGAGCGCGTCGACCTGATGTTGGGCTTCGGGTGTGGAACTGTCGATCGAACCCTTCGTCACTTCAACCTGAACCCTCCATTCATCGTCAAACAGGACCTTGCCCGTCCATTGTGCTCGCCACTTGGGATTGTCGACCTCTCCTCCTAACCCTGGGGTCTCCGCATGCTGGTAGAACCTGAGCCCTTGGACCGTTCGTAAATCCTCTTCCAGCGCAAGAAACCCATACATCGTGGACCAGAGCCCGTAGCCGTATACCGGCAAAATCAGTTTCTTCATGTTGCCTTCGGCGTTGACAATCCGATAGACCGGTAGATAGCGCGGCTCGCGCCGGATCTGCGCCACATCCTCTTGTCGGGTGAGGGCAGTGGATATTTCAGGATCCTTTCCGGCTTTGGCAATATTGAAGGTATCAGGGTCCATCCCCTCCACCTCGTCACCG
>Ga0224501_10000515_pt1 | contig 30786 bp, 15 predicted proteins | sample SF_Oct11_sed_USG_4_FD_169105 | JGI IMG/M metagenome (GOLD analysis project Ga0224501, IMG submission 169105) | Sediment microbial communities from San Francisco Bay, California, United States - SF_Oct11_sed_USGS_8_1 | ecosystem: Environmental > Aquatic > Marine > Sediment | place: USA... | reverse complement strand
TGGGTAGAGCGCTATGGGATAGCTCAGTGGGTAGAGCGCTATGGGATAGCTCAGTGGGTAGAGCGCTATGGGATAGCTCAGTGGGTAGAGCGCTATGGGGTAGTGGGATATTTCATGTGACTAGAGCGCTTGACTCAAGGTTGAAAGGTCCTGACTCTAAACCCTAATCCTGTGATAATGAGTTCTGTATACGTTACATCCTAGCTCCTACCGCTCCAGCAAGCCTCAGGTTAAATAGCCTCAGCCTCAGGTTAAATAGTATGGCCCTGCATAACAAATCATTTTAAAATTTAAGCTAAAACAAAGGAGTAACCTTGCCTATGGGGGATAAACCAGAGACCATTGGCTTCGTGTAAATAAAACTGACCTGTCTTTCTTCAATTTCAGGATATTAATGACGAATTCAACCTATCCATCATTCTCTCTCTTACATCTTTTCATTCGACTAATCTCGGTCATTCAGTCCCTGCCCCACCCTCGATCGTATCCCGCCGACCACTGGCCGACTTTGATCTCCACCACTCCGCAGTGTATGCCGGTTTAACGTTAGCACCTCGAAGCATTCCCGTGGTGTTTTACATATGCTTTTGGTCAATCTTTCCTGGTGAGGTTTCGTCCGCACAACTAAGCTTGAGTGATGATCACAGGAATAGTAAATTGATTTATGGGATTGCAATGAGGGGATTTTCTTCTAGTGTAGTGAACGCTACCTCCGGTCAGTGGTCTAGGAACTGAGTACAGCGCGAGTTCACAACCAAAGAGTGGGTGTGATCTCAGTTCCTGTTTCGGGCACTGCCTGACCTAACTACCGGACCTATATGTGTTGTTTTGTGTCATTTTATGTGACATGTTTGAGTAAAGCAGGGAGCTAGACAGGATAAGTGGGTTAGCTGGCAGAGGTGTTAACTTCACTAGCCTATCCCAACATATGGGGTATTTGGATAGCTCAGCAGTAAGGCGATATCATTGTAACCGCGTTATAACCTGGGGCTGAGTCTGGATTACGGTGTCTCCAACTGCATGCGAGTGTGAGCTCATCGCATTAATCCTAGCTCAAAAACAAAAAAGATATATCTTTCTTCATTAGTTAAGGTTTAGCATGGAGTACTATGAATGAGTCAGTATCACTGCTCCACCTCATAGTGAGACTCGTTTGTGTTTTGAGGTAAGATTGAGGTGAGGAGCTCCTACACTAATCGGCCACGACCAGGGCTTAAATCCAGGCTCTCATGGCTGCAACCCCACGCAGTGCTCCTCCGCTGAACTAACCCACTTCATAAATGCACTGCCAGGAACAGTCCATATTATTATCATGTTCTTTCTGCCTTGCCATCACTTAACTTTTGCTATGTAAAATAATTTTGCCTATACTACACTTGATGGGGGTCAAGATCACTCCACGGTAGTTAAATATCCACCTCTCTTCTCGAAAACAGTAGCCAGGTTTCGTCTGATGATGTGTAAATAAAATGGCTTAGGTTGAGTTGATCCTCCCCCAGGAACCTTGATGCCACGGGAAACCTACCCTTTGCAATATACCGTATCATCATACGCTTGATTCTTTTCTTCATTATGTATCTCCATAACAGAACAGTCGTTGGGGTTGGCTCATCATTTCCAAGGGTACATCATTAGTATACTTTCTGCTCGCACCCACGTGCCCATAGAGAAGGTAGCTCTATGGGAGGGTCTGCGTAATACCAAACCAAAGAGAGTGTTTTTGCCCGAACTGGAAATCGAACTAGGGACCCCAGACCCAGCTCGCCATCCAATAGGCTAGGTCGCTTCACCCCTTGATGTTATGAGGCAAGTCTATCTGTGTACGCACTGGTGTATACATTATATTGAGTCCTGCACTCCATATATATACACTCCATTATATCCTCCTTTGCAACACACGCGGACACACTTTTGATCCTCAGACTTCAAATAATTGCAGGATACAGTAACGTGTTCCATAACATCCCGATCTCGTGCTGGTGGTTTTTCTGATCTGAGGACGAAGAAGTCGGTCTAATTACCTCTTCGCTAATTCTTCTAATGTTCTGGCATGCCCGTGATTGATTTGGTATAACTATGGGAATGGTTGAGGTTATAGTTTTCCAGTTATAATCTTGAGAGATAATCTAGAATCCGCGTCTGTCAAGCTTTATTGTGTCTTTCAGTGCACTGTATTCGTGGTATGGTGCTGTAAGAAGCTTACCGCGTGTGAGTGTCCTGATTGGGTGCGCGATCTCAGATATTATTGTTCCGGTTATGGCTGGAATGTGGCTGGCCATGGAGTGTGCCACACACCTGATCCGTGCAGATATTAATACTACAGTTCGGGCACACGCTGTACCCTAACTTTAACTGGCAAACCATGGACCATCCTTGAACAAGCCATCGGCTTAGCGATGCCATCCATGTAATACAAGATGATGTAATCAATTAATGATGCTGCTTATATCTCTTGACTGACCTTGGCAAATTAGCAAGCTCAAAGAGTTGAAAATGTTGCTCAAAAATGCCATTCTTTCTATAGTTAAGTTCAAAACCAGACTCTGTGTGGTATACAGCCATCATTGGTTTCAAAACTCTTATGGTATAAAAATGGGTGAGACTTTTCGATCAATTCATGATCCTCTTACAATCTCGATATAGAATTGGAACACTCTTTGGCCCATGAATTTGCCATGTAACCATAAATTATCCTATATATGTGCAGTGCCATTTTGTAAGATAGGCTCTGCTGTCCACAAAGAACATCAAACTTATGTCTAATACGATCTAGAAGAATGACCTTCACCCTTTGAAGGCATCTCAGAATTATGATATCGTGGGGTTGTATTTCTCGGGAATTCGGTTTATCGTTTAGCCACCTGTTGACATGTGGCATCGGGATTAAGGATAGCACTAGACTTGTGGTTCAGGGAAGGTAAAACTAACAAAATGACTCATGAGCAGGTGTACCTGGATGTAGATAGAGCCTCTGGGTGGTCCGTGTTACTGGAGGGCTCTAATTGCCTATGACATATAGTACTCTCCTCCTCAACAAAGATGATTATTATGGAGGAATATAGGTGAAGAGTAACCCAACAGAAAATCTATATCAACATATTTATAATATAGTTTGTAATTATGTCCTGGAACTATATTCTCAGTCTAGTAGCGCACTGCTTCAGACTAAGTGAGTCAGCGGGTCAGCGGGTCAGCGGGTCTAGCATGGTAGGGTGAAGGCTGTCAACGCTATTCAACATTCTCAGCATGCACAAACTGTGGCAGCCCTACTGGCCACTGCACTGTAGCATCACTTTACTAGAAGCTGTATCATAGTTTTCTGAGACGAGTGAGTACCATTTATTACTATGCTAGGCATGTTCCTTGAACCGGAAGTTATCCCCTCTTTTTTATAAAACCTATTATTAGAAGCACCCAGATGGGTGTGGTAGCCATGCGACTCTGGTATAAAAATTGGTAACTTTATGTGAATTCAACCACAGCTTCGATGAAAATGATAGATGGGCGTATGACAAGACATTAAAAGACAAAATAAAAAATACTGGAATTCGCAAAATATCTGGGAACGATTTCAGTCTCGGAAAGGCTTAGGGAGGCGCATTTAAGGTGGTACGACCATGTGGAGAAGAGAGAGGAAAATCATGTCGTACAAAGAGTCTTCAGAATGAAAATACCTGGGAAGAAAATGCGAGGGCGACCCAAGAGGAGACTTAGTGATAACATCTGTGAAAATATGGAGGCAATAGGAGCGAGGAGGGAGGATACCCAGGACAGGATGAAAGGGAGAACACTGGTGAAGTCTGCAGCACACTTCGGGAAAAGCTTGAAGAAGATGTGGATAAAATCACTATACATGCACTAGAGAGATCTGGGGTACTGTATAGTTATAAATAAACTAAATAATTATAGCAGCGTTCATCCTCGCTAGCTATAGATGTCATATTTGGATGATGCGTTTGTGTCTTACCCTGGATTTGGACTCTGGCATTTGCGTTTGGTGTTATTTTTTATTTACTAGAATCTCATTTCGAAAATGTAAAATAAAATTATAAAATTGCCGATGGGTATTCCTGATTATTTTTATATTTCTAGGTGCTGGGCGCTGGAATACACTCCAAATAGTAGGAGACACTTTGTGATAGTTACCGTGAAATGTGAAGCAGTCGGTGGGGATGTTTTTATCGGATATCCGCCCAGGATTATTGTGATAATGTTTTCTCGCCATCGCTTGGAATAACAGTGTCTCATGGTGGCTGATCGTACGAAGCGGAGAGCACGCGGCTCAGACAGATTAGCGTAATCCACTGAAATACTCGTAATCCTGTGCCTGTGAAACCGAAAACAAACACATGGAACTAATCCCATTCAGTGATAACATGACTGAAGACACGCTGACACACGCCTTGATAGAAGAGTCCATTCAGTGTTTTATTAGGAAATGTTGATTTCAAGTGGATGATCAACTTGAAGCCTTCATTTATTGCTTCTGTTTATACTCCACATTATTATTCCCTGTACAGGGAGGGGGGGTCGTGGAGTTTGCTCCATGGTTAACAAGGAGATTTTGTTGGAGCACAGGAGCGAATTAAGGTTGGGTGCCCTTCCTGCGATTGACTTTTCTAGGATTCGAACCCATGATTCACTGTTCGCAAAATGTGTACTCTAACCATTTAGCAACAACCGCTCCCTTACTATTATTCAAAAATAACTAGTAATCCTGGTCTCTGTCAGTCATTCCAGAGTCTTTTTTGTTATCTATCTCTACGACAGGACAGCTGTTCGGAGTGTGCAGGTACCCCGCAAGCGCCCTGTCTAGTGTCAGGAGTGGTGCAAAAATTGGCCTGCTGAGTCTTGATTCAGTGTGAAGCGTTAGCCATGAGATCAAACCGATGGGGTTTCCAGGATACCTCACTGTATAGCCCCTTGGTGAAGAAGCCTCCCAACTCTTTTTTTAGCAAAGTTAGATACTTGTTTTTTCACCAGTTATGGCTCAGCGCGGAGCATCACGAGCGGGTCAGTGTCATCGCTCCAGGTTAGGGGTCAGTCAACCCTAATCAGTTTACACATCACTCGCTGTAATTCAGCTATTCTTGTCAAGAAAGAAGAGGTGGATCTTTAAAAACCGTTGAGTGATTTTAACCCTTGTTCACTGGTTGAGACCTCCATTTTTTTACCGCGGTGATTCGAACCCATGATAGCAATTTCAAGTGAGAGGCTCGCTAAAGGCCTGTACCAGATAAACACCCCACCGGCGGTGCGACTTGAACCTGCAAATGTAAGATTGCAAATCTGGGCTTTTAGCAACTGAGCTATCCTTGGTTCGGCTCTTGTCGTTTGGTCATTCTGGTCAGATATGAGGGAGAGGAAGATGCTCCAAGTAAAGAAGGAATACCTTCCCTCGATGTGAATCTTGCTGTTTTCCATTTCCGAGTTAATCACTGTATATGGTGACACGGAGCCCTATCCACTGAATTATCGCTCTATCTCATCCAATTTAAGAAACCGCCTAATTTTGGAGCTACAGTGTGCTACTAGGCTGAGAAAATAGTTCCAAGACATAATTACAAACATCATAATAAATATGTTGATATAGCTACCAGCTCTGGTCCCCATCCCTAAGTAGCCCTTATCACCAGCGTCATCCTCCCTGTCGGTCGGCATAGTTGGGTTTCTCCCGATCAGCCAATAAGAGCTAGGCAACGCATGAATGCACCCTCTTATAACTGCCTTGTAGGGTCGTGTTAGTCACATAAGAAGCATTAGCATCCCTCCTGATCACAGCTACTTTCATATACAGGTAATATATACATGCGAGAGAGCTTGCTATTTTTTACATGTTAAGGTAGTTGGTTTTTTCATAAACATTTATCTGGTTAAGTCTTCAATCCAACTACTAACATCATTCGAGCGATCAAAAATATTTTTATGTGAACAATATAAGTACAAAGAAAATCATAACATTTTATTTTCACTGCAATTCATTAGCTTGCAGTGAAAATTAAATATGCATCCAGATATTATATCTTTGAATCTGTGAAATTCTATTATAGATTTAGAGAGAACACACAACAAACATGGGAGCCAAACAAAGTCAGTTCTCCAGCCCAGCACACAAAAGAGAGAAGAGACCAAGACAGAAACAGATCATTGGGTATGTAATCCATGCTATATTCCAATCATTGGGTATGCATTCCATACTAGATGCAGCATCGAATCTTTGTCAAAAGATTTTTCCTGTCACACAACCATGATGCCTTCCTAGTTAAATAGTACGTGATAGTGTACAGTTGATGGCTGCATAGTTATATAATAGGTTAGATTATCTGCATCGTGCACACCCTGGGTGCACACCCTGGGTGGCAGCAATAAAAGATAATATCATTATTTACTTTTTGGAATAAGAACCTTTTTATCTTGCATCCAGAACTGTTCGGCAGATATGCCCAAACTTTAAGGAATCGTCTTATCTTTGGTTAACACGCATTAAAATACAAAAATTATAACAAAAACTGCGAATCGGCCAGAAACCATTCACCAAATGTTTAGGAAATTATTTCAACTAACCATTTGTAAATGTGGATCAGTGGCACAGCAGGGCAGTGACATAGAAAGATAGCGGGATAGATATTTTGGAAGTAGACTGCTTTAATCATGCTTTCGAAAGATCCGGGGTCATGTTAAGCTCCTCGCATCATTGTTAGGGTAGCAGGATAGCTCAGAGATCTGTTAAATAGGATGGCCAAGTGCCCGAGTAGAAAATTTTTTATATAATAAACCTCAGCTTTAGGATGCCGATATGGTGACCTTATTGACCTGTCTGTAAATTTATAGATAAAAATTGAGTTTGACCCGGTTTCTCATTTGTTACAGAACACAGGATGAGTATGATGATGACCTTGACCTGGAGCAAGTAACTGATTTGACTCTGAGAGAAAAAGAGTTAATCAAAAAGACGTGGAACAAAATTGAAATGGATGCGGAAAGAGTCGGAGCAAACACATTCTCCAAGTAAGTTATGAAACTGGAGCCATATGCCTTTGCCTGTTGTCATTCACAGTTTCTTGTAATATCCACGATACATGTATTTAGCAGGACTCATTATATGCAAAGTTTAGGCTAGCTTGGTTTATCTACACCATGCAGAATGAGATACAAACATTTAAAAACACATGCACTTGGGTTGTATACTTGAGCTGACTTGTCTCGTGAAAAACTGTTCCTTTGGATAATAATCGCGTTTACAAGATTTGCAATATAAAAGTAACTCCCTTATGGAATGCTCATGACGTCAATTTTCCGGATAATTCCTGCTGTTCCCGCCATTGAGTAGATTAAACAGTTGATCTTGTTCACTCCGCGGTGGGTATTCCACATAACTATAAAACAGATTCCCCTAGAATGCACAGGTGTGGGTATAAACCTCAGACAATAAAATACCCCGGGATTACACGGTACCCGCCCCTTGCACAATCGCAACAGTAATCTCACTGTCCCATTCACTGACCCTTGATAGAGGCTCACGGACACAGGCTATTTGTTATGTTACGAGGGCAGTCAGCAATACTAAGCCCGTGGTTTGCTTTAAGGTACAGTGGTTAGTCATGATAGCCCAGTGGGAGAATGAATGTATCTCACTGCCTGTCCTCTCAGGGTTGTTTCACTGGAGACAAGCATTTTGGCTCATAAACTGTCACACTATTTCGACACCGCATCATTTACCAGTATAGCATATCATCAGCTCTTCATTTTCCTACCTCCATAGCAGAATGGCGGTCGATAATGGTGCATACGTAGATTCAGCCTTTCCCAGGATGTCTTTAGCAGACTTTATACTTATGCCCATGAGCCCACAAGTAAGGCAACTCAATGGGTGGGCTTACTTTAATTAACGCTTTGATCCCCCACCAACAAAGGTGTGGCTTACAACAACTTTTTTACCTGAACTGGGAGTCGACCGAGCTTACCATTAAGCCACATCTTACCATGACATTCTCTCACTCTCTAACAGTTTATGTTTTATTATTTTTATAGTTTGTTTGAGATGCATCCCTCCGTAAAGACGGAGTTCATACCGTTCAGCTCTATCGATGTCAAGGATGAGAAATATAACCAGATTTTACGAGAGCATGGTGTCAGAGTCCTTTCCACGTTTGGGAAGATGGTTCGCAGAATCGATGATGATGCTAGCGTTGTTCCTATGCTGAAAGAACTCGGAACGAGACACGGTGCTATCTACAATGCTAAGTCAGCATTGATTGGTGTAAGTATATCACGACTCCCTATCCGTGCACATTGTCTGTGTGACTTGGTGTTAAGCGAAAGCGAAAAACCTCAGTAGCCATGAGCAACAAGCCTTTTGTAACTAATGCGCACTAGCTGGAGTTGTCACATGGCGCTTAGAAAAGGAACACCTCAGTAGCTTTTGTTGCAGTCAAACCTCTCACTGTTGAGTACGGCTTCCCGAGTTAGACCTAGCACTCAAACAAACTTCCGTCTCTGAAGATCCTGTCTGATCGAGAGAAAAAAACCACAATTTAAGTTTTTGCCAATGTCTGGCGACAAATCAGCTTGTTTTTGCAGTCATTTTAGCGCACAGGTGCTGCATTTTTAGACGGATTAATTTTACATATACTCGTGTAAAGGCGCTCTCTTCCTTATCTGATTATCTTGGTGATAAACGGACCCATTGAGATTGAGATTTTATCAGATAAGCTACTCTCCAGCTTACTGCAAAAATATCCACAGTAACAGTCTCATAATTTTAATCCCACTTGAAAACGAACGTCAGGCGAGACTTGTACTTTCGGTGTTCAAGCAGTCTATTTTCATTATTGTAAGGTATAAAGACTCAATTGAAGAATCTCCCCCAATCATTTTCTTGCTTTCTTGCTATAGAATAGTTGATCATCCAATGAAATTTGAACTTTTTTAAGCCAGATCCCCTTTAGAATAGAAAGGGCCTCTATCAACACAAAGACCTTTAGAAAGGGGCTCTCCCAGCACAAAGCCCTTTAGCAAGGGCTCTTTCCTAATAAAGAACTTCCTTTTTTACGGTTTACCTTCTCTCTTGCAGATTATTGGTCCACATTTCCTGAAATCTATACAGAAGTGCCTCGGCAAGGAGTTCACCGCGGAGATGGAAGCCGCATACAGTCACATGTTCCAGATTCTCACATATTATATGAAGAGCTCATTGGTTAAAGCCAGCATGAATTATAGATTACTGCAATGATTTCTGTCAGACCAGTTTTTTATACCGATTGTACATATATTTTATATTATTTTTCTGACACTCTTCGAGTTTAACAAGCTCTTTCTCTACATGCCTATGATTCTTTTTGCTCGCTATTCTATGGAATGCTTCTCGACCACTTCACCACCCGTTTCGATCTCTCACTTTATAAGTGTAGTATGACCATAGCTTGTAAAAAGATGAATATGTAAATAAAGTTAGGTTTATTTTTCAATACTGATTTATTAAAGAAAAAAAAATTGTACAAAAATAAAATTTCATAAAAACATCAGAGTGCACAAACTATTAATTGCATATATCATATAGCAACTTGAATGAGGCACAGTTACACATTTAGTTCACAAAAACATTGGAAGTCATTTTGTCATGGGAAGCACTGTGGGAAACAATAAATATTCACACCCATTTCTCATTTCATCAATTAGTTTATAATTTATGGTTAAAGCTATGCGTTAGATTGTGCAAAATATGCAAAAATCTTAAATGTGTTCTGTAAGAAGATCCGATATGGTCTGTGAGTATCTTGAGTTATTCTGGTGCCTTGGAAAAGCACTCGATACACCATCATTGAGGCCTGTAGGTGGCTTAAAGCACGCCTTTAATCCTTTTGATGTGGACAGTGTAACATGACAGTCCCTTTAATGATGATGTACGGGGGGGGGGACAGCTAGTAATAATTATACCACGATCTAGCTGCCTGAATCCTAGCAAGAATGTGGTATGTCTCAGTGTCTCTCGCCGCGGATTGCATGCCTGTTAAGCCACAAAAAGTCAAAATAGGTCAAAAATATATCGGACTGGAGTCATGGTGTAGTTTAATAGTCGCTGTTGATCCCTGTTCCCGGTTGTTCAGTGGTGATGTACTCCTGTTGGCTGCGCTGAGTATGGTGTGCCATCGATTTATTCGCTGAGTATCGTGTGCCATAGATGTGTTCTCTTGTAAGTGCACCATATGATGTGACTTTTGCCCATGGTACAAATAAACCCTGACCAGACAACCTGTTGTTTAAAGCCTTATCCCCCAGTAGCTGAGGTACCATATGGCACGGACAATCGCTTACTCTGTTTATAGATTCCCGTACAGACACTCAGACTGCCCAAACACTTGAGTATATCAAGCGCAAGCTCTGAGCAGTGAGCAGCCTTTGTGTCACTGTTCTGAGTATTGATGAGTCTCAGGATTGGTGGTATGCAGAGTCAGTAAGTATGTCAGCTATATGCTGCTGCCCTGTGTCAGCCAACGCTTTGATAAACTGCCCGAACTGATAATCTGTCTTCCTCAGCATCATGTTCAGAAATTCTTTATTTCTATCGTGAGGGACTAGGTGCGCTAAAATGGAGCTCTTCTCTCGTTGGCGAACCACATTATTCTGGAACATAAAGTCTACAAAAGAACGAAACCCATACTGTTATTATAGGTACCTCATTAATACTGAAACCACAGGTAGAGCACTGGACTCGCAACTGTAAAGGTGCTTGTCACCCCATCGGGCGCCCGATCGGCTTCAGACCGGATGCTCAAGACGGACGTCCGAACCCCCAAAAATGGAGTGAAAAGGCCTCGTCCGATTGGTCTCGAATGATCTCTTGGATGCCCAGGCATCTGTTTCTCAGACACAAACTGAGTCCGATCGGCCTCGGACATCTGACTCATCGACCAATCAAATTGTTTTCCATGGGTTACCTAGCAATGTGTAATCATTTCCGATTTCGTACTAGGATCGTTGCAAAAGGAAATTCATTTGATTTCACTACAATAGTCACATGAATGACAGCGCACAAAGTTGCACTGGGAATAGAGGTAGCTTGCAGTAAAAGATTACAACCAAGGAATTACGACCAAAAAATGGTTACCATCTCCAGAAACACAGGTTCTGCACCATTGATTGGCTCCAAAGTACTCCGAGATCGCGCGTTGGACAGATCCATTTGAAGTGAAAAGGGGTCCTAGGATCCAAGGTCCAATACCAAATCAGACGCAAACTGCGTCCGGTCCAAGGCAAACTGGACGCCCAATGGAGTGAAAAGGCACCCTGAGAATCTGGGTTCATGGGGTCATACCCGGCTCCCATTGTGTGTATGAGCTCGTCACGTTATTCCTAGCCCGAATCAAAAACCAGTCACTTCAAGGTGGAGCATTGATATTAACTGATTACAGATAGTCCTTGGAAGTCAGTCCATCTAAGCCAACCAATGAGAACAGCTATGCGGTGGACCTTTAAAAACTGGATCGAGTTGACCTTTTTCTAGTAGATGAGACTCCCATTATTTTTTGTACATGTAGTGGTGGTGTTTCGAAGCCAAACTAGCTGAAAAAAGTGATGATCGTACAAAATGCCAACTCCAGAAAATACCCCCCAGCATTGGGTATGGCTATCAGTGGATCATGCATGACACCACGACCGAGTAGACTCTACTTTGGCAAATTCTACGTAGTTAATTTTGGAATCGGTTGATAAATAGTAAAACAATCATGGTAACAAAAAACTAACCCATCATTTTTGATGCCCCAAATGACTGATGGAAATTCTATTAACTAAATGATTCGAAGAGAGCGACCGTGACTTAGTGGCTGGAAAACTTGAAATCCACGCAGTGAGTCGTGAAATCTAATCCCAGAAAGGTCAATGGCGGCGATCGAAAGGATATCTTGAGCTTCAACCAAGTTACTCTCTCGGCAGAGGAGCAGACCCTATATGATAAATAATTTGAAGTATAGCGTCCTCACCATTACGGTGAAGCTGCAGGGTTAGCATCATTTTGCACCAATTATGACTGAGCATAGGTCAGTATCAACGCTCCCCCTTATAGTGACGCCTATTTTTGCTTAGATTTATAATTGAAGTGAGCGACTCACTCACACAACGGGAGCCTGTCCCTTTCTATGATTCGATGTCAGGGGTTCTCACAGTCGCGAGCCCAGCGTTCTATACCTCTGAGCTACCCCGCTATCGCGTATCACCGAACCGCCATGCCCACACACACGAAAATTTGGCAGCTGAGATAATAAAAGATTGGGACACACTGATGAGACATAGTGAGTAATTCTGATAGTGGTTAGTAAAGTCTGGGTATTTCTCTTATTAATCACTAAGCCCTTTGATGTTATCCGCTGGAATGGAAGAACCCACCAATACATTCTGATGGCGGGATGGTAATCTGTATTAATACATGCGGTTTCCTACCGCAGAACTTTCAACATCGAGAGAAATGTCCAGAAACTAACCACGAATGGTCAGTTACAGCGACTGACTGGCTATTCTCATTTCACAGGACTTTATTAATTTCATTGAGTTTCAATTTAAAATGAAATGGATTAGACTCGCTCTAAGCAGGAGATTTGGGAGGTCACATAGATCAAATTTTTTGCAGGAATTAAAGAAATTTTTATCATTTATAAATAATTCTTTTCTAATGGCATGAAGGCAGGGAAGTGCATGAAGGCAGGGAATGGGATGAGGGAGGGAATGGGATGAGGGAGGGAATGGGATGAGGGAGGGAATGGGATGAGGCAGGGAATGGGATGAGGCAGGGAATGGGATGAGGGAGGGAATGGGATGAGGGAGGGAATGGGATGAGGCAGGGAATGGGATGAGGCAGCGAATGGGATGAGGGAGGGAATGGGATGAGGCAAGGAATGGGATGAGGCAGGGAATGGGATGTACCTGATTTGTTGATCTGTTGATTGCATAGATTTTAGTAGTTTGGATAGCTAAATTGTATTCTTTGGGTGGGTCTCTGTCTAGATAGCACCGATTTATATTTTAATTAGATCTGGTTATATAGGACAAACATGAACATTATTCTGAACTAAGATAGGGTACACAATATTTTTCCTTTGATATTTGAGAATTTCACTGTATAACATAATAGGCATTTTCGGAAAAGCCAGTGTACGTTGTGTGCTGTCCTGCCGCTAGTTCAATGCATCGACAATGCGCCTCACTACCCGAACATACGCGTTGAAGTTTTCTGCTCCATTGGACACGTTTTCCGAACGCATCAGGATGAGGCGACTCGGAGATAATTGTGCAATTTTTTATTGTTTTTACCCCAGCCATTATCTGTCCGTGGTTGGACTTTGGCCTTCCTCCTCGAGCTCCACAGGTTGTGTGGTGCCATTGAGGGGAGATTGAGCCATTTTATGCCACGCTAGCTTACTGGGAGTATCGAACGCCTTGCACCAGGTGAATAAGCTTAATGTTTCTACAACTGGCATTAACTCGAGTTTGGAGTTTATCAGTGCGAAATGCAGCCCTACATTGTAAATGGCTGATAGACCTGGGAGGTTGGGGGTCAGTCAACCGAAGGAAATCATCATTTTTACACATCTCCCTCTGGAAATTTAACTACTATTTCATTGGTCTTTACTACCAGTGTAACGAGCTTGACCTATATTCCCGAGTTTAAACTTCCATTATTTATTCCGTGGCGATCTGAAGTCACACTAAAAAACTGATATCGGGGACAAATAATTTTTACTGTGGTTTCCTCTTAAAAGCATTCATATAAAGCCACTGACACCAGTTTAACTAGTGTTTGTGTTTAAGCCTCTATTCTAGTGTCCGGGTGGATTTTTTGGACACGAATTATATACTTTTTGTACTCGGAAAATGTGGGGGATTACAAAAGGCATTCAGTACAAGACGAGTCTGCGCGCCCACAGACCCAACCCAAAGTAAAACCAAAGTTCCTACTCATTATAATATACTATCTAGTAACTGACAGTGGTATTTCTAGTGATGCCATGGATATAAGATAAGATCATCTTGTTTTTACATGGATGGCTCCACTAAGCCAATGGCTTGATTTCTGGATGGTCCATGGTTTGGCCCATAGAGTTCACACTCTATGGAGGGAGCACAAACTGCATCTATCTGTTTGTGTGATTGCGTCTGAAATTTTACATCTGCATCTGACCGAAAGGACACGAATACACCTAATATGAAATATTGGGACAGCTCAATGCCTAGAGCAGCTGGTCTGCAAGCAGTGAACCCTGGATTTAAATACTGCATGGCTTGTAACCCTGGCAATGTTGAGCTCCCGCTATCACTCGCGGTGAGCGTAGGGCTTTTACAGACTTCATACTACTCCAGAGCAGGCCTAAGGCTTAGGGGATCTACTAAATACGCTAGCCAAGAGTTGGTATAAAACAATAAAAAGAACAAAACCTTTGGTGTACACATTAAGCCTATTCGCCCGGTGCTAGACATCTCGTTACTAGAACTTCATTTATTATTTTTTAATGATTTTCTGGTCAGACGACCAGTAAAAAGTTGGTCACGCTGGGGAGCTGTTTGGATTTTTTTGTGCGCCTGGGAAATACAAGTTTATCAGACGCCTGGCCAAGCGAGCGGAGACAGCCAATTGCTTTTCAGCCAATCAGAACTGACATCCGGTTAGTACCGCATTAGTTAGCTCGAAGATGAACACCGCCGGTACTAAAACTTTCAACAGTGAGTGGGTACTATTTGGTCGGCTGATTATTACAATGTGAGACATTTTGACTGTGTGCTGTTCGCCTGCTTTTATTATACTCAGATGCCTTATTAGTGGGAATATCGAACGTCTAACACCGCGGGCGAATAGGCTTTATAGATCAGTTTCAGTAATGTACTTTAAATGAATATATTGCAAAAAATGTTTTATTTTAAGGTAGTAAGTTGTCGCAATATTCAAGTAAGAAAAACCGGTGACGTATCCATAAGGCTTAGTTTGGTAATCAATCTTACACAATGGCTAGATTATAGAGTTTCGTAGGGTCCCTCGATCAGATTAGTCATGATAAACAGTCAAATCTTTGTCACCACAACCTGTCACAGTGGCAGTTCAGGTTTTAGATAATCAGATGCTATTGTCCTAGCAGGATAAACTCTATACTGGGGATGACCCCGGGGTCCCAATTTGGTTACGGATATAATCATGAAATAGTATGGAATCATAGTGCATGGTTTAATATGACCAAAATCTTTTAATACTTTGAGGGCGCTCAACCAAAAGTGATTTATAACATGGGAGAAAGGTCCCTTTTATTCAAATCACGCAACAAGTTTTTTTGTACATCTTAAGCTGACATCTGACGTGAAAAGAACTTTATTACCAAAGATTTTTGTGATAATCAGTGTTGCATTATGTTATGGGAGCATCCCTGCATATCTTACCAATGTCAGGGGTATACAAACATTGTCCTGCTGAGTCTTTTACTCAGTGTTTCCCAGAGTGCGTCATTAGGAGACTTTTTGCATGCACCCACATGCCCCAGAGAGAAGGAAGGGCCTCCATTGTTTAATGTCAAGATCCGAAACCGACGAGGGTGTTGCGAAAGACAGCATTTTTGCCAGAATTGGGAATCAAACCAGGGAACCCTGTACTGAGGGCCAGTACGCTATTCACTAAGCTCTCGCTTCATCCCGTGTTCTGAAATAGTTACAACGGATTGCAGCCATTGTCATTACCATTTTAATTGTTACAGGTGCTTAAGAAATAAGATCCAATTGATTGTTTGCTAGATTATAGAAGCTTGTGTTATTAACAGGGGTTTGATTATACTATCATAAGAATGGACTGAGCTTTAGGGATGGGATTATCAGGGCGTGGGACTCGGTAATCTTGCATCATTTCCAATTAACTAGTTCACAAGGACGCGACTCGTTTGTAGTCGCGGAAGAAAAACTCATTACAACTAATCTGCTCATTATAACTAGCCCGAGTGTCTGAGAATGCTGGCTCGCTGGTCCATGACCTCTCGACCAACCTCAAAATCAAGTTACAAAAGAGAAAAATTGATAACAAAAAGAGAAAAGTATGTCCGCCTGTAAAGTTTAGTATTCTTTGATCTTTGAAAGCTTGTTCTTTATACTGAGAATTGTTGAATAATTTAAATTGCCCTAAAGGCAGCCTCCTTTAATAAATGATACCACTTGCTTACTTTGGGTTGTAAAGATTCCCTTGAACTGAGGGCTCCTATGTTGGTAGTTTGGGGGGGACTGTCCGTCTTATCTGAACACAGGGTGTTTATCGCAGGGGTAGTGTTTAATAGTTGGGCGTTGGTATGACATAATTGTTATGCAGTGTACCTTTCAGATTAACAGGCTTGTGGCTGATTTTAATGTTTAATCTAATAAAATTGGAGTGTGCTCTAATCTTCATTGACATTCTTTTAATAGAATAAAATGCAAAGAGCTTTTTGAGTACCATGACATCATACCATCTATTTGGGCTACTCGAGCAGTAGGCCATCCCATTTAGCGAACTTTCTAAGACACCTCACCTGAGGGGTGTTGGAAAATATGTGAGAAGCTCACATTCGCAGTAGGACATAAATCCAGGATGTAGAGCTGAGCGCTCTATAGTCACTGAACGCAGTGACTTTTGATTTTAGTATGCTACAGTATTTGTTCAGACAGTTTGAATTGAAGTAAGTTTTGCTGGCATTGTAACTATAGGACCAGAACACACTGACTAAAGCGAAATCTTGAATGACCCTTATACACAAATACGAGCTAGGCTCGCGACAGTGTATGCAGGCCTAGGTGCTGCTAGAGAGAGAGATTACATCTATGATTAATGTTGAGTTCACGTGGGCATTTTACATCATCCTAACCAGTAAACAATCAGGCATTCAGGTTTTACTGTATCACAAAACCACATTGAATATCTTAATTTTTATATCCCATATGTTTATCTGCACCAGATCAGAGAATCTCTGACGAGGTATTCACCAAACTAAACCATTTTATGAGAGTTTTATAATAATCCATCCTGCCCTGGAATCTGTGGAATTTAAGCCGCCAGTGTTTATCTCACCACTGAGCAATCAGAATAAAGAGGAGGCAACTCTACTTTCTCAACACAGCTTTTTCGGAATGATGGTTCCTGTATGACATTTGCACTGTTATGGTGAAGATATAAGGTGCATTCGCATGCTCGGGTTTTTGGCATCTGAAACCTGGTTTCAGACACATTTTCAGTTTTTTCTGCTCAAACGTGCATTTTTACAAACCATGTACCTCGGCTGTGTCAGCAAGTGAATTTGATCACAAGAACGGAATTCTGTGCCTGAAAGTAGGCGTGCTAGTTTATACAGTGTCAAGGTCATCAAAATGTCAAGGCTAACTATCAATCGCATTCTTACTCTATGGTCACTTCACGGGTCGCTTCGTTGTTGCAAAACAGACTGCACAACTTTTTTGTCCTTAAACACACAAGACGCTGAGAGAAGACAATTCGATGTGGCCAAAACTGCACCCAAAACCCTTGCGTTTTTTAACTGCGCCTATCTGTTCGCATGCTCACATCTGAAATTTGATTGTCTGCATCTGACCGAAAGCACGCAAATGCACCTACTGAAATAAATATTTGTTGTGTCCCCAGCTATGCCTCAGCGCAACACTTTCAGGTCAATATCACCCATCCACCCCATGTTTTCGTGTTGAACTAGAAACAAAATGAGGAGCTCGTACTCACAACGGTAGACTGCCGTGACCGGGATTAGAACCGGGTTCTCACAGTTACCGGCCCTTGCTCTACCACTGAACTATCCCATTATCCCTACGATGAATTGGAGACCCTACGTCGGATACCAGCGTGAGTCAAGGGAGGTAACTCCACTTACCAAGTACTTCATCTATCTCGAGGTGATCCACTAAGAACTTATAGTTATCCTTTATCACTTTCACAAAATCGCCGGCTTCTATAATGAAAAAGCAAACAAATGGGGTAACTAAAACATACTAACAGGGATCTTCAGATATTCTAACCTGGAGTGGATACGCTACTAGGCGTCAGAAGAGACTAGCCTCTTTGGATTCATGAACGTCCAAATGTAACATAGCTAGGAAGTTAGGAAGTTTTAATTGATCTGATGATTCAGTGACCTAGGTATATCACAGACTGGCTAATTTCGGATACTAAATAGGGGTGGTTTTAACTATATCTATGACCTGAATTTAACTATATCTATGACCTGAGTTTTGTGAATAGCTTGTCTCATCACCATTTTGCAGAACAAAGTTATATCGGCAAAATATTTCTATCCTGAACAGCCTAAGGGACTCTGTTTCGATCTATTTGCTCTTGACTGATGATAGCATTTCTGCTCCTCGTGGACCTTAACATGAAGAAGACGTATTGTCAAGGCCAGGGACCAAATGCGCCTTAATTAAAAACACAGCTGACAGCACACATCATAGCTAGTCAACTCCGATAGAGTAAAAACTTTACCGTAGCTACTATTACTAGTAGTCTCCATATTGTCAGCGTGAGTCATCGCCACCTGAACTCCGCCATGTTTGTTGTTTGTCAGATCTATGTTTATGCGTTTCACCATTCTCCTGGGTAGCTTCCGACGATTTTTAATAGCAGAGTCAAAACTTTGGTTTGTTGGCATTTCAGCTACAACAGTGTATACTTACTTACACATTATTGTTATTTGAAAACCATCGTTTTGCCCATTGGAAAAAAACTTATAATTAAATCGAACTTAGGTGTAATCGAATAGGTGTAACCTGTATGTTAATTTACTTTTCCTCGGAACTGAGGTCTGTATTCACTGTGCATCTTTGATAACCTCAGCCAATATCCAGTACAATTACGCATAATTATTAGCGGGATAGCGGAAAAGCTCAGTAGCTAAACTGATCATGCGGTTACAGATTGTTCAATCCTGGGTTTAACCCTGCATTGGGGAACTCCTCACATAATTTCTATACTCATAGCACAGCTCCAGAATGAGTCTTGGGCTGTGAATTAAAATCGTCAAAAGTTGCCGAATATTTAGCAAAGAAACCCGTAATAGTTCACGAATATAGGTTCATCCTTCTAGGTATTGGGATTGCCGCACACAATCAGCTCCATTTTACCACAGCATAGAGATTAAACTTCGATACAGAAGGGCTGGTCCATGCTAATCCCATATTGGAATGCTTTATAGTGCGGCCTTGATTGATATTCTCAATGCTGTGAACTCCAAAATGTTTGACTCAATGCCATTCAGTAGGCTTAATGCAATGGGATTAAACGTACGGTTTGCGGAGTAAGCACCTCTCTCAAAGCTAAGATAAACTTATAGGCGCAAAGCAGATTAATAAATATAGGAAAGAGGGTTGGGACAATCTTGGTAGGAGACATCAAACAGTATTACGTGGCTGCCTGTGTGGTTTATTTGCTAGCTTAGTTCAGAGATAATCTAGATTGGATACGTTGTGAAACCGTACTTAGGTGGGTTGTAGTGTTACCGTGTTACGTGTATGCCCCCGGCGGTGCTAGGCCAAGGAGATTGGTCTACTACAGTTCCAGGAACCAGGGAAGTCAAGCGAAAAGTGGAGAAGGTCACTCTGAGGATGTAGCTTTTTATTATCTTACTGAGTCTCTTGGCCATCATATTTCTCCTCTTAAGCCTGAGGCTTGTTGGACCGGTAGGAGCTAGGAATTATGCGAGGAGCTCATACTCAAAGTTGGCACTTAGAATGATTGGACTTGAACTTAGACATTTTTGGTCTTGCTTGACCTCACTGACCAAAATAAAGTTTTAGTTATTCTACCATGGCATATTGCTATCCTAATGCTAGAGCTGACCTAAAACAGCACCAGAAATCCATGGTGTTGGCTCTGGAACTGACAATCTGATATGAAGTGCTCTTGTTATCAAATAATCCCATTATCCCAGTTTGTTCACTACACCTCTAGTTGTGAGCAAATGGGCCAAAACTGCCCCCTTATAACAATTAGGAGGCACTGCAGAAAGCTTACCCAATGACTGTAATGATGGAGTTCTCATGAGGAGACTGAGTTGGCCTACAGCAATCAGTGGGTTCTGTGTATCTAATGGAGCAGGGGAAGGAAACTCCTCTAGCTGCCTCTTCAGACTGTTCCAATCTGACATCAGTCTACAATTATCCCTCAGAATCACTAGGATGAAAAGGTGAAGTGGTGGCTTAGTTGATAACACACTGGGCTTGATGGATAGCACACTGGGCTTGATGGATAGCACACTGGGCTTAGTGGATAGCATACTGGGCTTGTTGGACAGCTGGTACCCCACCCTAGTTGAATCTGGGTTTCGAAGCTAAATAAAGGAATTGAGTATCATCGGGCCCTCACATCAGTTTTACCTGGGTCAGGAAATTAATATACAAAACGAGTCAATCGGCAGACAACCGGAGAACTGCACACCATATTGCATACCAATCACGACAACGAATGGGGCATCATCCATTGCCCAGAGTAGCAGGATCAAGCAGGTGCTCTCAGGTGTTCTCAGTCCTTGACACTTGCTTATCCTGGCAGTAATCCATGGATTATTATATGGTATTTCGCCAACGGAATAAAACAATAACTCTTCCAAACGCATTAATCTCCGTGTCTGGTCAGTGAGGAGATATATTGGAAAAATATTGCTCGATCTTCGTGGTTTCCATTCATTCCTATAAACTCATGACAATAAATCCACTCCTTCTCCAATACCTGTGCATGTTTTGGTTGACCCTGCCATCTGTGAATGTGTACCATAGGCAGTGCATAAACTCATTTAAAGACGCACTTGATTAGAAATCAGTCCATGAACTGGGTACTATCTCAACTGTGGTTGAATCACAAAGTTGTCTTAAAACCGTTGTTTGTAGGCGCTCTTTGGAGATTGACTCAAGTGTGCTGAAACCACTGCTGAGACTTGTCACTTTGGTAAATGTGCCATTTTATTCGTACTAATCTTCGCTAATGTTGTTTTAAGCATTTAAGTTTTTATATTCTCAAGTGGACCCCGCCTTACCAAACCAAAGGGAATCGTTGGTTGGATGAGATCACCTAAGTGTTATTTAGTATTGCACCATTTACTTAGAGCTGAGATTGGTAAAAGACATGCATGTCTAGATTACTAACGATAAATTATTCCCTGTGGGGGCTCAAGGAGTTTGCTCGCTGAGACCCAGAAGAGATGTATCACTGTCCAAAAGCTTGTATACTTTACAAAAACTTTTAAGGGAGGAAGGTTTCCGGCGAGTTGGCTGAGAACTGGGTCAAAAACGAGGGCTCTAAAGAAATAGCCCTCTTTTAAAGCCTTTCAAAGGCTCTATAAAAACCCCTTTTCAATTGATTCTGTTGCCTGAAGCGTTACCCCCTAGTGAAATTCTATTCAGTCAACCAGTCAAATCTTATCTTTGCACCTCTTGGCAAAACTGCAGTTTGACTATCATTAGATTGCCTTATCATTTATTTGCTTCTCTTCTATTTTAACTAGGTCAGCCAATAGTCGGCCTTTTTTGAATCCCTGGCAGGACTCTGGCGCCTCCTATAAACACAAATATCGCCCAATGAAACTCGCCCGGAAAATCGCCTGCAAACTCGGCTCACCTACGGAAGCGGCTTGAGAAAATTTATCTCCGGTTTAAAAGAAGCTTCAAAGGACATCTTTGTGTAGATCAAAATAAATGCTGAAATTTTTTTAAGTTTAGGTGACTAAGAATTTTGTTATCCTTTTCTCGGGATTCAATATGACGCACTCTCAGCCCCTCCGCCGACATCTTATCCCCCCAACATCAGATTCAGCCTTCATTTTGGCTAATATGAATGCCTGATTAACATGAAACGTGTGTAAGAATTACTAGGACACGTATCGGGAGGAGAGGATTAACATACCGGTCGCATCTGTCTGATAGGGAGGCATTCTGGTTTCTCATAGACTGAACTTGTACTTTCAGATTCTCTTTTTCAGTGTGTTCCTCTTTCAGTTTAGCCAGAGTATGATGAAGAGATAGCTTATCAGCTTTAGAATGCACATGCTGAAAAATTTATAATATCTAGTGCAAATGCTGAAAGTATACATGTATATACATGCACACGCATATATATATACATGCACACGTTAAAAGTATACATGTGTATTCTGACAGACGTGTGCCAATTGACCTTCACCTCTGCTGTGAAGGTCAATCACCACGCGTCCATCATGATACAGAAGATAATCGAACCGGCGGCAAGTTTACCTGATCGCGTAAAGCTTCAATTTCCTGTTGCATCGCCGACAGTCGGTGGCCATCTTTAGACGACTTCCTCTTATTGAGATCAGAAGTTCTCTTGAGTCTCACCATGAGTGAGTCACACTTGGACCGAAGTTCCTTGTTAGCATCTCGTAAGCCGGCTACTTGCTTCTCGAGTTTAGCGGTGGCCAGCGCGCGAAGTTGAGACTCATTTTTCACATCCTGGATGAAAGAATTGAAGACGTTAATGCTGTTGATTCATTTCGATCAATTTAATTTCAGTGCTTTTGTTTTGAGTTATTCGTAACATTGTCAGCTCAACCCACGAAATATTCTATACCATCTATAATTGATCAAAAACTGGGCCATCTCCCCTATATGAAAGGCTTATGTCTATTTAGTCACACTTCAATTTAAGGAACAATCTGAAATTATACAATCTTCTCGCTAGAGGTGAGGACAGTAACTTCAATGTTCAGAGATCAGCTTAAATTGAATGGAGTCTTTGATTTTTCAGTATAAGTATTGGTATCAGACGCTGGTCATTATAATTGAACAAGGATTAGTAAGAGCAAGTATGTCGGCATCGCCACGAGTGACCCTGATGAAGCGCAGCCTTCCGTGAGGACATCGGGGGTAAATGATGAAAGCATGCAGGTTGTCATGAACTTTCCTTTAGTGATTGCAGCTAATGACAGATTATATCCTAGATATCGGTTGCTCCGAAACCATCGACTTGCTATAATAGCTAGTGTTACTGGTGGATCATTAATCCAAGTCATTCCCAGGTTAGATTAATAGGGATTTTAACAAGACTAGCAAATGTACTTTGTCTCAGAATATTTGAGCGTCATTAAGAGGGGCAAAAGTGATAAATCAAACATAGTTTTGATATCGGAAGCAAACTATTTCTGTTTGGTAGTGCAATAGAAATAGTCTAGAAGTGGACAGACTATCGCTACCGATATTAAAACCATGTCCAAATTTACCACTTTTACAAAAAAAACTTCTACTAACCCACATATCTTTTTCTATTGCAGGGGGGGGGGTGATCGAACTATTAGTCACTGACTACTGGTGATGCTCCCGATTCCATACCTTCTTGTTGATTCCCAAAGAACAGTTGTTAATTCTCATTTTATATTCGAGGAATAACCTCTACTACTACTGCTGCCGCTGCCGCTGCTATTATTATTGCGCGGGCTCTTGAGTGAGATTTTTAGCAGACCCTCTAATTTTTGTGCTTGTTCGAGAGCCTCCACAGGCAGTGCCAGTACAGTGGCCAGGGAATGCATTTGGACTCCAAAAGGGCGTGTGACAGGCACTTTTGTCACTGAGCTCTCACGTTTCTGGTCACGAATTTAAGAATGGCTTTTAGTAATCAGTCACACTAGACCGAGGCTGATTTATCGATTGTCCTGGGTGTCGAACCTAGCCTTTTAAGCGTGCAAAAAGTCATGCCCGCTGTAGACCTTGCAGAACAAAAAACTAAATATGTTTGACTCAAAACATCTGTTTACCCTACCATAGGCCAGTGCACATGCACCTAAAAGCGAGGGTTCCATTCCTGGATTAGTCAATCGAGCAGTATTTGAACTTGAGTTGTATTGATCACAGCAGAGATTGTTCATCCAGCAAAAGGGGTAGCCAACTCCCAGTCCCGGTCAGAAATCCCCTATATGGTATGCGGTTGCAAGCAGAAAACTGTCTCCTGATGACGCATCCAAAAAAATGCCGTGTCAAAGATTCAGTATATATGTAAAGACCACTTTGTGCATTACCACTGGCCAGTGTACCTGCATACCTCTGACACTGGTCAGGGTACCTGCATACCTCTGATACCTCTGATACCTGTGATACTGGTCAGGGTAGCTGCTTACCCTTGCGCTGGTCAGGATACCTGCATACCCATGACACTGGTCAAGATAGGACGGCACACACAAGTGAATAATTATACATTTGCCTGTCTTTACCTTCATATTTTTCAGCTGTGCTTCTAGTTCCGCGCAAACAGATTCTCTGTTCCGTAACTCATCCTGCAGTAAACTAACTTTGGCACCGAGGGTAATGTTCTCTTGTGTCACCTGCCTGCTCTTCAGCTGCTCTGCCAGTGCCTACAGGTGATAGAGATCTGAACGAATATAATGGGTCAACATTGATATAAATATATAAATCAGCAACAAGGCCCACCCCATGAGTTCCGACATCAGAACGAAACGGTTTTGTTCAACTTAATGTAAATTTTATGGAAAAGGTAGAAAACTGCGCGAAGAGAATGAACTCCAATATTGAAGTGATTATAGTTTTCTGCATGGGGCATAAATGCCACCTACACCAAAACCCCAGAGCACCCAACTGCTTTGCACGCCCCACCACAAGCCCAAAAAGTTAGGGCACCTGAAAACTTCACAATTATGCTGCGAAACAGTTGTCCTACCTTGCATTTGAATGTAGATAACATGTCAGATTTTTCGGTAAGTTTACCGAGCTCCGCTTTTAATTCAGCCTGACTCTGTGTAAACATTTTCAGACTGCTGTACAACTCCATGTGCAGCTGATCCAATTCTCTTTGATGTTGCACAACCAACTACAACAAGCACATAGATACAGATGGACAGAGATCGGGCCTGGCACACCTCTTGTCTCATATCCACAAATATCACATTGGTATCATTCTTTTGACAGCTTATTTCGATGGTATTTTTTATCTTTGACCTGGATTGTCTAAAGAATTTTCTTTCTAGCACTAAACTTTGTTTGAATGGATAGAATTCACGATTCCCATGGACCGTTAGCGTCTTGGGTTCAGCTACCGCTCTTACCTCTCAACATCACATAGTATTTCTCTCTGCATGAGATGGTGATAGAGATGAGGTAGCTTTGTTAGATACTATGTACCCCCATCCCTAACAACCTCGAGACCATTTACCATGCACAGCTAATGTGAAAAGCGAGCCAAATCGGGAAATGGATACAAATTGACGCGCATGACAACGAGGTGAAGCAACTCCCAATACTACCAATAGTCTTTGAACCAAGTGACCTGTCTTCACCATACGACGGGGGGGGGGAATTGGCACCGCATCCCGCATTTTAATAACTCTGCCTCTGTCAGAGAGTAACGCCTCACTGTGTTCCTATATTTTGTGGACTGCCTAACGGAATGTTGATAAGATTTTTACATACTTTAGTTTTCTCAGCATTTTCCTCCTGAAGTCGTAGATTTTCCTTCATATATCTAGCAACCTCAGGGGCCTCTTTCTGTGTCCACAGGGCTGCATTTTTTAGGATCTCCCACGCATCACAATGCAGCTTCAACTCAGAAGCTGTCAACTTCTCACCCAGCAGAATCTCTACAAAGGCAAGGTCAGAGGTGTACACTTGAACAATGATTCAAGTCATTTCAGATTTTTAGTACCACACATGAAAGCATTCTGCCCGAAGTCCTGCGTTTTCATGGTCTCTTGGGGCACTACCGAGGTGGTTTCCCATTGCCTTCCTCAGGTTCCTGGTTGAGGGTCAGTTAACCTAAGTAATTTGTTTACAAGCCGCCCGAGCCATCGCACTTCATTTCAAGAGTCAGTCACTCATTTTAATCGTCTGATTGGAGTCTGCCCAGATGTGAAATGAAGAGAAGATTACCATTCATACTTGCTCTGACAAGTCAAGTCAGCCCTCTGTGTGCCAAGTGCTACCAATCTCAAAAGTGTATGATTTACCAACCTAGTTAAGAGGCAGTGCTTTCACTTAGTATACAGTTACACGGCTTTCTGACTGCTACAGAGCTGTGTTTACGATATGACGTACCTTCGGTCTAAAGAGCCAAATTATATCACCAGATTTTGACCCTTGTCCACTGATTGGGCCCTCCATGAGTGAGAGGCTTCATCCAAAGGAAACGAACGCCAACATTGAGAAGTAAACTCATAGGTTGTACTCGTAATTCTTGGCTTTTACCAACTGATGAAACGACAGCCTTGTAGATAGCATATCGGGTTCGGTTATCAGCTCAGCCAAAAAAATTGTCTTTCGCAGTACCCTCGTCGGTTCCTTATCCCGACATTAAATAAAGGAAGCCCCCCCACAGAGTTATATTCTCTATGAGGCATGTGGTGCAGGCAGAAAGTTTCCTATTGATGCACCCTGGGGAACGCTCAGCCTAAGACTCAGTATAGGCCAATTTCTGCACCGCTCCTGACACCAGTTCTGTCATGGAGATAGGAAGCAGACCTACTGAGCTACCTTCTGAACAATAACTACTAATAGTTCTTAGCTCTCTCACACACTTGGGAAACTCAGGTAGGTGACTCCTATCAGAACTCACACTCACAGTGACTCAATGGTTATAATGGGATTCCTCTGTGGTGAGAACCAAAAAGACACTGGTCAGATTGCATCGCCAAAGACATGAAGGAGGAGAACCTGGAGGGTACTGACGCAAGAGACAGGAGAGAGTGGAGAAAGGAGGTCGTAAATATCGACCCCGCTTGAGTGGGAAAAGACAAAGAGAAAGGATGGTGAGAACCAATCCTGGCCATGGCACAGTCCTGTAGCGAGTGTGCGATCCTCACTCAACAAACAGGTACATGCCTCACTATAGAAGGCAGAGAGCAATTACCATTGACTAGCTTCTGGTACTCTATACTAAGCCATAACTGTTAGGTAGACAAGTCTCTAAGTCGGCGGCTTCTACATAACAGTGAATTAAGATGCCATACAAGATAAAATGATACACTTACTTTGTGAGACTTTATCATAGTCAGCCTCCGTGTACTGACTGTAAAGTGCAGCTTGGTTCATGCTGCCCTACTGACTAGGTAGCAAAGTACACATGGTGGTTAGTCCGCTTGCTCGGTTGGTAGAAGGGCAATCTATTATGTCAATCTACCTGATAAGCCCTGGTTATACAGGATTCAATACATTTTGACTATTCAATACGAAGAGTATGGACATTGTCGGCTCTTTGTTTAATAAGAGCGTTGTGAAGAAAGCATGAATGCCTGTACACTAGAACACGTATTGTTTACCGGTTGCCTGGAATCATGATGATGCAATAGTGCAATGACATAAAGAGCTGAATAGTGGCCATGCGGTTAGGAAAAGACAATATTTGGTTATTGGATTGATTGAAAAGTTTCCTTTCATGAATTTATAGCTAATTCCTAATTTAATGAAAATAGCATGAGCATGTGGTTAGGTAACCATAATTCACCAAGAGCGTGTGTAGAGAAAATATAATTCCATCTTAATTTGGTGCTGGATTTCTACCCTTGTGTGTAATCTGTAATCTGATCAGTGTTATAATATTCCAACTGCATGTTCTATATGCACCACAAATTATTAACCTCATATATTTACCATCATGGTTGGAATCCGATGAAGGAGTAGAGCATAAGATGGAACCATAATCACCCGGTCCAAAACCGAATGGTTTGGCCACCGCTGCTCTGTTCTTTTATACATGCCGTCCAGACAGGAGCCAATTTATTGACAATACTTGGTGGCGACTAACATAGAAACAGAAATATGAAATTAGTGCCATTAGCATGAGGATGTGCAGCTATGCAGTTCGTTTTCTTGTCTCCATGACAGCACAGAAATTGGCCTACATATTCTTTGACCCAGAGTTTCCCAGGATACGCGAGTCATTAGAATACCTTCTCCGTCTATACAGCGTCTTAAAAGTACTCTGTCTCACGACATTTCAAGCTGGATGGGAAGACCGTGCATGTATGCACGAGGGATGGGGATCGAGGGGAGCGTCAGGATGGTAATGAGATGATGGTGCAGGGTGAGAGAGAAAAAGGAAAGGAGAAGCGAAACTGATCAAAATAGAAAAGGCTGATACACTGAGGTAGAGGCTGGTTTTTGGCAATAATGCTGGAAATACACGCAGATAGTGAGCAATGAGAGAGTTTGATACAGACATGACGCATACAGCGGATTAGATGAGGAGGAGGGGGAGAACAGCCTCTAAAACCTCAATTTACAAAATAACTAGGTGCTTATAATGATGGAAAAACACTGTAAGCTTGGAAACAATCCACAAATGATACTGACAATAGATAACTGTCAACTAATCGCAGAAACCTATGCGTTCATAGCATTTATGACCTAAGTTATAACCAATATATTGATTTTCTATGGTATCCATGTATACCATAGTTCTTATAAGTCCTAACAGCATATGTTAATGTGAAGTACCATGACTCTCCAGCGTATGTACATATGGAGTACCGTGACTGCTTATGGCACTCTATTAAAAAATTTCATTTAAAAGTGAACATACACTGAGGTTCTGATAACATTGCAAACACCATTCACATTAGGCACTTACATGTTCAGTTGATACTTACTTGAAGCTATAACATCAAAGTCACTACTAGGATGTAATGGTAAATAGTTTTCCATGATCTCAACGAGCTTCCGACCGCACCCACAGTGCAGCAAACCTCAGTCTTTGCCCTTAGCTGACATTCAGAGCAATGAGGTATCGTCGCGCTGGTCCAATGATAAATCTCATGCTAATATTATTTCAACTAAACCATTCAAACACGAAGATAACATTATTGCCACGCAGTAATATCTAGATTTCCTTGTTGCAGTTGCATTTTTGGGATAAGATTTCCGTTTCTGAAATTCAGCTTTGTAGTTGTTCTGATGAAAGAATATCATACTCACAACGGGAGGCCGCTATGAACAGAACTCAGATTGTGAGCCAAGTCCTCTACCAATGGGCTATCTTGAATCTACCCTAAATAACCTACAATATCTGTGTTGTGTGGTTTATAACCAATCAACTTACTCTTGCTTGGTTTACTAACCAAAACAACTCACATAAAACGTATGTTACATTATCGATTTGACTCAATATTTTATTTAAACAGAATTGCCACATAAGATTGCTGACTCGGATACATGTACTGCTGACTCGGACATGTACAACATAATTACATAATGCAGGGGTTTCAGTCAGCCAATCAGGACAGTGCTTAAAAGTGCCTAAAGTGCTTACAAGTAACCAGAATTGTCATTTGCCATGCGATTATTTCTGAGTGACTCTCTTACGAGGCTTCTGTGGGGCCGCGCCACCACTCAACCAGCTGGTTAGCGTCTCCGAGATATCTGGCATGTTCTGATTGGGTTGTCTTAACATACTCATTGAGGACTCCATTTCCTGTTAAATGATAACATTATTTCGTTCGCATGATCCAGCCCTAATGTTAGGATAGAGCGTTAACGCTGAACTTGCAACTGTGAGAACCTGGGTTCGAGCCCCGGTCATAGCGAGCTCTCATTATGAGTATGAGCTCCTTAAATTACTTCTGGCTCAAAACAAAGACAAGCCCGCTAGTAGTTGGAGCATTGATACGGGCCCGGTTGTGGTGCTCCATGCTAAGCATTGACTGGAGAAAAACCGAGTAGCTTACCCAGTAACTGTATCATATCAGTGAAGTTGTCACACAGGAAAGAAAAAATTGTGTCCGCCATAAAAAACAACTCCATGGGTGAGTTAATGTTAGTCATTAGGTGCATTCGCGTGCTCGCGATCAAAATTTTTGGAAAACGAGCGCGCGAACACACGGTCGCGGTGAGGAAACGCTGTTGAGTTCAAGATGGACTTTGATCGGATCAGAGTTGTCCTCTCCCAACATTAACTCCTCGGTTAGAGCCAAACGATCGTTTGCGATTCGTTATCTCAACAAAGTAATCAAGCCTCTTTGCGGTAACCTTGACAATTGCCTAAACAACTACCTTCGGTTGCGGAATTCTGTTCGCGTGCTTTCGGTCGCGGAATTCTGTTCACATGCTTTCGGTCGCGGATCGCGACTGAAGGTGAAGGATGCTTTGTTGGATCGTATTTTTTGGTCGCGCTCTTGTGCAATTCAGCAGATTTCGCGAAATGGATATTGATCACAAAAAACCAGAGCACGCGAATGCACCTATTAATGTGATCTGAAACTGCCGAGATTGAAATGCCCTAGTGGGGCCAAAACTTGGAACAAAAAGGACCGCGGATTCTACGCTCATGGGGATATCCAGCAAGACACCACTTCATTGTTAAAAAATAAATTCTTCCCATGGAAACGATACATAGCCAACGGATCACTATGCAATGACTGAAAGATGATAGATTTAAAGATAATACAAGTTTAAAAGTAAACTGAACGCAGACCAGGTGTAATTATGGAAGCAAATTCCAGGTTGCTTAGAGTTAGCTGCCCTTGGACAAAAACTGGCAAGAAAGACAACTTCAATTGTGTGTTTACCTTTTTAGTCTCTTCATCAGCCGCGTTCATCATTTTAGGTAAGATAAAGAGGAGAACCATGGGCAACAACATCATCAATACCTGCAAGACATGAACCGCTCACACAGAAACCGCTCCCAGTATTACTGTATCATATGCGTGTCTATGCGCATGACACACAGTCAATTGACATTGTGCGGTGGGTGCCTTGGTGAGGTGTGAGGGCAGTGGTGGGGCGATTGTGGGAGGGAGGGGTGGAGTGATTATGTGAGGGAGAGGGTGCTTTGGTGATGAGGTTTACAGGGAG
>Ga0224501_10000514_pt1 | contig 30786 bp, 30 predicted proteins | sample SF_Oct11_sed_USG_4_FD_169105 | JGI IMG/M metagenome (GOLD analysis project Ga0224501, IMG submission 169105) | Sediment microbial communities from San Francisco Bay, California, United States - SF_Oct11_sed_USGS_8_1 | ecosystem: Environmental > Aquatic > Marine > Sediment | place: USA... | reverse complement strand
AGGGGAGAAGTGGTTGTCGTGAATGATAAATTCGGGGTCCGCCTGACCGATATTGTCTCTCCCATGGAACGGGTTCAATCCCTCACCTGAAGCACCCATTTTCTCTTTCATCCGTGACGGATAACCCAGCCGCGCGTTTTTCCCCCCACATTGCACCGCTAAATTATCCTTTTCTGATCTACCGTCATCTTTTTAAAATCCCCATTGTCAGTTGATTTCGGTACGGCCTTTGCAATTTACCTGTTGTAATCAAAGGTGTCGGTATTTTTGACGCTATTCGTCTGTTTAATCAAGAGGTCAGGTTATGAAAAATTTTGGCCAAATCATGGCAGGAACCCTTGGTTTTATTTTGCTTTGGGTTCATCTGGCAGTGGGGGCTCAACCGCTATCGAGCTATAACCTTTTGCGAGATGTGTCCGTGGAGCGGAAGCAGGGGGAACTGTGGATTCAATTAAATTTCAAAAATCCGCCCACAAACTTTCAGCAACCGCAGTTTTTCAAAAAATCGATTCAAATGGATTTTCCTTTCGCTTACGTGAATCCATCCAAGCGTTATTTTGAAACGGGTGACTCGAGGGTCCAACAGGTTTATATTTCTCAATTTGACCGTAATCGAATGCGTTTGCGTTTGATCTTAGCCCCCGGCACCATAAGCCTACAAGATAAAACAGTGGTTGAACAAGTGGGTAGTGTGCTTCGCATTCGACTCAATATAGGAGGCGCGGATGCAACTCCGGTAAACCACCCGGAACAAATTTTGGCCTCAAATTCGAAAATGGCTCCGGCCAGCCCTGAAGCTCCTGATTTATTGGAAAGTTTACTGGTTCGAGCCAACCACATCCAGGCGGCTAAAACTCTGCATACAAAAACCAGTTCGGGGCAACAGATTCAAGCTTCGGCTCCAAAAGAACCGGAGCAGGTTCCTCCGCCTGCAGATGAATTGACTTCTTCTTCAGCTTCCAGCGTCCATGAACTCAAGAAAAAATCCCCCTCATTATCCCAAACTCTCGGACAGGCTTGGAAGAACGATGACACGAAAGACACCTCTCAATCGAAACCGCTGGTTCTGAAAACCAAAAAAGCCGGCTTTCTGGATTTCGAGGATGACATGAATACGGGAAAGATCGATTTATTCTCGGCCAGTCTTAAGATGGTTTACACCCTGGTCCTGGTATTGGGCCTGATGTTCATCGTATTCCATCTGTTTAAAAAGTTTGGATTGAAAAATAGCGTTTTTGGCGGTGAAGGCAGGCCCATTAAAGTGTTGTCTACAGGATTTCTGGCTCCCAGGAAAAGCATTGCTCTGGTGGAAGTAGCGGGGGATGTTCTGGTGCTCGGGATAGCCAACGACCAGATTTCCCTGCTGGGCAATGTTCAGGATCCTGAGAAGATTGAGCAAATCAAGGGAACTTTGTCTAAAAACAGAGGAAACAGTAAACGCGGGTTCGTTCCTTCTGAAAGCAAACCATTACAAAAGCCGGAGATTGCTAAGCAATCAAGCGAGGCTCCTAAACCCCCTATCAAAAAAGAGGGAGTCGACGTTTACAATAAGCGTTTGATTAAGCCCGGGTCCACTAATCCATTCGGCGAATACGTGAAGCAGTTTACGGAAAATTCGGGCACCAAGCCTGATTCCTCGATAGGCGCGGCTTCCCGTGTCAGAAAAAAACTGGAGGAGGTTCCGGTATTCGAATGAAACGATTAGCGTTGCTTCTATTTTCAGTATCTGTTTTGTGGTCAGCCATGAATACCCTGGTCCCGCATGAGGCCTCGGCCATTCCGATCCCCACCATTCAACTGGGTGTGGACAATGCCGAGGAGCCGGAAGCCTTGTCCACTGCTTTGCAGATTATGTTCCTTTTGACGGTATTGACCCTGGCCCCGTCGATTTTGATTCTCATGACTTCGTTTTCCCGCTTTGTCATTGTCCTTTCCTTTTTGAGGCAGGCAATGGGAACTCAACAGACACCCCCTACCCAGGTATTAATAGGCCTCGCCCTGTTTTTAACTTTTTTTGTGATGAGTCCGGTGCTCACAGAAATCAATGAAAAGGCCCTGCAACCTTATCTGAATGAAGAGATCACCCAGGGAAAGGCATTGGAAATTGCACAGACTCCAATCAAATCATTTATGTTGAAGCAGACCCGGGAAAAAGACCTGTCTTTGTTCGTCAATATGACGGATGGAGAAAAACCGGAAACGGTGGACGATGTCCAAATGCAGTCGGTAATTCCAGCATTTGTAATCAGTGAGTTGAAAACCGCTTTTCAGATCGGCTTTCTGATTTATATCCCGTTTCTGATACTTGATATGGTGGTGGCCAGTATTCTCCTCTCCATGGGGATGATGATGCTTCCGCCCGTCCTGATTTCTTTGCCGTTTAAGTTGATGTTGTTTGTGATGGTTGACGGTTGGCATTTGACTGTCGGTTCACTCGTAAGAAGTTTTACCTAGGACAAAGCTATGACCGAACAATTCATCGTCGATTTTGCCCTGAGCGCAATTAAAACCACGCTTCTGGTTTCTGCCCCCATGCTGGGGTTCGGCCTGGTCACCGGCCTGATCATTTCCATTTTTCAGGCGGTCACCTCCATTCAGGAATTGACGCTGACGTTCATTCCAAAAATCCTGGCGGTGTTTCTGGCTCTGTTTCTGTTCTTTCCCTGGATCATGCGGATCATGCTGAGTTTCACCGAGGAAATTCTGTTGAACTTTCCAAGTTATATCGGGTAATGGAACTCTTTAATTTATCCTATGTAGATTTCGAACATTTTATTTTCGTCCTGGTCCGGGTAGCGGCTTTCATTGTGTTTGTTCCCATATTGGGGAGCCAGCAATTTCCCGCACGGGTTAAAATCGGTTTTATTTTTCTTTTGAGTCTCAGTGTTTTTCCTCTTGTTCGGCACATGCCCATGCCGGAATCCAGAGGATTGCTCGACTTTACTGTTTACCTTTTTTCTGAAGCTACTGTTGGCCTGGCGCTGGCGTATGCGACAAGGTTGATATTTGCCGCTGTTCAGATTGCAGGTACGGTGGTTGATTTTCAGATGGGATTCGGCGTGGTCAACGTGATCGATCCGCAGACCCAATCGCAGGTATCCATCACCGCCCAGTTCCATAATATATTCACCATCCTTCTTTATCTTGCGCTGAATGCACATCATTTAACTATCCACTCTCTGGTGGAAAGCTTCCAACTGATCAATCCGCATCATTTCGGGTTCTCCGCAGGAACCATGGCTTTGATTCTTAAACTGTTTGCGACCACCTTTGTGGTGGCTATTAAAATCGCCGCACCCATCATGGCGATACTATTTTTTATCAGCGTCGGGTTGGGGCTGGTGGCGCGCACGGTTCCCCAGATGAATGTTTTTATCGTCGGGTTTCCCCTGCAGATCGGTGTGGGACTGTTAATGGTAGGACTGACCATGAGTTTTTTTGGCATGGTGATGACCCAGCACATGGCGCAACTGCCCAACTGGCTGATGAGCCTGATGCATACTATGGGCGGATGACGGATTAGGGAATTTCGGTTATGGCAGAAGAATCGAATATCGATCAGAAAACAGAAGAAGCCACTGCGAAGCGAATCCAGGATGCCGAGGGCAAGGGGAATTTCGCCCACAGCCGGGAACTGACTTCCGCCTTTGTACTTCTGTTTGCAATTTTAGCGTTTGCCATCGCCGGATCGTTCAGCACACGGCATCTGATGGCCACCTGGCATAATCTGTTCACCCAGGCCCATGTCATTCAACCTGACCTGGAAGAGATGAGATTATTGCTGGCATGGGTGATGGATAACTCCTTTACAATTCTCAGCCCTATTTTGCTGGCGATCATGTTTGGTGGAGTGGTCGCCAATCTGATCCAGACGGGAGGAGTTCGGTTTTCCATGCATCCCCTGCAGCCGCGATTCCACAAGCTGAATCCGCTGGCCGGATTCAAACGCATGTTCAGCAGAAGTGCGTTGATGGAATTGTTCAAGTCACTGTTCAAGGTGACGCTTATCTCATTGATTGCATATTTCACTATCCAGGGCCGATTCGATGAAATTCCGCCCATGATGGGAAAGAGTGTCGGTCAGATTTTGATCTTCATGGGGGAGGTGGCGCTGGAGATTATGATCAAGGTGCTGGTCGCGATGATTTTTCTGGCCTTTCTTGATTATATGTTTCAACGGTTCACCTATCTTAAAAACCTGCGCATGACCAAGCAGGAAATCAAGGATGAGCGCAAGGATACGGAAGGGAATCCACAGATCAAACAGCGGGTGCGAAGCGTACAGATGGAAATGATGAGGCGGCGAATGATGTCCGCCGTCCCGGAGGCCGATGTGGTGATCACCAACCCGACGCATATTTCCGTGGCCATTCAATACGATCACGGGAATTCCGACGCACCGATAGTTGTGGCGAAGGGAAAAGGAGTCATTGCGGAAAAAATACGTGAAATTGCCAAAAAGCATGACATACCCGTGGTGGAAGACAAACCACTGGCGCGCCTGCTTTTCAAAATGGTGGAAATCGGTCAAATGATTCCTGCACATCTTTATAAAGCCGTGGCCGAAATTCTGGCCTACGTTTACCGGTTGAAAGGCAAGACCTTGGTATAAAGATTGCACTTGATACGTAAGATGTGAGTTTTGATTGAATTATTGGCGCTTAAGAGCGGCTCGAAATAGAGGTCGGTTTGCTGAAGTCATTTAAATATAATAGTTTGGAGATATGTCCCGCGGGCCGGGGATGTGTCAAAATTTTGGGTGGAAAGAAGGTCGTATGACCAGCCGTATAGAACATTACATGTCCGCCCGCCCGCAGGAACTGGCAGTCGCTGTTGGTATTATCGCCATTCTGGTGGTGATGGTCATCCCGATTCCCACCTTCATGCTGGATCTTCTGCTGTCGTTCAGCATCACCCTGTCACTGATTATCCTGCTCGTTTCCATATTCATGCTGGCTCCGCTGGAGTTCTCGGTTTTTCCGTCCATGCTTCTGGTAGTGACACTGATTCGTTTGTCCCTGAATGTTGCCTCCACCCGGATCATTCTTCTTCACGGCGGTGAGGGACCCGCGGCAGCGGGGCAGGTGATTAAATCGTTTGGCTCGTTTGTAGTCGGCGGCAATTATGTCGTCGGCGCGGTGATTTTCATCATTCTCGTATTGATCAACTTCATCGTTATTACTAAAGGTTCGGTCCGAACATCCGAAGTTGCGGCGCGGTTTACGTTGGACGCCATTCCCGGCAAGCAGATGAGTATCGACGCCGATCTGAACGCCGGCATCATTACCGAAGAGGAAGCTCGTGCGCGTCGGCGCATGTTGGAACGCGAAGCGGACTTTTACGGGGCGATGGACGGTTCCATACGGTTTGTCCGGGGTGATGCCATTGCCGGTATCCTCATCACTCTGATCAACGTCATCGGGGGTTTCGCCATCGGGGTGTTTCAGCAGGATATGGCGGTGGCTGAAGCGGCAAAAGTTTATACCTTGCTGACCATCGGCGACGGGCTGGTCACACAGCTTCCGGCCCTGATTGTTTCTACCGCCGCCGGTATTATCGTGACCCGAGCGACTACAGACAAAAATCTTCCGAACGAGTTGATTGGGCAGATGATCAACAATCCGGCGGCATTCTCCATTGCCGCGGCGGCGTTGTTCTTTTTCGGAACCATTCCCGGTCTGCCCCATATTCCATTTTTTGTGTTATCCGCGCTGGCCGGATGGATCAGCTATAGCCTGTATCAGACCAGGCAGAAAAAGGAACGCATTCAACAGAAAAAAATCGATGAGGAAAAAAAGATTCCCATTCCGGAAAAGGTGGAATCCATTTTACCGTTGGATATTATGGAACTGGAAGTGGGTTACGAATTGATTCCTCTGGTGGATGCCGACCGCAACGGCGAATTGCTGGAACGCATCAAGTCGGTGCGCAGGCAGTTTGCGCTGGAGTTGGGTTTCATTGTGCCGCCATTGCATATTCGGGATAACCTTCAGTTGAAATCCAGTGACTATGCCATTTTGATCAAAGGCGTCGAGGTGGCCCGTGGATCGGTCATGACAGGGCGTTTACTGGCGATGAGTCCCGGTAAAACTGAAAAGGAAATTCCCGGTGTCAAAACACAGGAGCCCACGTTCGGTCTGCCCTCCATCTGGATCAACGCCTCCGCCAAACAGGAAGCCCAAATGGCAGGTTATACCGTGGTTGACCCGGCGACGGTGATCACCACCCACATCAAGGAAACCATCAAGCGGAATGCGCAGGAACTTCTGGGCCGCCAGGAAGTGCAGACGCTCCTCGACAAGTTCAAGGAAACCAATCCGAAGGTGGTGGAGGAACTGGTACCCAACCTGATGACCCTCGGCAAGGTTCAGAAGGTGCTTCAGAATCTATTGAGAGAGCAGATATCCATCCGTGATTTGAGAACCATTCTGGAAACCCTGGCGGATTATGCCGCGAAGTTGGAGGACCCGGATGTGTTGACAGAATATGTGCGGCAGTCCCTGGCACGACCGATTACCAAGCAGTATATGGCGAAAGACGGGACGCTTTCGGTGATGACGCTGGATCAGAAGGTTGAGGAAATTATTCAGAAGTCGATTCAAAGGACAGAACTGACCTCTTATCTGGCATTGGAGCCGACGGTGGCGGAAAAAATTCTGGCTAAAATTCGCGAAGCCTCGGAGTCGGTTACTCCCATGTTGGAAACCACTCCCGTCCTGCTGGCGTCTCCCTTGATACGGATGTATTTAAGAAAGCTGACCGAACGATTTCTTCCGGACCTGGTGGTGTTATCCCATAGTGAAATTGTTCCAACCGTTCAAATTCGAACCTTGCGCGTGGTGACGTTGAATGCGAATTAAAAAGGTGATTGCCAACAGCTACAGCGAAGCCCTGGGTCGGGTGAAAAGTGAGTTGGGGGAAAATGCCATGGTGCTTTCAACTCGGTCCATTAAGTTCAACAGGGATCAGGGGGCAGGTGAGTGTTCTTCTCTGGTGGAGATCACTGCCGCGTTGGATAACGATCCACACGTGGAATCGCCTGTCAATGAGACTAAGGTTTCGGATACAACGAAATGGATGCCTGACAATCAAGGCGGGGATATCCGCGAAATCCGCTCCATGATTGCATCCTTACTGACCCAGACGGATAAGGCCAAGTCCCTGGGTTTGAGTGAAGCTCTACTGCCCGTCTACGAAAAGCTGGTCGGGCGGGGAGTGGACGACCGGGTGGTCGCCCGGATGTTTGAATCGATACATTCGCGGGAACAAAGGAAGGAGGGGTCCCCTGGCATCGGTGAGAGCCATCTTGCCGAATTTATGAAAGGGGCGATCCAATGCGAGGGGCCGATACGGTTGGACTCTGGCGGACCCAAGGTGGTGGCCCTGGTGGGCCCCACCGGTGCCGGCAAGACCACCACCATCGCTAAACTGGCGGCGCGGTTTGCTCTTCAGCAGAATAAAAAAGTGGCGATGGTTACGCTGGATACCTATCGCATGGGGGCCTGGGAGCAGTTGGAGTCCTATGGTGAACTGATGCGGGTTCCGGTATCCATGGCGGTGGACCGCAATGAATTTGCGCGGATCATGAAGGAGCACCGGGATAAGGATGTCGTGCTTGTGGATACCATGGGAAAGTCCCACCGTGATCTGGGTTACTGCAAGCAGTTGGCCAGCGTTCTAAGTGTTGTGCCGCACGTTGAAACCCATTTAGTGCAAAGCGCCACAGCTCATGAATCGGTGGCGGCTGAATGTTTCAAGCAGTTTGCTCCTCTGGGAATCGACCGCGTCCTGTTCACCAAACTAGATGAAGCGGTGCATTTCGGTTTGCTGTTCAATTGTTCGGTTCGTCATCGCATTCCGTTTTCGTATTTTACCACCGGGCAGAGAGTTCCCGAGGATATTGAAGTGGCGGCACGGGAAAAGGTAATTCGTTTGATTTTTAATTGATTTGAGCTTACAGTAAAAGGGCTAAGTTATGGTTTTTAATGGAGTAATTGGTAACGCAGGCCATCAGGCCGACACCTTGAGGAGAGTGATGAGACAGGGGCAGAATAAAATGCCGTCGAAAGTTCTCGCGGTCAGTAGCGGCAAAGGTGGGGTGGGTAAAACCAACGTGGTGGCCAATCTTGCGCTGGCGTTAACCCGGAAAGGCAACCGGGTGCTCATTTTCGATGCCGACATAGGATTGAATAATATCGATATTATTTTGGGACTGGCTCCGCGATATCATATTGGACATGTTTTTAATGGAGAAAAGACTTTAGAAGAGGTTTTGGTAGAGGGTCCGCGCGGTCTTAAAGTCCTGCCGGCCAGCAATGGATGGCAGGAGCTGACCACACTCGACAATGAGAAAAAGATGATCCTGCTGGAAGAGTTGGACCGGTTGATGGACGATTACGATTATCTTATCTTTGATACCGGCGCAGGGATTTCTTCCAACGTGACCTACTTCTGCAGTGCCGCCCACGAAATCCTGCTGGTGGCAACACCGGAGCCCACTTCACACACCGATGTTTATGCGTTGATCAAGGTATTGTTCCAGAAGCATCATCAAAAGAAATTTCAGCTCATCATCAATTCCGTAAAATCGGAAAGAGAGGCGCTTGAAATTTACCGGCACTTGACCGATGTGGTGGACCGTTTTCTGTCGCACGTTTCACTCGAATACTTCGGTTATATCCTGTATGACGAAAATGTCACCCGCTCCGTAAGGCAGCAAAAGCCGATCGTGGAATTGTATCCACATTCTCAGATGAGTCAGTGCATTCATCGCATATGTGACAAGGTGATAGAAACCCGTAACCAGATTCCGGAAGAAGGGGACCGTCCCTTTTACTGGAAAAATGTCTTTGAGATGAGATGAGCAGAACATCGATTAAAAAGTTTTCCGTTTTGGCGGGCCTGTTTGCATTCACGTTGCTGTTTTTTGGAAGCTGGATTAATGAAGCCCGAATCGTTTCCGCTTTTATCAGGGGATTGGAAGGGTTTTGTGTTTTCGGTTTTGTGACGTGGCTGGTTTTGAAAGGATGGGCCGTCATGACTTCGGAAGAGCGCCTGGGGGGAGATAATGATAAGGACAAGGGTATTAACCTGGACCAAACCGCCTGATGGAGACGACCTGAATGGCTGGAAAGCCCCAAGCAAATGAAGAACTCGAAATCTGTCCGGAGAATACGGACCAGATTGTCGAAGAATATGCTCCCATGATCAAATATGTGGCGAACCGCATCGCTTTGCGCCTTCCACCCCATATTGAAGTGGATGACCTGATCAGCGTCGGCGCCATCGGATTGATGGATGCCATTGAAAAATACGATCCTAACCGGGGCGCAAAATTCAAAACCTATGCCGAGTTTCGTGTCAGAGGTTCTATTTTGGACGAATTGCGATCCATGGATTGGGTTCCGCGGTCGGTTCGTCAGAAAGCGTCAAATTTGGACTCCGTGACTGGCAGGCTTCAGTCCAAACTGGGCCGACCGCCCGAAGATGAGGAGATTGCTGAGGAAATGGGAATTTCACTGGAAGAATTGTTCACGACCATCAATGAAACCCGGAACATGCCTTTGTTAAGTCTGGAAGATCTGGGCATCGCCAGTGATTCGGGAGATAAACAGAGCCTGCTCGATACCCTGGCGGGAAAAAGCGATGTGGACCCGCAAACTCAATTGCGGCTGAGTGAATTAAAGGCTCTCATAGCCAGTGCTATCGACACCCTGCCTGAAAAGGAGCGATTGATGGTTTCTCTTTATTATTATGAAGAATTGACCATGAAGGAAATAGGGGAGGTGTTGGGAATCACCGAATCTCGTATCTCTCAAATCCATTCCAAAGCGGTATACCGTCTTCGCACCAAATTGAAATCTCTAATCGCCGAAGAGTCTTGAGTGAGGCGGATTTTATTATCCGGCTAATGTTTCTTCAATAAATGGAAATATGCCGTTCATTCTCCGGGCGGGATTTCCATCTGCGGTGAAACCACATCCACGGTTCCGGTCGCTCACGGATAATTTTCTCCAGGACTTTTTGATATTCCTGGGTCCAGCGAAAAATGTCCGCATCCTTGTCGTCGGTTTTTTCCATTTTGATTTCGGGTAAGAGAACGGCTTGATAAGTTCCATTGTCGGTGGGGTAGGGGATGAGTGGAAGCACGGGTGCGCCCGTGGAATAACTCAACAATGCCAGGGAACGGGGTGTAGCGGCTTTCTTTCCGAAAAAATCGACAAACAGCCCGCCGATTCCTCCATTCTGATCCATCATGACTGCCACGCAGTAATTATTCTTCAAAGCGCGAACCACTTTTAGCGGGGAACCTTCCTTGTGAAAAACACCCCCTCCGGAAGTGGTTCTTAAATCCGTTATAAATTTCTCGAGATAGGGATTGTCCAGCTTCCGTGCAATTGAATACACCTGCGAAAAATTTCTATATCCCCAGTACATTCCCAGGGCTTCCCAGTTTCCATAATGAGCCATCAGATAAAAAGCGCCTTTGCCTCTCTTTAAGGCTTGCTCCAGGTGTTCTAATCCTTGAGGGATGCACGGAAAAAGCTGATAGATTCTTTCCTCCGTATTGCGTGTAACCCAGAGGCATTGCAGGGCGATCATGACCATATGCACCATGGATTGCCTGGTGATGCGGTTTTTTTCTTCAGGGGTTTTTGTATCGCCAAACGCGATGTCCTGATTGATGCGTGCAATTTTTCTGCGCTTTGGGGAAGTGTGATAAAGAGCATTCCCCAGGAATCGTCCCAGAATGCAAACGATCTTCATCGGAAGAACTTGAATGGGCAGCAGGATCAGTCGGAAAATAATGTATTCCAGAAGATAACGGATCTTTTTGGGAGTTGTCTGGCGGTGGTCCAATGAACTCTCGAAGTAAGGGAGGGTTTGGTTTAAAAAATCAGAACGATTGGCGGAACTCCGTCCGGTCAATTCAATTCGGCAACAGCCTGTGCGACGGCGTATTGTTTATCATGGGTCATGGAAATATGAATATTCCTCAGGTTCAGTGAGTCAAAAATATCCCGGCCCTTGCCGCTCAAATGCAGTACCGGCCGTCCCGATTCCTGATTCAGAATTTCCATATCTTTCCAGGAAATACCCTCCGCCATTCCGGTTCCAAGCGATTTCAAAACCGCTTCCTTGGCGGCGAACCGGGCGGCAAAGTGCTTGAACGGATCGGCCTTGGATCGGCAATAATCGATTTCTTTGGAGGTGAACACCCGTTCTTCAAATTTTCCTGAATATTTTTGGATGGAGTTCTTAATCCGGGAAATTTCGATGAGGTCCACTCCCGTTCCGTGAATCATGCTGGTATCCTCTGGTTGCGCGGTTTCATACCGATTGAAATTATTATAGGACATGAGGAAGGAATTCGTAAGTCTCAATTTGGGCTTAGTAAGACTTTTTCCCGTTATTGAACAGGAGTCACCAATTCCAAATCGCCGCGCGACAAGGCTCCCTCGCGGAGGAGGGTCGGCGGGTTCGTGGTGGTGTCGAGTACGGTCGAGGATTTGCCTCCCGCTGTCGGTCCACCGTCGACGATCAAGTCCAGTTGATCTCCCAGGGCACTGGCCACTTCCTCCGCCGTCCTGAGTTCTCCGGTTCCGCTCAGATTGGCACTGGGTGCGGTTAACGGGCAGTTCAAAGCCCGCAGCAATTGAAGGGTGAACAGATGGGCGGGTAGACGGACTCCCAGGTTTCCAGTTCCGCCGGTCAATGCCTTTGATATATCCGGCGCGGCTTTAAAAATGAGAGTCAAGGGTCCCGGCCAAAACTGATTCATCAAAAGCTTTTGCGGAGGCGTTGTCTTGTCCGTTAAGGAATTTAATTGGTCTAGCGAGTGGATCAATACCAACAGCGGTTTGTCCGCCGGGCGTTGCTTGATCCGGAAAATTTTAGCGATTGATTCGGGATTGAAGGGATCCGCTCCCAATCCGTAAAACGTATCCGTGGGAAACGCAATCACTCCGCCGGAATTCAGAACGGACTGGATGTTCTCGATGGATCGGGCGGAAGCCTCCGGATTTTCAAAATCGATGGGTAGAATTTCAGCCATGTTCGGCTTCGAGCTTCCGGCTTTTCGCTTCCACCTCCTTGGCCATATCCTTTTTGTACTGGTCCAGTTTTCTGGTCAGGCCGGCATCGCTCAAGGCCAGCATTTGGACGGCCAGGATTCCCGCATTCTTCGCTCCGGCTTTGCCAATAGCCATGGTGGCCACGGACACGCCGCCCGGCATTTGGGCGGTGGATAACAGGGAGTCGAATCCCTGCAGGGGGCTGGAACCGATGGGAACGCCGATGACCGGCAGAATCGTTTCCGCAGCGACCACGCCCGCCAGGTGGGCGGCCGCGCCGGCACCGGCGATCAACACCTTGACTCCGCGCTTGCGGCATGAGTCGACATATTTTTTAGTCCGGGCCGGCGTGCGGTGTGCCGAGGTCACCAGAACTTCGTTGGCGACTCCGAACTGGTCCAGAACTTTGGACGCCTCGCTCATGATGGCATAATCCGAATCGCTTCCCATCACAATGCCGACCAGGGGTTTTGTGGTTTTCTTTTTTGAAGTAGCCAAAACACTCTCCTTATTTTTAATGTCTGTATGGCTTGAAAGTTCCGATTTTATATCAATTTTATCCGTTTCAATCAAGAAAAGTCTGATACGGCGGCGCTCTTAAGGTGTTGTTACCTGTGTTGCCGGAATATGTTTTCCCCGGCCGTGCTTGATTTCAGGGATCAGCATAAGGGTTGCCAGTATCATCAGGGAAAAAGATACCAGGCCGATAGCCGAGGGTCCAATTTGCTTGACTGTCCAGAATCCGATTAATGGTCCCAGAGTTCCACGTATTCCGGTCAGGAAAACGTGAACCGACATATAAGAGCCCACCTTTTCCGGGGGTGCGTACTTAGTGACCCATAAGCCCCACGCCACCGTGCCGCCGCCGAAGGCAATACCGATCAATGCCGAGGCCAGCCCGATCACCCAAGGGTCCTTGGTCAAAAAGAACAACCCGACTCCGCAGGCAAAAATGATGTTAATGGTCATGCGCAGAACGATGAAATTGATTCGATCAAACAGCTTCGCCAATAACGGAGCGGAAAAGGCCCTCATGAGATCGGGAACGATAGTGATAAGGGTAGCGACAAATAACGCGGAACCTTCAATGCCGTAGGCGCTCGATGTGAGGTAATCGACGCGCAGGGGCAGCACCCACAGGTTGGCGAATCCCATAATGAACCACGTCAATAGAACATAACCGAAGGAGCGGTCTTCCAGTACCAGTTTCATGTGGTTGAATGGATTGGTGTGGTTGTGGTCCTCGATTTTGCCTGAAGGCATGTTCCAGATGGCATACGCTTTTCCCAGACCCGCCACTCCCAAGGCGATCAGAATCCACCGGTAAGTGTCCTGATTCCAATCCATCAGGGAGGAGCCGGTAAATCCCGAGACAATCGATACCAGTACGGTGACAAGCACTGCCTTCGAATAAAATGACCCTCGCCGGTTTCCTGGATAGTTATCATGATAAATGGATGTGAGGAAAGGGATGATAGCGGTCAGCATCATGAACCCCAGGACGATGCACGTTGTGTAAAACCAAAGGGATCCCGCGTAGGCGGACAGGATCAACAGGACTCCGCTTAGAACCATGGGCAGACTGCCGCAGATGGATTTTTTTAAATCCGTAAGTGCCGCGTAATGGAACAGGAATAATGAAAAAATCATTCCCATAAAAGGGGCTGAGCCAATCAGGGATTTGGAAAGCAGGCCGGCGTCGAAATAGCGGATGGCAATGAACAACCCGAACGTTTGCGTGCCGGACGTGATCACACCCCGGAAGAATCCTCGGGCGAGGTCCCATCGAAATGTTTTTTGGGCAATAATTTCAGGGGTGGAGCTATGGGGTTCCATCATCAGCAAATAATCAGTTAAAACAAGAGACGACGCAGGCGAAAGGGGCAATCTGTACAGTGAACCCGCCGGGTCAGTCGATGCATGTTGTTTTACTATTCAATCAAGGTTATAACAATGCACAATAGGCGTCTATGAAAATCAGGTGCTCGCAGGCAGTAAATAATAATTTTAAATAAATTCCATATGAAGCCGACTCCTTACTCTGCAGAAATTTTGACTGTTGGTAACGAAATCATCACCGGTCTGGTGGCGGACACAAACTCCAGTGTCATCACCCGGAGGTTGGAAACCCTGGGCATTCCGGTGATGCGCCACGTTTCGGTGGGCGACGACGCCGAAGAAATTACCAATGCCCTGAAGCAGGCTCTGGAAAGGGTCGATTGCGTAATCCTCACGGGAGGGTTGGGGCCCACGCATGATGACATCACCAAGCATGTCCTGGCCCGTTTCTTCGATTCGAAGCTGGTGCCAGATGATTCGGTCAAGCGCCGGATTGAAAGCATTTTCAAATCACGGGGGATGAGCGCTCCTCAAAATGCTCATACCCAGGCGGAAGTTCCGGAGAAGGCCACCGTGTTGGACAACGCCAAGGGGACCGCTCCCGGACTGCTGTTCGAACAGGATGGCAAACGGGTATATGCCCTTCCCGGTGTTCCACTGGAAGCCGAACACCTGCTGGAAACGCATCTTGTCCCGCATCTGGAAAACCTGGGCACCGGTAAAGTCTGGCACCGCATATTAAAAACCACCGGTGTCCCCGAATCCCTGTTGTGGCAGGAAATCGGTCCGGTTTCTCAGTTTGAGGATTTCGTGAAGGTGGCGTCATTGCCGTCACTCCTTGGGGTCCGCATCCGCTTTACAGCGACGGGCAAAGACCTGGCGGAAGCCACCGCCCAACTCGACGCCGCTGAAAAATTATTACGGGAAAAAATCGATCACCATATCTTCGCGGTCGATGATGAAACTATGGAGGGAAATCTCGGCGAGTGGTTCAGGAGTAATCAGCGGACTCTCGCCGTGGCGGAATCCTGCACCGGAGGCTTGATCGGTCACAGAATCACCAACGTTTCGGGCAGTTCGGAGTATTTTCTGGAAGGGGCGGTGACCTACAGTAATTCCGCGAAGCATACTCGTCTCGGAGTGGACCCGGCCTGGATCGAAACTCATGGCGCGGTCAGCGAGGAGGTTGCTACCGCAATGGCCGAAGGCATTCGCGAATGGGCCGGCAGTGACTTCGGGTTGGCGGTGACGGGAATAGCCGGTCCCACCGGTGGTACCCCCCATAAGCCGGTCGGGCTCACTTACATTGCCGTGACCGGACCGCATGGCACCTATTGCGAGAAATTCAGGTTTCATCAGGACCGTGTGCGTAATAAGGAACGCGCTGCCCAGGCGGCGTTGAATCTTCTCCGATTGTATCTTCTTGATGAATCCTGAGGGGAAAGTTTCTGTCGGTCGTTAAGGAATCGTGTTAACCTTGTAATATGGAAAAGATACGGTGTACTCAGTGCGAAAGGGAATTTGACCATCATTTGGAACAGTGTTCGCATTGCGGTACCCCGGTTCCGATTCCCAATTATCCGCGTTTCGCCGGTGGTGGGGTTTTCATTGCCATGTGGATCTTTTTTGTGATCCTGATTATCGTGCTTCTGGTTTCCATGTTTTCTGTTTAAAACGCCCTTGGCCGGCGGGGCTTGAGTGAGGCTTTGAAGGGTAAAATCAAAATCATTCCCCCTGCGAACCCCCCGATGTGTGCCATCCATGCCACGCCCCCACCTTCCCCACCTGAAGCCATATTGCTGAAGATCTGAATCCCCAGCCAAAAAATAAGCAGAACAGCCGCCGGAATGCGGACGATCGTGACCAGAATTCCGAGAAACACCAGTGTCTTCACCCGGGCGCCGGGAAACAGCATCAGGTAGGCGCCCAGCACGCCGGAGATAGCCCCGCTGGCTCCAACCATGGGAATCTCCGACCCGGTATCCATGAAAACATGGCACATGGCCGCGATAATTCCGCAAATCAGATAGAACGTGATAAACCTGACTTTTCCCAGCACGTCCTCAATGTTGTTCCCGAATATCCAGAGAAAGAGCATATTGCCGGCCAGATGCATGAACCCGGCATGCAGAAACATGGCAGAGAATACGTTGGGATAGGTTTGAATCGGCGCCTGGACAAACTGGCTGGGAACCAGGCCGTAATTGGTGAACAGCGAGGCAATATGGCCGGGATAGGAAAACTCCCAGAAAAACACAAAGATATTCGATCCAATCAGCGCAATGGTGAGCAGGGGAAAATGCCGGGTCGGATTTTCGTCGTGAAAAGGGAAGAACACGTGTTTTTATCGGGTTGTAAGGGTGAATATGATAGACTCAGGAATACTTTTAATTTTGATTATATGAGAAAAACCTTATGAGTGAAAGGCAGGATCTACCCATTGTAAAACCGGAGGGGAAAGTTCCCGAAGTCCGGGTACGGCCGGAGGAGTCGCCGGAATGGGTTATCGCCACCTACCGCAAGCATCGGCTGGTGCAGGTCACAGCCGAATTGAATGCCGAAATCGGGGAAGGGCGGGGGGAGGACGTGTATATCGAGCCCGTCCTGCTGGATATGAACCCCGCCGAGCACCGTCAGAGCCTGCAGGAGCAGGTGTATCATAATCCCCGCGAGATCACCGAAAACCTTCTTGAGGTCAAAACCTCTAAAGTCATGCTGGAGGCGGCATCCGGCATGGGCAAAACTACCTTTCTTAAAATTTATCAGGAGCGCCTGTTGCAGGCGGAGGAGACCCGGGAATACCCCATGCCGGTTTTCTTCGATTTATCCCAGTTGCCGGAAGGCACCGGGTTCCGGGAATTTTATCCGGAGCTCTACCGGCAGGTGATGGCCGTGGTCCTCTTGGAAAGAGAGGAACAACCGGATTTGGAAATCGAAGAGCCGCTGTTGGAACGGACCATTAACCGCCTCGTATTGACCGGGCAGATTCAATTCCTGCTCGACGGGTTTGATCAGCTTCTGCCGGAGGACCGCTTCCAGATTTATTTTGACGTGGTGGTTGACGGCGACGCCCTGCGCGACAACTTCGTATTGATCGTCAGCCGTCCGGTAGGTTTCGGAGCCTTTGCCACCACTTCGATCGTCAGGCGGGGGCAGGACTCGACCTTTCGCGCCGCCATTCAACCTGTCAGCGATATACAGCGGAGGCACTATTTGCCCGCGTCTTCGATCAAGGCCCAGACGGAAAAGTTTCAGTTGTTTTATCCGGAGTTGTTCAGCAATTGCTTCCTGTTAAAAATGATCCGGACCCTGGCCGACCGCGAAAAGCTTGAAGGGATTACCTCGCGGACGCAACTGTTCCACTCGTGGACTGGGGAAAGTCTGACGGGCAAAGATGAAGGAAAGCCCGGCGCGGCGGTTCCGGAATGCCTGAATGCACTGGAAGATATCTGCCTGCAATTGTTCCGGGAGGGGAAAAGGCAATGCTCTCAGGATGTAGAAACGGGCTTTGAATTGAAACTGCTCGAGGAGCGGGGACAATTATTTAAGCCACTGTATGCTGAAGGTAAAATACGCGCTCCCTTTGACCGATGGATTCAATCGACACCCACGCGATGGGAATTCCGTCATCCTCTGCTTCAGGAATATTTTGCCGGTCGGGCGTTAGCGAGAGATACGAAATGGGAACAAACGCTCAGGGAGCATGGCCGGGACGATGCCTGGCAAAATCTGTTTCAATTTTTTGCCGGAACAACTTCCATTTCTCCCGATGCCCTGATCGATCTGTTACTGGAAGAGGGAGCGGTGTTTCTGGCCGGTAACATTCTGGCGGAAGTGGATGCGGTTTCTGAAAATCGCCGTTTACTCATTGGTCAGTTGTTGAAATACCAGTGCCCGGAAATGCAACCCCAGTTTTCCAAAAACCGGCTGGTTCGACTGACAGCGGTGCTCGAACAGAATGACCGGCGATTACTAGAAGATGTGACCTGCCGCCTTCTTACGCGGGATAAACGAGACTCCAGAATTCTTTACGGAGTGATTGAGTTATTGCTGGCGCTCCACAAAATCGATCTGAAAGAAATCATCGACAGTCAGGATTTTGAGCGGGTTCTGCATTTGCCGGAGCTTCAGGGTTTCTTGAGTGAATCGAGTAGCGATGAAATGGTCGACCTTGCCGTTATCAAAAAATGGACGGAAATGGTTACGGTTCCTGCGGGAAAATTTATTTATCAGGATGAAAAAGACGAGGAAGATCAGATCGAAATGAATGAATACTCGATCATGAAATATCTGGTCACCAACGCACTCTACCAGCAATTCGATCCGCGGTTCCAATTGCGTTATCCCAAATACTCATGGGACAAGGAGCAACCCGTGGTCGGGATCAACTATTATGAAGCCACCGTCTTCGCCATGTGGTTGGGATTGCGGCTCCCGACCGAAACGGAATGGGAGAAGGCTTCAAGAGGTGTCGATGGACGGGATTATCCCTGGGGGGAGGCGATGGGGTATCAAACCGGATTTTGTAATACTGCGGACTTTGTGAGGGGCCATACCAGTCCGGTGACGGATTTTGAGGAAGGGATTTCTCCTTACGGTTGCTTCGATATGGCCGGGAACGCATGGGAGTGGTGCGTCCAATTATATTCTTCCCAATTTACCACCCAGAAAATAGTCCGGGGAGGATCCTGGTTGAATTATATGGTTCATGCCAAATGCCATTTTCGTAACTCCTTCGATCCCGCCGAAAGACACCCCGGAGTGAGCCTGAGATGCGCGACCCTGCCCCTTGCGGAAGTCGAAAAAGAAGATATGGATGACGACTTCTAAGAACCCTGCCTTTGTTTCTCTAGAGTTAACTGAACCACCACCTATGACGGGAGCCTGTGGCCCTTTAAGCCCGCTAAACTTTTACTTGACAATGCTTTAGGTCACTTCCTATCCTGATTAGACAAGGCGAAATTTGGGCTTTTACACCTTTTGGGGATGATCCCTGCGCGGTTTCCGCACGGACTTCCGAGGAGACTCAAGTTGCGCCGAAACCTGTTCCAGAATCTCCGCTACCGATGCGGTGCTAATCAATGACTCCCAGCAAAGCGAAAAAAAAACTATTATTTGTGGATGACGATCCCGCCATGGTCAAAATGGTTGGGAAGTTCCTGGAAAGTTCCCTGGGCCCTGAATTGATCGAGTTTCATGAAGCCGCATCCGGGGAAAACGGTCTACAAAAATTTCAGGAATTGCTTCCGGATATTGTGATTTGCGATATCAATCTTCCCGGAATAAAAGGATTTGAGCTTTGCCGTAAGTTACGCAAATTCGATTTTCGCACCACCATCATCCTGATGTCCGCTTACGACGAGAATGAAGATTACGCGATTCAGGCCAAAGAGGTAGGAGCTGACGCCTTTTTGACCAAACCCATCAAAAAGGGTGAACTGCTGTTTGTCGTTAATTTTATCCTGCGAATAGACACTCTCAATCAAACCGTGATGGATAAAAATCAGCAACTGGAAGAGTCGCTTTGCCGCCTGCAACAGGCCAATAAAAAAATGACGGGTATGAACGATGAACTGCAGGAAGATCAGCGTCGGTTGAACGACAACCTGAAAGATATTCTTCGGATGAACACCCAACTGGAATCTCAGAATAATCAAATTTCATCGATGAACAGGGAATTGATTGAGCGATTTGATTCCACCGTGGGTCTTTTGACCAATATCATAGAACTCAATCAATCCCGGCACCGGGGGCACTCGGAGCGCGTTGCGGAAATATCCGTATTCATCGCTCAAAAAATGGGGTTGCAGGAAGAAGAAATCGAAAACCTGAGAATTGCCGCCCGGTTACACGAACTGGGAATCGTCAGCCTGCCGCGCCACGAGACAGTGGAGGAAGCGCTGAATGAAGGGAAAAGCCGGCACCACACCAGCCATCCGCTGGTTGCCGAAATGTTACTGAAAGGATTCGCCGGGTTTGAATCTGTTGCCGAGCTCATCCGTCACATGCATGAAAATGTCGATGGCTCCGGTATGCCCGACGGTCTGGTAGGAGAGCAGATTCCTCCGGGATCACGGATTTTGTCCGTGGCCAGTTTTTATGATCACTCCATGGTGGAACATCCGGATAGCCCGGTATTGGAAATTTTAAAAAAAGTGGAGAGCAGAAACGGCGCCTGGTTCGATGAGAACGTGGTTTCCTTTCTTTCCGATTACATTTTGTCTCAAAGCCCGAGTAAAGATGAAAAAACCATCAGTTGTTCTGTGTTTGCCCTGAAGGAGGGGATGCGATTGGCCTCGGACATTTATTCCGAGTCTGGCATCAACCTGCTCCGCAAGGGGACGGTGCTGGACCGGGATATGGTGAACAAGATTCTTAAATTCAACAACGTCGACCCTGTAGCGGGGCAGGTTCAGGTGAACCCTTAATTCCATTATGGATATAGCAACCTTACTGGGTATTTTTTCAGGGATGGCCTTATTGCTGGCCTCCATCATGCAGAACAGCGGGCTGGAGTTGTTTGTCAGTCCGCCTTCGGCAATGATCGTGCTGGGCGGCACCATTGCCGCCACTCTCGTGGCGTATCCCATCAATGAGCTGTTTGGCGTGATCGGATTATTCCTTAAAGTGTTCATGACCAAAAAGCGTGACCTCTATGATTTGATCGACACCATGGTGAGAACCTGCAGTGTGGCGCGCAAAGGGGGGATTCTGGCCATTGAATCCCGTCTGGACGATATAGATAACGGGTTTCTTAAAAGAGGACTGCAGTACACCGTGGACGGTAAAGACGAACAAACCGTGGTAACCCTTCTCAAAAAGGAAATTCGGCAAATCCAGCAAAAGCACCGTGACGGATGGGAAATCATGAGCGAAATGGGAAAGTTTGCTCCGGCCTTCGGAATGGTTGGGACTCTTATCGGTCTCATCCAGATGTTATCCGCTCTCGATGACGTTAAAACCGTTGGTCCGAAAATGGCGGTGGCTCTGATCACCACCTTTTACGGAGCACTTTTAGCCAACCTGGTGTTCATTCCCATGACCGTCAAGTTGAAACGGCGGAGCGCGGCGGAAACTCTGGAAATGAATCTGGTGCTGGAAGGCATCACTTTCATCCGCAAGGGGGTGAATCCAAGGTTCATGAAAGAAACCCTGGAAAACAGTCTGGAAAATGCTATCGGCAAAAAACTGAGAAGAGAAGAAGCTCTGTCGCCGGCCCCTGTTACGAAACCCGCACCCAAACCGACGGTAAAAACTCCAAGCCCGGAAGACGCTCATGCCCGAACCCGACGAAATACATGACTACCTGGATGATCCTGTCGGCGAAGAATCGCGGGGAATAGCCCCCTGGGTCATTACCTTTGCCGACATGGTTACCCTGCTCATGGTTTTTTTCATTCTGCTGTTTGCCATTGGCACGGTAGAGCAGGAAAAGTGGCGGCAGATCAAGGAATCCTTGCGACAGGCGCTGGGAGCCGACTCCATCGATGAGTTGGGGACCCGCCAGGGGTTGGATGTGCTCTCAACCAAGGTGGACGAACAGACCGTTCACGCGGTGGATGAGGTGGGCGCCATGGTCAACCGGGAGATGGAAGACATCATCTCCGAAGTCGAAGAATTTGTGTTCAAAAACAAGCTTTCGGGTGAAGTCCGTGTTTCGTCAGACGAACGCGGGGCCGTGATCACCATTTCGGACGTGGTGCTGTTTCCTCCGGGATCGGCGGATATGACCGCGAAAGGCCGCACCACCCTGCAACAGGTGTTTGATCTGCTGAAGCAGTTCAACTATAACGTAAAAGTCGAAGGCCATACCGACAATACCCCCATTCATACGTTGAGATTTCCTTCCAATTGGGAGCTGTCGGCTTCCCGCGCTTCCGAAGTGGCGCATATGTTGATTGACGACGGATTCCCGCCGGAGCGGCTTTCGGTTGAAGGGTTTGCGGAGTTCCGGCCAATCGTGCCCAATACCAGTGTGGAGAACAGGGCCCGCAACCGCCGGATCGAGGTGGTCTACCAGCGTGGAAGCATCCGTAAACGTATGGTAAAAATCTTGAACAGAAAATGATCTCTCCTGAATAATTATTCTTGAAAGCTTATTGAATTCAATTATTTGCGTTTTGACAACCCTCTTTGTCTCTGCTAATTTAAAGCCATTCCTTAAGTAATTTTGGCAGGTTTTTTTGAAATAGGGATAATCCTCGAAAGATAGCAGGCCAATGAAACCAAATCCTCAGGAAAAATGGATGAAGCGGGCTCTTGATCTGGCGGCTAAAGCGGCCGGTCGAACCTCCCCCAATCCTATGGTTGGGGCCGTTATCATTAAAAACGGAAGATTCATTGCCGAGGGTTACCATAAAAAAGCGGGTGGGCCGCATGCCGAAATCGAGGCGCTGAAGAAAGCCGGAAAGCGGGCCCGCGGGGCACAGATGTTCTTGAATCTGGAGCCCTGTTGTCATCAGGGGCGCACACCTCCCTGCACGGATGCTCTTATCAAGAGCGGAATCAAGGAAGTCTTTGTGGGTATGCGGGATCCCAATCCTTTGGTGGCGGGGAAGGGTATCCGTCAGCTGAAAAAGGCCGGGGTGGACGTTCATAGTGGTCTGTTACAGAAGGAATGCGAACGTCTCAATGAGGCATTTGTTAAATATATTCAAACAGGGACACCATTCGTTACTTTAAAATCAGCTTCGTCTCTGGATGGCAAAATCGCCACCTCTACCGGACAGTCGCAATGGATTACCGGACCGGAAGCGCGGGAACGAGTCCATCGGATGCGAGACCAGGTGGACGCCATACTGGTGGGAGCGGGGACGGTGATCAAGGATAATCCTCGTCTGACCACGCGTCTAAAAAAGGGCAAGGGGCATAACCCGGCCCGTGTTATTCTGGATACCAAGGCAGAGATTCCGTTAAATGCCAGGGTATTCCATCACGCCGATCGTGACCGGGTGGTCTATGTCACTACAAACAAAGCCTCGGCGGTCCGTATAAATCGACTGACAGGCCGCGGAGTAGAGATTCAGGTGCTTTCAGAGAGAAAAGGGCGTATCTCATTAAAATATTTGATCGAAATTATTGGGAAGATGGAAGTAGTTTCAGTGTTACTTGAAGGTGGAAGCGGTATCAACGCCAGCGCTCTCCGGGAGGGCATTGTGGATAAAGTGGTTTTGTTTCTGGCGCCCATGATTATTGGAGGGGAATCAGCCCCCGGAATGGTCGGTGGATCGGGCATCAAAAACCTCAAGGAGGCTCTCTCAGTTAAAAATCTGACGGTTTCAACCATGGGGTCCGATTTGATGGTGGAGGGGTATCTGTAAATCATGTTTACCGGAATCATAGAAGCGGTGGGAACGGTCGGTCAGATCGTTTTCAAGGATGACAAAGCCCGGATGCGGGTGGATACGAATCCACAATTTACCGGGTTTGAAATGGGGGAGAGCATCGCGGTCAATGGCGTCTGCCTGACGGCGGTAGGCATGGGCGAACATTGGTTCGAGGTCGACATGACCACTGAAACGCTGAACCGCACCAGTTTCAAGCAAGTGAAAGAAGGGTCGCGAGTCAATCTGGAGCGGGCTCTGACGCCTTCCAAGAAAATGAGTGGCCATTTCGTGACTGGCCACATTGACGATGTGTCCAAGGTGGTCAGTATCGAGGAAAAACCGGGTGAAGTGTTATTTCGCTTTGAGCATCCTCCCGAGCTGACTCCGTATCTGATAGAAAAAGGGTCGGCGGCTGTGGACGGTATCAGCCTAACGGTATTTGATTGCCGGGATAACTGTTTCACCGTATCGATTATTCCTTTCACCCTGGAGCACACTAACTTAAAGGACCGGCAAACCGGAGATACCGTTAACATTGAATGTGATATGATTGGTAAATATGTGATTCGAGCGTGTGAAACGGTATTCGGCGGGCCTGCAAAGAACACCGAAATTTCTCCGGAATTTTTAAAGGAAAAAGGTTTTTTATGACAACCAATTCAACAAGGCCGTTCAATTCGATTGAAGAGGCGATCGAAGACGTCAAACAGGGCAGAATGATCGTTATTGTGGACGACGAGGACCGCGAAAACGAGGGCGATCTGATGATCGCCGCTGAAAAATGTACCCCTGAAGCGGTTAACTTTATGGCCAAGTACGGACGCGGTCTGATTTGCCTGACGTTGACCGAACAACGCACCGCGCAATTGGGTTTGCCGATGATGGTGCAGGAAAATCAGGCGCAGTTCGGAACTCCCTTTACCGTATCGATTGACGCAAAGCACGACATCACCACGGGAATTTCCGCCGCCGACCGGGCCAAGACCATCGAGGTGGCTATGGACCCCGAAGCGACGCAATACGATCTGGTAATGCCGGGGCATATCTTCCCCTTGCGTGCGCGGGATGGTGGGGTACTGGTGCGAGCGGGGCAAACCGAGGGGTCGGTTGATATTGCGCGTCTGGCAGGTCTCAAGCCGGCAGGGGTGATCTGCGAAATCATGAACGACGATGGCACTATGGCGCGGGTTCCGGAGCTTTCCAAATTCATTCAGGAACATCAATTAAAAATGATCACCATCAAGGATCTGATGGAATACCGCCTCAACAGTGAGGCGCTTGTAGAAGAAGTGGCGGCGACGCACATGCCCACCGATTTCGGAGAATTCAAAGCTGTCGCGTTTCGTAATAAATTGATCGACCAGGTGCATATCGCACTGGTCAAGGGCGAATTGAAACCGGAGGAGCCGACGCTGGTCCGGGTGCATTCGCAATGTCTGACCGGCGACGTGTTCGGTTCCCACCGTTGCGATTGCGGAGAACAGCTGGCGCAGGCCTTGAACATGATCGAGAAGGAAGGGCACGGTGTTCTGCTTTATTTGTATCAGGAGGGACGCGGTATTGGCATCCTCAATAAGCTGAAAGCCTATGCCCTTCAGGACGAAGGACGGGATACGGTTCAGGCCAATGCGGATCTGGGTTTCAAACCGGATCTTCGCGACTATGGCATCGGAGCGCAGATTCTGCGTGCCCTCGGTTTGGGTAAAATCAAGCTCATGAGCAATAATCCCCGAAAAATAGTCGGGCTCGAGGCGTACGGTCTGGAGATGGTGGAGCGCGTGCCCATCGAGGTGAAACCCCAGAAGCACAACATTAAATATCTGAAAACCAAGCAGGACAAGCTTGGACACCTGATCAAGAACGTTTTTTAGACGGAAGATAATTTTGCCAAAGTCGTTTCAGGGAGATTTAAACGGAGAAGGCCACACCATCGGAATTGTGGTGAGCCGATTCAACGAGTTCATCACCGGCCGCCTTTTGGACGGGGCGATGGAATGCCTCATGCAGCATGGCGTGAAGGATGAGGATATTGAGGTAGCGCATGTTCCGGGCGCTTTTGAAATTCCTTCAGTGGCCAGACGGATGGCAGCCAAAAATAAATACGATGCAATCCTTTGTCTGGGGGCGGTGATCCGGGGCGGGACTCCTCACTTTGAGTATGTCTCGGGAGAAGCGTCGCGGGGAGTCGGCACCGTGGCTCTGGAAGCGTCCATTCCCGTTCTGTTTGGTGTACTGACCACCGATAACCTGGAGCAGGCGACTGAGAGGGCCGGGGCCAAATCTGGAAACAAGGGCTGGGAAACGGCGTTGGCGGCGATCGAAATGATCAATTTGTATAAACAGATTTAATAATAGGTATTTTAATGGGCAACAGAAGATTTTCCAGGGAATTGGTGATCCAATTTCTGTACCTCAGCGAGATGAACGAAGGAAATATTTCCAATCAATTACAGCAGTTTCTGGAAGATAATCCCTGTTCGCCGGACGTTCAAACGTTTGCCGAAGATATTCTGAAGGATATTTTTGATAATAAAAAGGAAATCGATGCGAAGCTGGAAAAGTACAGTGAGCACTGGACGCTTTCCCGGATGACTGTGATCGATCGCAATCTGCTTCGTATGGCGGCCTCCGAACTCATGTACAGCAAAACCGTGCCGCCAAAGGTGGCTATCGATGAGGCGGTGGAAATTGCCAAGAAATTCGGCAGTGAAGACTCTCCTAATTTTATCAACGGAGTTCTCGATCGAATATTGAAAGAACTGAATACCGAAACTCCCCAGCCTAGCTTGAACCAATAAGCTTCAAGTATTTCCCATGGTCTATCTCATTTTTTCAGATCTACACAGTAATCTCGAATCTCTGGAAAAATTTATTGAGGTCAGCAAACATATTCCTCATGACCAGAAGGTGTGCCTTGGGGATATCGTCGGTTACAACACCAATCCCAATGAATGCGTGGACTGGGTGCGTGACCATGTGGATATCGTTCTGGCGGGCAATCACGATTACGCCGTGGCGGGTAAAACGGATACATCCTATTTCAATCCTTACGCTATGGAGGCTTGTCTTTGGACGCGGGAGAATTTGACTGAGGAAAATATCGAGTACCTGGGATCTCTTCCTATAAGAAAAGAGCAAAATGGCATTTTATGGGTCCACTCGTCTCCCTTTGAGCCTGATCAGTGGCATTATGTAAACAATCAGTACGATGGAGAGGAAAATTTTCCTTATTTCGAGACCGAATGGTGTTTTTTGGGGCATTCCCACAAGCCGGTTATTTTGGAGAAAAAACCGGACGGACTTGTGGAAGCGGTGTATGGAGGGGCTGTGCATCATTGGGAACATAAGCTGGCGGAAGAATGCCGTTATATCATTAATGTAGGCAGTCTGGGGCAGCCTCGCGACGGAATTCCCTCTCCGTGTTTCGTAGTGTTCGATAGCAAAGGGCCTTCGGTAGAGTTCCGAAGATTTGACTACGATATTGTGAAGACTCAGGAAAAGATACACTCCAATAAACTTCCCTCATTTCTGGCCGAGCGTCTGGCGGCTGGATTTTAACACCCGTTTTTTCAATGTCTTGACGGCCTTCCTCAAAAGTGGTATAGTCAAAACCTTAATGAAATTAGTAAGTTAAGTAAGATCGACAGGGATTTCCCCCGAATTTAAAAATGCCAATCCGTTATTAAAGGGTTTTTTTGATGGGTTTTGGAAATCAAATGCCATTTGCAGTAAGTATCCTGTTAAGGCAGAAGTGGCTATGGTCTGTTTTCTTCTTTGGCCTGGTGACAGCGCTTGCAGGGGGAACTGCGTGGGCGAAACTGGATACAACGGTGTATTCGCAGAAGTTGTACTCCGTGGCGAAAAAAGAATATCAGGATCTCTTACACTCCAAGAAAAAAATAAAATATAGAAAATACTGGGTTCAGGCCATTCATCGTTTCCAATCGGTATTGGAGAAGTATCCGAAAACCCAGGAGAGTTATAAGTCGGTTTTCACTTTGGGCCGTCTGTATCACCAGCTTGGCAAACGGAGTGGGCGGTCAGCCGATATTGACGAAGCTTTGTCTTATTATCACCGGCTGGCAAAGGAATTTCCCGCAGATTGGCTAACCGATGATGCTCTGTACTTTGCAGGTGAATTATATTTGGAGCGTCATGCCTATGAGGAAGCCCGTTCCTCATTTCAAAAAATCCTGGATCAATATCCCAAGGGAGATTTCGTTCCGAAGGCCAGGCAACAGCTGAGTGAGAGCGTCCTTCAAGACAGGCGAAAGGTAAATGACCAGCAGGCCACCGTCATTTTAAAGGACCTGACTTTTATCAGCGGCGCGAAGGAAACCCGTGTGGTTTTGGAAGTTGATGGGCCTGTCCAGTATTCCAAGAAACGGCTGGGCAACCCCGACCGGGTTTATTTTGATTTTCAGAACGCCCGGTGGGACGAACATATTCCCGACAATATATCTGTAGACGATGGCCGGGTCCAACAGTTGCGCATGACTGACACCAAGGGAGCTCCCAGCCGTCTGGTACTGGATCTGGATGAGGAAACGAAGCAGAAAGTAGCGGTACGGGTTGTTCAAAATCAATTGATCATTGTGGTTCCTGATCAAAATAAAAAATTTGTTGCTGTAAAGACTAAAGCCGCAAAATCGGCCGCGGCTGTTCAGGTGGCGGAACAAACGACTTCATCGAAACCCCAGACCGCACAGGCAACTCCCGTTGTGGTTCTGGATGCGGGGCACGGTGGGAAAGATTATGGTGCCAAGGGAACTCACGGCTTGCTGGAAAAAGATCTCAATTTGAAAATATCCAAGATGGTCCGGGAGATTCTGCAAAACCGCTATAACTACAAAGTTCTTATGACCCGTAATGACGACACGTTTATCGAGCTCAAGGATCGGGGAAAAATTGCCAACCAGCATGACGCGGATTTATTTGTCTCCATTCATGCCAACGCCGCCAGACGAAAGTCGGCCAAGGGGATCGAAACCTATTACTTAGGAGCGGGTTCCACCGAGCAGGCACGGGAAACGGCAGAACGTGAGAATGGCGAACTGGTGCATTCGGTGCCGGATGATGTGGTTCAGGGAATTCTTGCCAGCATGATCACCGCTACAAAAATGAATGACTCTGCGCGCTTGGCGGGCTTTGTCCAAAAGAGTCTGCATAAAACCATGTCAAAAAAGTTTTCCAATATTAATGACCTGGGTGTGAAGGAAGGCCCCTTTTTCGTGTTGCATGATACCAATATGCCGAGCATTCTGGTGGAGGTTGGTTTTGTGACTAATCATAAAGAGGGCGGACAGTTGAAGAGTAGCAAATACCAAAAATGGCTGGCCGAATCCATCGCCCAGGGAATTCACGATTTTTTGAAAGAAAAAGCTCCCTCCATTTAATTCCGGAAGCCGAGATGATGCTATGCCAATCCCTCAAGTCGCCATCATCGGAAGAGCCAACGTCGGCAAATCCACCCTGTTTAATAAAATCATCAAAAAGCGTGCGGCCATTGTTAATGATACTCCCGGTGTAACGCGGGACCGCATGTTCGGTCGGGCGGAATGGTTCGGGAAGACCTTTATCGTTATAGATACGGGCGGGATTGATCTTTCCGCCGATAACGATATCGAACTCCAGGTCAAGGATCAGGCGGATATCGCCATTGCCCAGGCTGATGCTATCCTGTTCGTGGGTGACGGACAGCAGGGTTTGACTCCCCAGGATCAGGAAGTGATTTCCAAAGTGCGCGCTTCAGGTAAAACTTTGTTTGTCCTGGTCAATAAGGCCGATGATCCAAAACATGAAATAATGACCGGCGAATTTTTTAAGATGGGGGTGGCCAAAACATTTGCCATTTCAGCCGAGCACAGCCTGGGGATTGAGGGCATGCTGGAAGAACTGGTCAGGGATTTCCCACTGCCGGATAAGGAGCCTGAGGAAAAACGAAAAGGCATACGTCTGGCCATAATCGGGAAACCTAACGCGGGCAAATCATCCCTGGTGAACAAGTTATTGAGGACCGATCGTTGTATCGTTTCGGAAATTCCTGGAACCACGCGCGATACGTTGGACACCTCTATTGTCATCGATGACACGGAGTTTATATTGATGGATACTGCGGGTATCCGGCGCAAGGGAAAGACCACCGGATTGCTTGAAAAATATAGTGTGATTATGGCCCTGAAAGCTCTGGAGAGGTGCGATATTGCCGTTCTGGTGTTGGATGGGAAAACAGGTGTGAGTGAGCAGGACGCCACCATCGCGGGGTATGCGTACGAGCAGGGAAGAGGATGTATTTTGGCTGTTAACAAGTGCGATCTTCTGGAGCATAAACAGAAGGTGCATGAAGCCGTTGAAGTGATGGTTAAGGAAAAACTGAAATTTCTTGATTTTGCTCCTGTTCTTTTTATTTCCGCCAAAACAGGATTCGGGTTAAAGCAATTTTTCCCAACAGTGGAACAGGTTTATAAAGAATTTACCCGGAGGGTGCCCACCGGGAAGTTGAACGATTGCTTTGCCCAGGCGATTGCAAAAAATCCATTCACCAGTTTCAGGGGGAAATTTATCAAATTGTTTTACGCCACACAGGTGAAAAACTCCCCTCCAACGATTCAGTGTTTTGTTAATTACCCGGAAGGGATTCATTTTTCATACCGCAGGTATTTGATCAACAGCCTGAGAAAAACATTTGGGTTTACGGGAACCCCTCTTCGATTGAAGTTTTCTCCCCGCCGACCCGATAGTTAATGTATGGCCAACCGTAAAGGATACAGTTTATATAAGGGGTATAATTTTCGGGTATTGGAGGTGGATGGATTTGAACCCATTTGCTTTGGATGTCCCCCGGGAATTGTTAAAGACTTTGGCAGGCGCTCCCTTCCGTTGCCATCCAGGTATGTTTTGCCTGTCAGAACTTTCGTTCAAGGCAGGAATAACTTTGATTTTGAATTTATTGTTTACACCTTTCTTTTTGCGCGCCCGGCCCACGAAAAAATCACCGTCTACTGCACATCCGATCAGAAAAATCGATTCAAGTCCATTCTCAAGGAAACTCTGTTTGGCCCCACCTTCAGAGATATGATCCATGCTCAATTTCGCCGGTTCGGCAGGGAAAGCGGGTTAGCCCTGACGGAGCATCGAAAATTCGAGCGGTTCTTAGATCGGCTGGCAGACAGTAAAAAACCGTTCAATCTGTACAATCGCCTGCTTGAATCCCATTGCTCAGTTCGACAAATACAAGCTGAAATCAGGGATTATTTTGAAAGCACGATTGGGAGAAAGGAATGGTTGAAGACAAAAACCAACTCTCGCTCTTTGTCGCACCTTGCTGGAAACTATATTATTTGTGCTCAATTGAAAAAGGAAATGGATTTATTTTCCTTGTCGAAAGAGAAAAGCCGGGATGAGTTCATCGAAGGCTTGATCGAATTTCAGATTTTCAATAAACAAAATTTCGTACTACTGGAAAGCCTGAAGGGAAAGCGGAGGCCACTAAAGATTGTGCAGACCCGGCCCGCAGAGTTTGACATTTATCAGAGCGATCGACACAA
>Ga0224501_10000513_pt1 | contig 30793 bp, 25 predicted proteins | sample SF_Oct11_sed_USG_4_FD_169105 | JGI IMG/M metagenome (GOLD analysis project Ga0224501, IMG submission 169105) | Sediment microbial communities from San Francisco Bay, California, United States - SF_Oct11_sed_USGS_8_1 | ecosystem: Environmental > Aquatic > Marine > Sediment | place: USA... | reverse complement strand
GCCTCGTTCCCGGCGGTGGGAGAAGTGCGCCCTCACCTCCAGGTCCAGGCGCATGAAGTCGTCGTCCAGCGAAGGGAGGAGGGGGGCGGACTGGGCGGTCAGAGCGCTGAGCTTGACGGTGTTGTCGTCCAACCCAGGGTAGGCTTGCTGAGCGTCTCCGAAGCGGATCCCCGTGTACGGCAGCCCCGAGCCGAAGAGAAGCTTGGCACCCACCGACACCATTCGGGCCGCCGAAGTCTCGATCCCCGCGTTGAGGAGTTGTCTTCCGGCGAAGGCGGACTGGCTCCCCGTGAAGTCGGTGGGCGACCAGAACCACGACAACCCGTATCCCACCCACCCCGTGAGGACCTCGCCGCGGTGTTGCACGCGAAGGTCCACTCCGGAGTTCAGGACGGGTTCCGACGCCGGGCCGCGCAGTCCCGAGTACTTCTTCCAGAATCCCTGGAACCCCATATCCACATCGTCGCTGAGCGCCTGGTCCAGCGAAAAGACGACGTGGTCGGACGACGCCACCGGGAGGATCGTACCCCGTTCCGTCGGGAGGATGGCCTGATCCACGCCCTCCACGAGGGTCGCGTCGGCCACCTGGGCGTACTGGTGGTAACGGCCTGCGGCGACGGTGAGCACGGCTTTGGGCGTGACGACCCACGTGATCGCTCCCCGCGGAGCCACGCGGAAGGGGTTCGTCGGCGTGTCGAAGTGGTCCGCCCGGAGACCCACGCGCAGGGTGACGTCCCGGGCGACCCGGTTGGAGACGTCCACGTAGGCTCCGGCGGCGCCGCCCCGCGTATCCACGGTGGACGAGACGGGGTCGGGACCCGAGTAGCTGGCCGAATAGCGACTCCAGAGCGTCTCCGCGGACACGCCCACCCGGACCACGCGCGTGACCGTCCGCCGGGACCCTTCGGCCACCAGACGGGATCGCCTCGACTGTCCCATGGCGATGAGCATCTCGGGGGAGGGGTCTTCCGGAGTCGGTGAGGGCTGGAGGGGGAGTATCGCCTCGTACCCGGTCAGCGCGCCGGTCACGTCGAGCGCCCACGGCCCCACGCGCCCTCGATAGTTGAGGGAGAGCGACCGGTTGCCCCAGCGAGCGTCGCCGTCGGCGGGCTGGGAAGGAGAGGCTCCCGACGATGGGAGCACGAGGTTGACCGACTCGTCGTTGGAAAATCCGGTGACGCGCAGCAGATGCCCGTCGCCCGGTTGGAACTCGACGGACGCCAGCCCTTCCCGATATCCGTACGGCGGAGCGTTCCCCGTGAGCGAGGGAAGTCCCTCCCCGAGAAGCCCCCGAGCCGACGCCATGAACCCCAACCGCTCGCCCACCGGTCCCTCCAGCGTGGCGGAAGCCGAGAGGAGATCGACGGACGTCGTCCCATGTACCCGGTCACGTCGGGGCCGTCGGGTCCTGAGGTCCAGGATGTAGGTGAGGCCTCCATCGTACCGAGCGGGGGCGCCTCCGTTGTGGAGCACGGCGCTTCCCATCACCTCGGGCTGGAAGCTGCGGAGGATGCCGGCGACGTGGAAGGGTGTGAACACCGGCGCGCCGTCCAGGAGCACGAGCTTGAGGTCCGTGGTGGACCCGCGCATGAACAGGACGTCCCGGGGGTCCACGGGGTCGTTTCCGGGAATCGCCTCCACCACTTCGGCCAACGCGGCGCCCACCGCGACGGGAGATGCCTCCACCGTGGCCAGATCCACCGCCATGACCTGCTCGGACGCGGACTCCACCGTGGGGAGGTCGGGGAGCCGTGGGTCTCCTTCGACGTCGAGGGGACGGATGGAGATGGGACGCCCCTCGATCACGACGTCCAGGACGATGTGACCTCCTTCAGCGAGGAGCACCGTGAGGCTCGCCTCTTCGTACCCGATACGGGTCACCTCGAGGGTGAGCGGACCGGTGGGCAAGCCGAAGAGGCGGTATGCGCCTCGGGAATCGGTCAGGGTCGAGGACCTGAATCCTGCCGTGCGCACCTCGACGACCGCACCCTCCAACGGTGCCCCCGTCCCCTGGAACGAGCCCGTGACGGTTCCGGCGATCCACCCTCGGGCCGGTTCCGGCTGGTGTTCGCGCGCCTGGCCCGTCCCGGGGGACGGAAGGGTCAGGGCCAGAAACACTGCCGCCAGCGGAATCATCGGGGAGCGTGGCATGGTGCGCGGCATCGTCACGGGGCGTGGGGTCATGGGTCGGGCGTGATGAAGACCTTCTCGCCCGCGTCGATCTCGTCCGGCGTGAGGGCCACTTCGCTCGCGCCGTCCCTCCAGCGAAAGAGGAGCCGATCCTCGAACAGGACCGACACGTTCCGCGCGGACCTGGGGATCTCCACGAGCACGGGACCGAAGGGGGCGGCGACCGACACGCTCCCACGCGAGGATCGGAAGGCGCTTTCTCCCGGCGCGAGCACCGACACGTCCGCGCCGTCCACCCATCGGACCACCACGCTGCCCCCGCCGGACATTCCCGTGACCTCCACGACCACCGGCGCGCCGGTGGCCGAGACCCGTACTCCACCCTCCCCGTCCGAGGTCGTCGCCACGCTCGCCGTCGCGGTGGGGGGAGACGCCACGGCGGGGCCGCTCGCCACCGGCGCGGCGGAGTCACCGGTCAACCATCGGTGGAGGGGCCATCCGGGTACCGCCGCCGAGGCCGCGGATCCGAAGACGAGGAGAAGCCCAGCCGCCCTGGCCGGCGTCGAAATCCTCCACCCCCTTCCGGATCGGGGCGCACGGGGCTTTTCGCCGACCCGGCGCCGCACGTGCTCCTTCCGGACCTCCATCTGCGAGGGCGCATCCAGGGATTCGAAGGCCCCGGCGATCTCCTGCGCGACCTCACGGGCGTCGTTCAGGGCCCGGCGGCACGCCACGCAGGTCTGGAGGTGGGCCAGGGCGTCCGGATGGACGAATTCGTCCTCCCCGTCCCTGAGGGCGAGCACGACTCCCGGATCGAGGTGATTCATGCGTCGGCCTCCCGTCCGCGATACGAAGTGGCGAAACGCGCCTCGGCGCGGGCGAGGAGCGTGCCCACCGACGTGGCGGCCACCCCGATCGCCTCGGCGATCTCTCTATAGCTGAATCCTTCGTACCTCATCAACAGGATCTCCTGGTCCCTGTCACCGAGCCGATCCAGGGCCCGGCGCACGTCTTCTCGTCGCTCTTCCCGCTCCAGTCGCTCATCGGGGCCGTCCGACGGGGAAGGCCGCACCGGATTCGCTTCCAGGAGCCGCCTCCTGTTCCCCTCGACCCGATAGCGGTCCCGCACCACGTTGGTGGCCGTGCGAAACAACCATCCCCGGATGCCCTCCGGCGTGCCGGAGACCTCGCCGTGGAAGAAGCGGACCATGGCTTCCTGGGCCGCGTCCTCCGCCACGTCGCCGTCGCCCGTGAGGCGATGGCAATATCGCACCAGGGCGGGGAAGTGCTCCTCGAACAGCGTATCGAAGTCCACGGTACCGCGGGTCCGGGGTTCGGGGTCTTCCCGGGGCGGGTCCCCGGCGTCTGGGATTGATACACTCACGGCGGCCACGGGGTCGTTCACGCCTCGCATCCAGAGTCGATGTTTTCGTCAGAACGACCGGCGATGCCGGTTCGTGACGACGGCCGCGGGTTTCGCCTTCCGAAGCCGTCGCACAGATTGTTCGGACCCGATGGTCTCCCCCTACCCGTGGATGGAAGACATGCGCACGCTTACGACCTGGGCCGTGGGTGCCCTCCTCCTGGTCCCCGGATCTCTGCTCGCCCAGGCGGTGAGCCTCGTGGGTCTCGACGGATCCGTGGACTGGAACCGATTCTACACCGCGGCGGAAACGAACCAGATCCTGGCGGAGTTCCACGACCTCCACCCCGGGCTCACCGAAGTGTACGATATCGGTCGGAGCTTCTACGGGCAGCCCCTGCGGGTCATCGAGATCACCAACGAAGCGACGGGGCCGGCGAGTGAGAAGCCGGCGCTCTACGTGGACGGGGGGATCCATGCGGGTGAACTCACCGGGTCCGCCGTGGCGACCTACTTCATCGGTTACCTCCTCAACGGCTATGGAAGGGATCCTCGTGTCACGGAGCTTCTGGACACCCGGGCGGTGTACGTCCGCCCGAAATTCAACCCGGACGGATCGGACCTGGCGCTCATCCAGGACCAGTTCCTGCGGAGTACCCCCCACCCGGTGGACGAGGACGGAGACGGGATGGCGGATGAGGATCCCCCCGAGGACCTGAACGGTGACGGGTGGATCACCCAGATCCGCGTGCCCGACGCGAACGGCGCGTGGGTCGCGGATCCACGAGACCCGCGCATTCTCGTCCGGGACCCGGACGGGACCATGGCGGGACGGCGCTACGAGGTGCTGAGAGAGGGAGTGGACAACGACGGCGACGGAGCCATCAACGAAGACGGAATCGGCGGCATCGACATGAACCGGAACTTCCCGCGCAACTGGGAGCGGGAGCACCTGCAGCCCGGAGCGGGGGCCTACCCGCTCTCGGAGCCGGAGACGCGGGCCGCGGTGGAGTTCATCGACGCCCACCGGAACATCACGGGCATCATCCACGGGCACACGGCCGGAGGCTTCGTCTACCGTCTTCCGTCCGCGTCGGCTCCGTCCCTCTTCCCCAGGATCGATCTCCAACTCATCGAACATCTCGGTGCCGAATACACGCGCACCACGGGGAGACCCGTCGTGCCCTCGGCGACCCATCCCACGGAGCATCGGTACGGCACGCTCATCTCGTTCGGATACTGGGACCACGGGATCATCGGATGGGTGCCCGAGTTCTCTCCGGGGCCCTCGGAGTGGGTGACGGACTACGACGGAGACGGGGAGATCAGCGAGGCCGAGAGTCATCGCTTCGACGACGAGGAGTTGGGCGGACGCTATTTCTCCGATTGGACTCCCTACGCGCACCCCCAGTTGGGCGGGGTCGAGATCGGAGGGTGGCACAGCAAGTTCTGGGGCCAGAACCCGCCGCCCGAGTTCCTCGCGGCGGAGACCGCGAAGCAGATGTCGTGGTATCTCTACATCGCCGAGCAGTCTCCGCTCCTGGAGGTCGGAGAGCCCCGGGTGGCCGACCTGGGTGATGGGACGTACAGGGTGACCGTGACCCTCCGGAACGCGGGATATCTCCCGACGAGCCTGACCGACCGCGGTGCGGTGGGGAACGAGATGGCCGACGGCACCGTGGCCAACCCGGTGGTGCGCCCGCCGTGGGCCGTGCTCGAGGTGCACGGCGCCGAGATCGTCGACGGGACGGCGCGGAGGAGCGTAGGCCACCTGGCCGGCTCCAACCCCTACCTCCAGGCCGTCACCGCGCGCACGCGTGAAGTCTCATGGGTCGTCAGGCCGACGGGCGGCGGTGCGTCGGTGATGGTGACGGCAGGGTCGGACAAGGGTGGAGTGCGGAGAACGGGATGGACGGCCATTCCCTGATCCGCTCGTGCGAGGTCACGCCGTGAGCCGACCCGCCTCCATCCGGAAGCAACTGGCCGGGCTGGTGGTGGCCGTGGCGTTTCCGCTGGCCGTGCTCCTGGTGTACACCATCGTCACCGACTTCCGGGCACGGCTCACCGCAGCCGAGAGCGACGCCCTGCTGCTGGTGGAGGCCCGGGCCGGGAGGATCGAGCAGTACCTGGTGAACGTGCGCCAGATCCTCTCGACGCTGGCCCTCGATCCCGCCATCCGTTCTCCCGACCCGGCCGAGTGTGACGCGGCCATCCAGCCGGTGCATACGACACTTCCCCTGTACGCGCCCATCCTCGTGGTGGACGGGGAGGGATCGCTCCGCTGTGCCAGCATCTCCTACCCGGAGCCGATCTCCGTGGAGGATCGTCGCTGGTACCGGGACGCCATGACCACGGGCGGATTCTCCGTGGGCGAGCCGGTCTCCGGTCGCATCACCGGTCGGACGGTCATCGTCCTCGGCAGGGCGGTGCGGGATGAGGGAGAGCGCGTGGTGGGGGTGGTGGGGATCCCCGTGGACCAACTCCGGTTCCAGGAATTCGTGGACACCGCCGGTACCGTGCCCGGGGCACTCATGACACTGGCGGACACCCAGGGAGTGGTGCTCGCGCGTTCCGACGATTCCGACGTCTGGGTCGACCGGTCCCTCCCCCGGTCGGGCGTCTCGTTCACGGAGAACGTCGTACGAGGCTCGGTGCGGACGACGGCGGGAGACGGGGAGGATCGCGTATTCGGTTTCCGGCGCATCTCCGGTACGCCCTGGGTTCTCTGGGTGGGCCTTCCCACACAGGTGGTCTACGGTGACGTACGGGGCGCCTTCTACGGAAAGCTGGTACTGGCGGGCCTGGCTCTGGTTCTGGTCGTGGTTCTGGCCGCCTTCCTGAACCGGCGGGTCAACGCGGCGCTTTCGGGGCTGGTGGATCAGATGCGTCGGGCGGGCGAGGGATCGGGGGAGCCGGTGTCGGAGGATGCCCCGGACGAGGTGGCCCGGGTAGCCCAGCAGTTCAACCGGACGCTGGAGGCCCGATCGCGGGCGGAAGGGGAGGTGGCCGTGCTGGCGGCTCGCTACAAGTCCATCACGGACAACTCCGTCTTCGGAATCTACGTATGCCGCAGCGACGGAGGGATCATCGAGGCGAATCCCGCCATGGCCGCCATGCTGGGGGCGGTGTCGACGGCCGACGTCCTGTCCATGAACGAGGCGGACCTCTACTGGACCGCGGAAGACCATTGGCGCAGCCACGCGGGGGCCGGCCCCACCGGGAGGGTTCGTCCCGAGGAAGTCAGCTGGCGACGCCTGGACGGTTCGGTGGCGAGCGTCCGCGTCTTCCGAACGTTGGTCCCCCTCGGCGCGGGGGAGGGACAGCTCATGGAGGTCATCGCCGAGGATCTCACCGAACGAAGGGTGCTCGAAGAGCAGTTCCGCCAGGCCCAGAAGATGGAGGCCATGGGACGCCTCGCGGGGGGTGTCGCGCACGAGTTCAACAACCGCCTCATGGTCATCCGCGGGCACGCGGAAATTCTCGAGGACCGGCTCTCGGCGGACTCGGGCCTCCGGCGCAGCGCGGAGGCGATCCGGGAGTCGAGTGATCGCGCGGCGGCCCTCACGGCTCAGCTCCTCGCGGCCAGCCGCAAACAGGTGGCACGCCGGGAGGTCGTCGACCTGGCGAAGCTCGTGGCGGGGATGACCCCGATGTTGGAGTCGGTCCTCGGCGAGCGGGTGAGCGTCGAGATCCGGAGCAGCGGAGACGAGCGCCCCGTGCTGGCGGACTCCGGACAGATCGAACAGGTCCTCATGAACCTCCTGGTGAACGCCATGGACGCCATGCCGCAAGGAGGGACCATCGTGGTGGGTACCGCGCGCCGACGAGTGTCGGACGACGAGGCACGCCGGAGGATGGATCTCGATCCCGGCACGTACACGGTCCTCAGCGTACGAGACAACGGCGTGGGGATGGACGCCCATGTGATGGACCACGCCTTCGACCCGTTCTTCACCACCAAGCCGAAAGGTCAGGGGACGGGCCTGGGCCTGGCCATGGTCTACGGCCTGCTGCAGCAGCACGGTGGGTGTGTCCGTCTGCACAGCGCCCCCGGGGAAGGGACGGAGGTGGAGGTGCTCATCCCGGAGTCCGACCCGGAGACCTCGCTGCCGTCGCCGACTCCGTCCGAACACGGCGCTCCCGTCGCGGGGAGCGGGCACGTGATGGTGGTGGAGGACGAGGAAGGGGTACGCGGCATCGTCGCCGAAGCGCTTCGAGCGGCGGGGTACACGGTCTCGGAGGCGCCTCATGGAGCGGGAGCACTGGAGTCGTTGGTACGGGGTGGGTGCGTTCCGGACGTTCTGGTCACGGACATGATCATGCCGGGAATGTCCGGTGCCGAGCTCGCCGCCACGGCCACCGAGCGCTTCCCGGAACTCCGGGTGATCGTCATGTCGGGTTATTCCGACGAGGCACCCTTTCCCTCCGACAACGACACCGCCTCCTGGCGATTCCTCCAGAAGCCTTTCTCCGCCCGACGTCTCACGCAGGAGGTCGACGACCTCCTCCGGCCTCGTACCATGACATGATCCATCGAGCCTTTCCCCGTGCAGTCACCGCTCTGGTCGTGGCGGTCGTGCTTTCGGCGTCCCTTCCCGGCCGCGGAGGGGCGCAGGAAGCCCGCCGCCGGTGGGAGCGCATGTGCCAGATCCGCGCCGAGAAGTTCGACCTCGTCCTTCCCGGGGCCATGGCCGCCAACGACGTGGACATGTGGATCGTCGTGATGCGCGAAGGGCTCCTGGATCCCCTCTGGGATGCCCTCGGAAGAGGGTACGTGGGCGATTGGGCCTACTACGTGTTCAGCCGTGGCGAGGGGAGGGTGCATCGCGCCGCTCTCGGGGTGGGGGGGTACATGCTGGAGGAGTGCGGCGTGTACGACCGCGTCGGCGCCGCGGACGAATTGCGGGGCCTGGTGGAGGAGAGGGACCCGCTGCGGATCGGGATCAACGTGGCGGAGAGCATCGGTGGCGCCGACGGGCTTTCCCATACGTCGTACCTCCACCTGCGCGAGGTCCTGGGGCCCATCTACGCGGAACGTCTCGTATCGGCGGAGCGGCTGGTGAGTGACTTCCGCTCGACCCGGGTCGCCACGGAGATCGCCGCCTTCGCCGAGGCCGGCGAAATGTCCAGGGAGATCGCCGAGCGTGCCTTTTCCAACGAAGTGATCACACCGGGGGTGACCACCCTCGAGGACGTGGCCTGGTGGATGTGGGATCGGCTTCTCGCGCGAGGGCTGGACTCCTCCTTCGACATGCCGTCGGTGTACGTGACCGGACCCGAGGGCATCGTGGCGACTTCCACCGACCGGATCATCCAGCGTGGAGATCTCCTCATGGTGGATTGGGGGGTGGGGTTCCTGGACTTCTACACGGACATGAAGCGTGTCGCGTACGTACTGAGGGAAGGGGAGAGGGAAGCGCCTCCGGGGATCCGGCATGCCTTCGAGCGCGCCCTGGAGGTGAGGGACGTCATGAAGGCGTCCATCAAGGTGGCGCCCACCGCCCGGGCGGCGTTGGACGCCACCTGGACCGCGATCGAGGCGGCGGGGTTCAACCGGGTCGAGTTCAACCGTCCCTCCGCCGATCCCGACGTGACCGACGTGGTCATCGGGCCCCATTCGGTGGGGAACTGGGGCCACGGCCTGGGGCCGTCGCTCGCCTTCTTCAACCCCACGCGCCTGACCTACGAACTTCGTCCGGGAACGCTCATCTCGGTGGAGCTGTTCGCGTACACGGCGGTACCGGAGTGGGGTGGGGCCAAGGCCCGCATCCCCCTGGAGGACGATGCCGTGGTGACGGCTCGCGGGGTGGAATGGCTCTACCCCGCGAACAGCCGGATCCTGATCATCAAGTAGCCGCGAGCCCCACGGCCGCGTGCGGCAAGATCCGACCACCCTCCCACCCCCAACTCTTATGGACTTCCAGGGCTTCGACGTCGTCACCTTCGACTGCTACGGAACCCTCATCGACTGGGAGCGCGGAATCCGTGAAGCGGCGCTCCCGGTGTTCGGAGCCCACGGGAAGGAGATGGAGCCGCAGGCCCTGCTCGAGCTCTTCGCCCGCCTGGAGCCCGAGGCGGAGCGGAGCGACCACGGCTTCCGGTCGTACCGCGAGGTGCTCGAACGGGTGATGGAGCGCATGGGAGAGGAGGTCGGCTTCGTACCCACCCCGGGCGAGAGGGCCGGCTTCGCCGCTTCGGTGGCGACCTGGCCGCCCTTTCCCGACACCGTGGCGGCGCTGCGCGCGCTGGCCGACCGATACCGCCTGGCCGTGGTATCCAACGTGGACGACGACCTCTTCGCGGGGAGCGCCGCGCAGCTCGGCGTCCGTTTCGACGAGTTGGTCACGGCCCAGCAGGTCCGCAGCTACAAGCCCGCCCATGCCCACTTCCACGAGGTGCTCCGCCGCCTGGGGGTGCCCAGGCAGAGGGTACTCCACGTGGCGCAGAGCCTGTACCACGACATCGGGCCGGCGAACCAGTTGGGCATCTCGTCCGTGTGGATCAATCGCCGAGCGGGCCGGGAGGGCGGGGGTGCGACCCCACCCGCCACCGCCATGCCGGATCTGGAGGTTCCGAGCCTCGCGGCGTTGGTGGAGATCATGGGACTCTAGGCCAACGGGCCGGGAACTCCGGGAACGACACTCCCGGCGCCCGACGTTGCGGATCGAACCATGGTCGTCCGTCGGGGCGCACATCCCCGTGGCACGGGCCAACGGGATCACCCACATGATCTCCATGCCCCAGGGAGGCATCATCCCCGGCCAGGGGTCGCTGGTGGGACTGGACGGATGGACGGTGGAGGAGATGAACATCGACGCGGGTGCCGCCATGGCCATCGACTTCCCGCGCCTCGGTGGGGGTGGCCGGGGATTCTTCCGCTTCGGGCCGCCCCGTCCCTTCTCCGAGATGGAAAAGCGGTACACGGAGCAGGTCGCCCAGCTCGACGACTGGATGGACGCGGGCCGTCACTACGCCCGGGCCGTGGCCGCCGGTGCGGCCACCCGCGACCTCTCTCTGGAGGCCATGGCCAGGTTGGTGAACCGGGAGATCCCCGCGGTGATCCAGGCGAATGGTGAGAGGCACATCCGCGACGCGGTGGAGTGGGCGGAGCGCCAGAACATCCGTTTCGTCATCGCGGGCGCCGAGGAGGGGTGGGAGCTCGCCAACCTCATCGTGACGGCCGGGGATCCTCTCGAGATCCAGACCCGGATCCTCGACGTGTTCATCCTCGGCGACCGCGTGAGCACCGACAACAAGCACAAGTCGCTCCACGAAGAGTACCGGAGCAGGCCGCGGGAGCGGGTGATCCGGTAGAGGTCGCCCCTTCCCGACGCGCGGAGCACCCCCCGGTGCCGGATACCGGGGGGTGTTTGCGCGTCCCTGTTCTGGTCGAAAATTCATGCACTCCGGTGGGAGACGCCGCCCGGAGGTGGCCTCGCATCGCGTCGGGTTCGATTCCGGAGTAGCCCGACCATCGTCGAACCTGTAGACTTGTTCGGTCGGCAATCATTTCGGACCATTTGTCTCGGACCATCCGTCTCCAGCCCATGCGCTTCGCATACATCGACTCACAAGGGAATGAGATCCCCATCCCGAGCGTGGACGCCCTGGCTCTACGCATCGAGCTGGGTGCCGTAGGCCCGGACACGGAGCTCTACGACGCCCAGGCGGACCGTTGGGCGCCCGCCCAGTCCCACGACATCTTCCACACGCTCACTCGGGAGCAGGCGGGGGACGATTTTTCCGCGCCCATCCAACCGGTGATCCCCACCGGACCCACCGCCTCCACGGAGACGGCGCCGGGGAAGACGGACAAGGCGGGGGCGGCCGCGGAGCCCGGAGGGGGCGAGGATCTCGGATTCGACCTGGAGTTGACGCCACCCCCCGCTCCCAAAGCCAAAGAGCCGAAGGGGACCGGTACGTCGGGATCAGGCCGCGCCGGCCGCCGATTCAGTCCGGCGGACCGGAAGGACGACCCGCTGGCGGGGGCACTCATGTACTTCGACGAGCCGGCGGAAGAGCCGGAGCCGGTGCCGGTGCCCGTGCCCGTGCCCGTGCCTGTGTCCGTGCCGGAGCCCTTGCCCCTACCGGAGCCGGAGCCCGAACCGGAGCCCGAGCCCGAACCGGAGCCCGAGCCGGAGCCTGAGCCCGAGCCGGAGCCCCTGCTCGAGCCGGATCCCCTGCCCGATCCCGATCCCCTGCCCGAGTCGTTCGCCGCAGGTCTCGCGGAGGATCTGTCGACGGATTTCCACACGCTGGAGCCCATGGACTCGGAAGTCGAGCCCATGGCCGTGGAGTCGACGAGCCTGGATTCCGGGTTCTCGTTCGAGCCAACGCCTCCAACGGAGGCTCTCGACCTCGCCGGAGCCATGGACTTCGGCACCCCGGCCGCGTCGCGTGATCCGTCGCCGCCCGTGGACGTGGGCGGCGCGAGCGGAACCCACGATCTGGGGTTGGACGCTGGATGGGACGAGGTCGAGACGTTCGAGGATCTCTCGGACGAGCCGTCCATCATGGACCTCCCCGCCGGGGGCGGGCGTGTGTCCGAACACCCGGCGTCCGAAGAGGTGCTCGACATCTCGTCCGCCGCGGCTCGGGCACAGCCCCGCAGCAAGCCCTCTCCGCCGAAGCGCAGAAGGCGCCGTGGAGGGCCGTCGCCCGTGCTCATCGGCGGGATCGTGGTGGCGGTGCTGGTCGGTGGGTGGTTCGGATTGGGGAGGTCCGGGACGGGGGACTCCGTCAGTCCGCAGGATCCCGAGGAGCCCCCCACGCGCCCTGCGGTCGTCCTTCCCCCGATTCCGGCGGGATACGAGGATCGGATGAGGGAGATGGCGGCCGCGGCGGTGGGGAAGATGGCTCAGGACCTTCGCGCCATTCAGCGGGAGGTCGGGGTGCCGTCGGAACCGGACCAGGATTGGTTGGCCGGCGTGTACCTGGCGAATGCCACACGCTTCCAGGGTGTGGAGGAGTACTGGCTCGGGATGCAGGCCGTCATCGACCGTCTCAGGACCGAGGACACCGCGCTCTTCCATGACCGGTTCGCCACCGAGTTGGCTTCGTCCCGCATGGGTGCCGATACGGCGCAGATGCTCGTCGCCCGGGCGGATGCGGGATTCCTCGCCCAGTCCGACGCGAGGCTCGCGGGATACGATCTGGTCGATGGCCTCGTCCAGGCGGCCTTGAACCTGCACGTCTTCCTGGTGGAGAACGAGGCACAGATCTCCTACGAGCCCGCGGCGAGCGGTCTGTCGCGCGACCCCGTGCTGGAGGCCGTTCCCAGTTCGGAAGCGCTCGGCGACCAGATGTGGGACCTCGTCAACGAGATCCCCGACGCCATGGACGCTCTGGGTCGTCTGGACAAGGTGACCACCGCGGGTCTCATGGAGGCGCTCATCGAGCAGATCCGGAAAGCGGGGATCCGGTGAGGAGCCTGCGGGCTACCGGTCGGGGTAGGGTCCGGGTCGCATCCCTTCGGGGTCCTGGGCCACGACGCGACGGCCGCTGAGGTCGTAGCGGTCGCCGGGAGAGAGCCAGAAGAGAGGGACGAGGCGGCCGTCGAATACATTGTACACGGCTACCCGCCCACGGCCCATGACCTGGAGTTGGTCACCGATCACGACCACCGCCGTCCCTTCGTCCACGCCGAGCCCCAGGACGCCCGGGTCGATGTCCAGTACCTCGAGCATGTCGAACTCGCGGCCCCGTGAGTCCAGGTGTTGATCGATGGCGACGCTGCGCAGGAATCCGAAGCCCTCGTCGTACTCCGGGGCGACCATGGTGCGGTTGTCGTGGACGGATCCACGCACCAGGTAGGAGGCGAGGATGGACGCCCCCGCGGACGTTCCCCCGACGACACCGCCCCGGTCGAGCAGCTCTCTCAGAACATCGTGCGTGCGTGTGTTGAGGTAGGCGTCCACGAGGCGCCATGAGCGTCCTCCGGTGAACCATACTCCGTCGGCCGTCTCCAGTGGTTCCACGAAGGCTTCCGAATCGGCCTCGGAGCGGCTGCGGGTGTGGAGCACCGTCACCGTTCCCGCGCCCGCGCGCTTCAGCGCCTGGATCTCCGACCATCCCGTGGGAAAGCCGTCGTCCGCCGACGCGGTGGGGATCAGGACGATGTGGGCGCCCCGGCCTCCCGCCAGGGAGACGAAACGCCGGAAAAGTTGAGGAGCGAGGATCCCTCCGCCCGCGGCGAAGATGGCTCCGTGGGGCGGCCCGATGCAGGGACGGGCACACGATTGGGCCGTAAGATTCCAGGAGGTCCCGGCGAGGGCCAGGACCGGCAGCCAGTGCGAGAGGGAGCTGCGGTACCGGGTTACGACCATAGGCTACATGGATTTCTGGAAGTAGGGGTTCGATCCGGAATCATGGTCCGTCACGTCATGGACGGCGGTGATCTCGGGGATGGCGTCCCGCAGCATCCGCTCCACCCCCTGGGACAGTGTCATCCGCGAAAGCGCGCATCCCTGGCACCCGCCTCCCATCTCGACGAAGACTTCGGTTCCCGACACGTCCACCAGTGAGATGAACCCGCCGTGACCCGAGATGGCCGGGTTGATCTTCTCGGTCAGGACGACCTTCACCCGGTCCTCCAGCCCTGCGGCGACCGGCGTGGTGGCCGCGGACGACTCGGGGACCGAAGGGGGGGAGGCGACGGTACGGACCTCGAACCCGGCTTCGTTGACCCTCTCCACGTACTCCACGGTGGCGCCGGTCAGAAGCTCGGCGTCGTCCTCACGGATCAACACCGGGAAGCCCGATCCGTCCACTTCACGCTCGGCGTCGGTTCGCTCGTCGGCCCCCACCAGGGTGAGTTCCCAATTCGGGGCGACGGGGCTGCCGGGCTGGCGGGATATGCGCAGCGCTTCGAGTTCCCCGCTGCTCTGGTCGAGATAGGCCTGAACGACCTCGCGGGCGCGATCGGTGAAGGTCAGCATGCTGTTCGGACTCTCGGTACGTTTCGGTGGAACACTCCGGGCAAGCCCCGAAACGGGGCATTGTTCCGTCCTACCCCGGTATCCCAACGGGGTTCGCCTCGCTTCCTCCAGGTCGGCCGACACGGAACCGTTGCTCGCCACCTGGGGCTTGTCTAGCTTTCGACCCACTACCGATCTCTCGGAAAACTCCTTGAAATTCTTGAATGTTCATGGCTGATGCGGACCTCATGGAAACGCTCGTGTCGCTCTGCAAGCGACGCGGATACATCTTCCAGTCCTCGGAGATCTACGGGGGCACGGGTTCCGTCTGGGACTACGGTCCCCTGGGGGTGGAGCTCAAGCGGAACCTCAAGGATCTCTGGTGGTCCGCCATGGTTCACCAGCGCGACGACGTGGAGGGTCTCGACGCCGCCATCCTCATGCATCCCAGGGTGTGGGAGGCTTCCGGTCACGTGGAGGGCTTCACCGACCCCCTGGTCGAGTGCACGCGCTGTCATCGCCGTTTCCGGGCGGATCTTCCCGAGGTCGAAGGTGGGCAATGCCCCACCTGCGGGACGAAGGATGCCTTCACCGCCCCCAGGATGTTCAATCTCATGTTCCGTACCTTCATGGGACCGGTGGAGGACGCGGCGGCGACGGTCTACCTGAGGCCGGAGACGGCGCAGGGGATCTTCGTGAACTTCCTCAACGTCCAGGGAACGGCGCGCCAGAAGGTACCGTTCGGGATCGCACAGATCGGAAAGGCGTTCCGCAACGAGATCACTCCCGGGAACTTCATCTTCCGGACGCGTGAGTTCGAACAGGCCGAGATGCAGTTCTTCGTCAAGCCGGGGAGCGACGACGAGTGGTTCGACTCCTGGATGGATACCCGGATGCGCTTCCACCGCGACCTCGGCATCCGTGAGTCGAAGCTTCGCTTCCACGAGCACGGGCCCGACGAGCTCGCGCACTATGCCAAGAAGGCGTTCGACATCGAGTACGAGTTCCCCTTCGGGTGGAAGGAGTTCGAGGGGATCCACAACCGCACCGACTTCGACCTCTCCCGGCATCAGGAGTATTCGGGGAAGCGGCTCGAGTACATCGACGCCCCCACCAACGAGCGCTTCGTTCCCTACGTGATCGAGACCTCCATGGGCGTGGACCGGACGATTCTGGTGCTCCTGGCCGACGCCTATCGGGAGGAGGAAGTGGAAGGGGAGGTCCGGGTCGTCCTGGGCCTCCATCCGAGGGTGGCTCCTCTCAAGGCCGCCGTCTTCCCGTTGGTCAAGAAGGACGGGCTTCCCGAGTTGTCCCTGAAGCTCCAGGCGGATCTGCGGAAGGCCGCGATTCCCGCCTTCTACGACGCCGCCGGCGCCATCGGGCGCCGGTACCGCCGGCAGGACGAGGCGGGCACCCCGTGGTGCATCACCGTGGACGGCGAGACCGCCGAGCAGGGAACGGTGACCATCCGCGAGCGGGACTCCATGGAGCAGGTGCGGGTCGGACTCGACCAGGTGGTGGGCTGGATCCGGGAGCGTCTCGCCGGCTGACCGTCCTTCGGGCCCGGATGGACTCCTCCGTGGCACGAGGCCCCGGGTCCCCGTATACTTGCCGCCGGCCCCCGGACGGGGGAGCGGTAGACATACGACGCCCAGGAAGGGGGGACGACCGTGGCATCCCGATCCGAGGTCTTCAGTTCACGTTGGGGTATGCTCCTGGCCATGCTGGGAATGGCGGTGGGCACCGGTAACATCTGGCGCTTCCCGCGCATCGCCGCCACCAACGGAGGGGGATCCTTCCTCGTGGCGTGGGCCGTGTTCCTCATCGCCTGGTCCATTCCGCTCCTGATCCTCGAGTTCGCCATGGGGAAGGCCACGCGCTTCGGCCCCGTGGGCGCGTTCGTGAAGACGCTGGGACCGAAGTTCGCGTGGATGGGAGCGTGGATCGCGCTGGTCGCCACCGCCATCATGTTCTACTACAGCGTGGTCATGGGGTGGACCCTCCGCTTCTTCGTCGCCACCCTCACGGGCGACGTTCCCGGCGCCGCTCCGGGCGCCTTCTGGGAAGGGTTCCAATCCACCCCGGAGGCGGTGGTCACGCACGTGGTGGCCATGGGCCTGGCCATCTTCGTGGTATCGAAGGGGGTGAAGGGGATCGAGGCCGCCGCCCGCATCCTCATCCCGAGCCTCATCGTCCTCGTGGTGGTGCTCGCCATCAAGGCCCTCACCCTTCCCGGCGCGTCGAAGGGTCTGGCGTTCCTCTTCACGCCGGACTGGGCTGCGCTGGGGAACTACGAGATCTGGTTGCAGGCGCTCACGCAGAACGCATGGGACACGGGCGCCGGATGGGGGCTCGTCCTCACGTACGCCATCTACATGCGGTCGAAGGAGGACACGGCCCTCAACGCCTTCGTCATCGGGTTCGGCAACAACGCCATGTCGCTCCTGGCGGGAATCATGGTGTTGTGCACCGTGTTCTCCGTCATGCCCGACGCGGCCGGCGAGATCGTCGGGGCGGGGAACGAGGGTCTGACCTTCATCTGGATCCCCCAACTCTTCGCCCAGATCCCGGGAGGAAGGTTCTTCCAGGCGATCTTCTTCCTGGCCCTGGTCTTCGCCGCGTGGACGAGCCTGGTGGCCATGGTGGAGTTGGCCAGCCGGGTGCTCATGGATCTCGGGCTCTCCCGCCGGCGCGCCATCACCCTGGTGGGCTCGGCCGGGATCCTCTTCGGGATCCCCAGCGCGCTGAAGATGGGGATGTTCCAGAACCAGGACTGGGTGTGGGGCGTGGGCCTGATGCTCTCCGGATTCTTCTTCGCTTTCGCGGTCCTGAAGTACGGGGTGACCCGGTGGCGCGAGCAGTTCATCAACCACGAGGGGTCGGACATCCATGTCGGCGCGTGGTGGGACTGGCTGGTGCGCCTCATCGCGGTGGAGGCCGTGGTCCTCATGGCGTGGTGGTTGTGGAGCGCGCGCGGCGACGACTTCGCGTCCACCTGGACGCTGTTCAGCCCCTACAACATCGGGTCCGTTCTGATCCAGTGGGGGGTGGCCCTGGTGGTGCTCCTCCTCGCCAACGGGTGGCTGGTCCGGTCGCTGGCGGCGCACGAGGCGGCCTCCGGCGAGGGGTAGGGGAGACCGGCGTCCGGGGTACCATGGCTCCGCATGGCAGGGAGTAGCCCTCGGTGAAGGACTTTCCTTCTTTCCGTGAGTTCGAAGGCGCGGCCCGGAGGGCGTTCGCCGCCATTCCGTCGGCGTTCCGGGAGGGAGTGGACGGATTGGTCGTGGAGAAGAAGGCGCTCCGGCATCCCACGCAGGAAGGCGTCTATACGCTGGGGGAGTGCATCACCGAGTCCTACCCGTCCGAATGGGAGGGTCCGGACACGCTCCGCTCGGTGGTGGCTCTCTACTGGGGGTCGTTCCGCGCCCTGGCCGCCGACGATCCCGGGTTCGACTGGGAGGAGGAGCTCTGGGAGACCCTCACCCACGAAGTTCGCCACCACCTGGAGTCGCTGGCGGGAGACGACGCCCTGGAGGGGGTGGACTACGCCGCGGACGAGACGTTCCGGCGGGACGAAGGGCTCCCCTTCGATCCGTGGTACTTCGAGCACGGCGACGAGATCGAGCCGGGGGTGTTCAGGGTGGAGGAGCGCTACTACGTGGAGCAGATCTGGAAGGCGTCCGCCTTCGAGGCGGCCACCCACGTGGAATTCTCCTGGCGGGGAGAGGTGTATCGCACGCCGCGTCCCGAAGAGTTGGGGGACGTCCATTTCCTGTGGATCGAAGGGATCGGGACGGGCGCCGCGGAGGCGCTGGAGGTGGTATTGGTCCGGCGCAGGAGTTGGTGGGAAGACGTGAAGCGGCTGGGGGGCGGCTACACACCGCGGATCCTGGAGTCGGTGGTCCGGGTGGAACCCGCCCCGGACGCGGGGTAGCCTGTCGCCATGTCCCTCCACGACGACTACCTCCGGATCACTCCCTTCGAGATCGCCTTCCCCGACGCGGACGTCGTGTTCGCGCCCATCCGGGAGGAGTCCGTGGCGAGGGGGCTGGACCCCCGGGATCCCCATGAGTTCACCCTCCTGGGGAGCGTGGGAAGCGTGCTCACGGAGCTCCGGGACCCTGCCGGTGGGCCCGCCGGGTCGGCGGAGCTGGGTACCCTCCTCTACCACGGGTACAACCTGCACGGCGGTGGAGCCCGCCCCCATCTCCTCTCCGTGGCCGCCGCTCGTCACGCCGTGGACGGACGGTTCACGGCGTCGGAATGGGAGCTCCCCCATGGAGCGGGGTACCTCCAGCTTCCCCAGCACATGTTCTGGATGGGATCCGAAGGCGGGGACGCCGCCGAGTCGGTGGACGGGATGTTCTGGACGGAAGAGCCTCTCCGGAAGATCCTCCATGTGCTCCTCGTCCTGGGGATCCGGGGGGACCGCGAGGGGTTCACCGTGGTGCCCGTTCCCGGTGCGCCCTTGAGGGAATCGGGACGCTGGTTGGAGGAGGAGGCGCGTGACGAGGGGCCGGACTTCGCTGCCACCCTCCCCGGGAGCGAGCTCGCGGGGCTCCACTCCATCGCGACCGCCGGCGAGGTACTCAAGCTCCTGGCACGGGTGTTTTCCGCCATGGCCGGTGGATCGCTCGGGGTGGGGGAGCGCGTTCCCGGCGGCGAGCCCGCCCCGGGTCAGCCGATCCCCTCGGCGGCGAAGTGGTGCCGGATCGAGGCGCCTCATGCCCCGTGAATCGAAGAAGGCACGGAAGGAGCGGGCGGGAGAGATCTTCGACATCCTGACCGCGGAATACCCCGACGCGCACTGCGAGCTCGACCACGTGGACGCCTTCCAACTCGCCGTGGCGACCATCCTGTCCGCCCAGACCACCGACGAGCGGGTCAACATGGTCACTCCGGCGCTCTTCCGCCGGTACCCCGACGCCCGCGCGCTGGCCAATGCCGGCCAGGAGGACGTGGAGGATCTCGTGCGCTCGACCGGGTTCTTCCGCAACAAGGCGCGCAACATCATCGGGTTCGCCCGTGGACTCATGGGCGATCACGGCGGCGACGTGCCGAAGACCATGGCCGAGCTGTCGGTCCTCCCGGGGGTGGGCCGCAAGACCGCCAACGTGATCCTGGGCAACGCGTTCGGGTTGGACGAAGGGGTGGTGGTCGACACGCACGTGAAGAGGCTTTCCACCCTTTTGGGCTTCACCGCGGCGACCACGCCGGAAAAGATCGAGGTGGACCTCATGGACGTCTTTCCCCGTGAGCGGTGGACGCTCCTGTCCCACCTCCTCATCTGGCATGGGCGACGGGTCTGCTCCGCGCGGAAGCCCCGGTGCGAGGCGTGCGCCCTCTCCCACCTCTGCCCGTCGTCGCGCGTGTAGGCGCGCCTCGTTCAGCGGAGCACGTCCGGGACCGATACTCTTCGGGTGACCTGGCGCGAAAAATCCAATGACGGTGCGGGTATCCGGGATATTACGGAGTCGGCGCCCGGGAATCTCCCGATACCGGAATTCGCCTCCCGATAGCATTGTTGGAGTGCGGATCCACCGCGCTGCAGACAGGTTGCGTCACCACGGAGAACAGCTTGGTCGAGCGGCTCAACAGACTGAGGAGGACGCCCCGGCTCCGGGCCCTGGTCCGGGAGACCCGGGTGGGTCCCGACGATCTGGTCCTGCCCATCTTCGTGACCGAAGTCGACGACGACGTGGTGGAGATCCCCTCCATGCCCGGCGTGCATCGCTGGCCGGTGGAGCGGGTGGCGGAGGTGGCCGCGCGGGCGGATGGGCTGGGCATAGGTGCCGTTCTCCTCTTCGGGATCCCGGCCGAGAAGGACGCCCGGGGCTCCCAGGCCGACGCGGATACCGGAGTGGTGCAGCGCGGGGTGCGCGCCCTCCGGGGGGCCGGCTACGAAGGCGTGATCATCACCGACGTTTGCCTCTGCGAGTACACCGAGCACGGTCACTGCGGGATCCTGGACGACGACGGCGCCCTTCTCGTGGGGCCCACCGACGAACGTCTGGCGGCGACCGCGGTCTCCCACGCCCGGGCCGGAGCCGACATCGTCGCACCGTCGGCCATGGTGGACGGGATGGTGTTCGCGATCCGTGACGCCCTCGATGGCGAAGGCTTCGATCACGTTCCTGTCCTGGCCTACTCGGCCAAGTTCGCGTCCGCGTACTACGGACCGTTCCGCGACGCCGCGGGCGGCGCTCCCCGGTTCGGGGACCGCCGGAGCCATCAGATGGATCCCGCCAACGCCCGCGAAGCCATGCGCGAGCATGAACAGGACGTGGCGGAGGGAGCCGACATCCTCATGGTGAAGCCGGGGCTGGCGTACCTCGACGTGGTGCGTCGCACCCGGGACACGTTCCCGGAGATGCCCCTCGCGGTCTACAACGTGAGTGGTGAATACAGCATGGTGAAGGCGGCGGCGGAACGGGGATGGGTGGACGAGCGAGCGGTGGTGATGGAGACGCTCACGGCCTTCCGCCGGGCCGGCGCCGATCTGGTGATCACATACCACGCGCTCGATGCGGCGCTTTGGATGACGGAATCATGAGCAACACGGAGCAGCCCATGTCGGAGGAGATGGTACCGGTACTCGGCCATTTCACCACGTACCGTTTCTCGCCCGCCTTCTGGGCGCTGGAGGGAGCGGAGCGCCGGGAGCGGGCCGAGGGGTGGTACGAAGCCCTGGCTGCTTCCGCCCAGGAGACGCAACTCTACCTCACGCAGGGGCTCGAGACGGAGAGCGACGTCCTCGTCTGGACTTCCCATCCGGTGTCGTCGGTGGAGATGCCGGCCACCTTCTTCTCCGCGCGGGCGAAGGCCGAGGCTCCCTTCCGGGCGCTGGTGTCGCCGGTGCACTCCCTGTGGGGGATGACGCGGCCGTCCGAGTACAGCAAGGCGCGCTCGGCCCAGGAGATCGATCCCTTCGCCGAGACGCGCTCACCGTACCTCATCGCCTACCCCTTCACGAAGACGGCGGACTGGTATCTCTTCGGGCGGGAGACCCGCCAGGGGATGATGAACGAGCACATCCGTATCGGGAAGCAGTTCCGCGACATCACGCAGCTCCTCCTCTACTCCTTCGGCCTCCAGGACCAGGAGTTCGTGGTGGTGTACGAGACCGACGATCTGGCGCTCTTCTCTCGCCTGGTCTACGACCTCCGGGACACGGAGGCCCGTCGCTACACCAAGGCCGACACACCGCTGCACACGGGGATCCACATGACTCCCGCCGCGTGGTTGGAGACACTGGGCTGATGGTCAACCTCTTCGTCCTGGGCACCAGCCACTCGGTGGCGTCGGCGTCGCTTCGCGAGCAGATGCACGTCGAAGCGCACCGGATCCGGAGCGCGCTCGCCGAGCTCACCGGTCCGGGATGCCTCATGAAGGAGTCCCTGGTCCTGGCCACCTGCGCCCGGCTGGAGGTCTACGGGGTCGCCGAGCACCCCTGGCGGGCGACGCGGATGCTCCAGCGCCTCATGGCCCGCGAGACGGGGATTCCCGTGGAGAAGCTGGAGGAGCATTCCTACTCCCTGACGGGCGAAGAAGCGGTGATGCACGCGTTCCGGGTGGCGGGCGGACTCGAGTCCGTCGTCCAGGGCGAGGCACAGATCCTGGGGCAGGTAAGGGACTCACTCGGCGGGACCGCCCTGGGAGAGACGGCCGGACCCATGCTGAACCGCCTGATCCAGAGCGCGGTCGGGGCGGGGAAGAGGGTGCGGACGGAGACCGAGATCGGGCGCGGGGCGGCCTCTCTCGCCGGCGCATCCGTGCAGCTCCTCCAGAGGAGGATCGGGAAGCTCGAGGACCTGCGCGTGCTCGTTCTGGGCGCGGGGGACACCGGCGCCCTCATCGCGGGACTCCTGAAGAAGGCCGGGGTGACGCGCATCGCCGTGGCCAATCGTACGCTGGATCGTGCCGAGAAGCTGGCTCATGGGCTGGGTGCCACCGCCCACACGCTGGACCAGGCGGGAGAGTTGCTCTCCACCGTGGATCTCGTGGTGGGCGCCGTGACGGCACCGGATCGGATCCTGGACGCCGAGCCGCTTCGGGATCTCCGTGCGGCCGGGAAGCCGATCCCGAGCTACTTCCTCGACCTCGCGCATCCCCGCAATTTCCACACCGACATCGACGAGATGGACGGGGTGGAGGTCTTCGATCTGGAGATCATCCATCAGCGGGTCGCGGAGGCCAAGGAGGCGCGCTGCGCGCAGGTTCCCCTCGCCGAGGCCATCGTGGTGGAAGAGGTGGAGCGGTACGTGGCATGGGCCCGGACCCGTGGGGCCGTGCCCGTGGTGAAGGCCGTCCGCGAGCACGTCCTCGAGCTGGCCGCCAAGGAGGTGGACCGGCACGGACGAGGGCTCGGCCAGGCCGAACGGGAGTTGCTGGAGCGTTTCGCCCACTCCCTCACCCGCACCATCCTCCACCGTCCCACCGTGGCCCTGAGGGAAGCGGATCCGCACAGCGAGGAAGGGAGGGCGATCCTGGCGAGCGTGGAGACCATCTTCGGTCTCGATGCCACGGAGCCCGCACCCTCGGAACGAGCGGCCGGGTCATGACGGTCCGTCTGGGAACGAGAGGGTCGGCTCTGGCCCTGGCCCAGGCGAAGATGGTGAGAGAAGCGATGGTGGGGGCGAACCCCGGCATCGTCATCGAGATCGTGGAGATCACGACGTCCGGAGATCGGATCCAGGACGTTCCCCTCACCCCGGCGCTCGGGCAGTCCTTCTTCACCAAGGAGCTCGAAGACGCCCTTCTGGACGGTCGGGTGGATCTCGCCGTGCATTCCTCGAAGGATCTCGCGTCGAGCATGCCCGCGGGGCTCGCCATGGGAGCCTTCCTTCCCCGGGAGGACCCTCGCGACGTCCTCGTGAGCGCCTCCGGCGTGGGGCTGGCCGGACTCCCGGAGGGGGCGAAGCTGGGAACGGCCAGCGTGCGAAGGAAGTCCTTCCTCCGGCACCTTCGTCCCGATCTGGACTTCCTGGATCTGAGGGGGAACGTACCCACCCGTCTGGAGAAGCTCCGGAGCGGCACGTACGACGCCATCGTCCTCGCCGCGGCCGGGCTCCGCCGTCTGGGGCTGGGGGAACACATCACGGAGCATCTCGACTGCGCCGAGGTGGTGCCTTCGGGTGGCCAGGGCGCGGTGGGGATCCAGGTCCGTGAGGACGACGAAGCGACCCGGGCCGCCGTCGCCGCCGTGAACCACGTCGACACATGGTGGGAGATCACCGCCGAACGGGCGTGTCTGCACGACCTCGGGGCGGGGTGCCAGGCTCCCGTGGGTGTGCTCGCGCGCCTGCGGGGCGGCGTGATGGAGGTACGCGGAGCGGTGGCGTCACCGGCGGAGGTGTTCAGGGCGGTCGAGTCGGGACGACCGGAGGAGGCCGTGGCTCTGGGGCGTGCCGTGGCCGAAGGGCTGCTGACCCACCCCGGCGTCAGGAGCCTGGTGCAAGGGTGACGGGCCGCCTCCACGGGAAGGTGATCGCCACCACCCGCGGCGAGGCGGCGCCGGACGCACTCACCGGTGCACTCGAAGAGGAAGGCGCGCGCGTGCTCAGCTGGGCGACCCACCGCTTCGAGGGCCCGACGGACCCCGACGTGCTTCGGAGCCGCCTCGCCGAGGGGGGCGTCCATCGGTGGATCGTCTTCACCAGTCCCCGGGCCGTGCACGGCGTGGTGACCCATGGAGGGATCGTGGATCCCGGGGTCCGGGTCGCGGCCGTGGGACCCTCCACCGCCACGGCTCTCCGGAGCGCGGGGTACGTACCGGACGTGGTGGGGAGGGGCGCCGGGGCATCGGGGCTCGCCGCGGCGGTCGACGCCGTGGAGTCCCTGGCGGGGCGGCGGGTGCTCTTCCCTGCCGGCGATCGCGCGCTCCCCACGGTGGAGGACGAATTCGGGGCGGTCGGCGCCACCGTCGAGCGGGTGGAGGCGTATCGTACCGTGGTGGTGCCGCCCCGTGCCGACGGGGTACGCGCCGCTCTCGCCGGCGGCGTGGATGCCGTCACCTTCGCCAGCCCCTCCTCGGTGGAGGCGCTGGCGGCCACCTTCGACGGTGATCTGGCGGATGCGTTGTCCGGTGTGGCGGTCTGCGCGGTCGGGCCCACCACGGCGAGGGCGTTGCGAGATCGGGGCGTCCACGAGGTGGTGGTGGCCGAGGAAGCTGGATTCGGCGGATTGGTCGAAGCGGTGGTTCGCGCCGTGCACGCGCACGGGCGGGACGACGATGATCTGGAAATAGGACGCGGAGAGGAATCGAGATGACTCAGAGTGAAGAGCTGTTCGAGCGCGCCCGCCGGGTGATCCCCGGTGGGGTGAACAGCCCGGTGCGCGCCTTCAAGAGCGTAGGGGGAACCCCGCGCTTCATCCGGTCGGCGCGCGGCGCCTACATGGAGGACGTGGACGGGACCCGCTACCTCGACTACATGGGTTCGTGGGGGGTCATGCTCCTGGGCCACGACCACCCCGCCATACGCGGCGCGTTGGAACGCGCCCTCTTCCGGGGGACCTCGTACGGAGCGCCCTCCGCGGGCGAGGTGGAACTGGCCGAGCGCATCGTGGAGATGGTGCCGTCGGTGGACGTGGTGCGGCTGGTCAACTCCGGGACCGAGGCCACCATGAGCGCGATCCGACTGGCGCGGGCCGCCACGGGCCGGAACCGCGTGATCAAGTTCCGCGGCGGATACCACGGGCACGGAGACGCCTTCCTGGTGGCGGCGGGCTCCGGCGCGGCGACGCTGGGCGTTCCGTCCAGCCCGGGCGTGCCGGCGGAGACGGCGGCCCACACCCTGGTGGCCGAGTACAACGACCTGGAGTCCGTCGGGGCATTCTTCGACGCCGTGGGAGACGACATCGCCGCGGTCATCGTGGAGCCCGTGTCGGGGAACATGGGGTGCATTCCTCCGGTGGAAGGATTCCTCCCGGGCCTGCGGGAGGTATGTACCCGCCACGGCGCGCTCCTCATCTTCGACGAGGTCATGACCGGCTTTCGCGTGGGACCCACGTCGGCGCAGGGGCTCTACGGGATCGATCCCGACCTCACCACCCTGGGGAAGGTCATCGGCGGCGGGCTTCCCGTGGGCGCGTACGGCGGGAAGGAGGAGCTCATGCGGCTCATCGCGCCCGACGGCCCGGTGTACCAGGCGGGCACGCTCTCGGGGAATCCCCTGGCGGTGGCGGCGGGTCTGGCCGCGCTGGGATACATCCAGGAGCACCCCGAGGTCTACGAGCAGGTGGAGGCGCTCGGCGCCGCCTTCGACCGCGGCTTCGAGGAGATGTCCGGGCGCGTGTCCGTTCCCCTGGTGTGGAACCGGGTGGGCGCTATGGGGTCGCTCTTCTTCTCCGACACCCCCGTCACGGACTGGCCCACCGCCGCGGCGTCCGCCGGGGACCGCTTCAACACCTTCTTCCACGCCATGCTGGACCGGGAGATCTACCTCCCGCCCAGCGCCTTCGAGGCATGGTTCTGGTCCGCCGCCCATACGGCGGACGAGATCGGCCGAACGTTGGCGAGCGCGGAGGAAGTCATCTCGGGAATGACCGACCATGAATGACCACGCCTCCCTCACCGTCTTCGAACGCGCCTGCCGGGGACTCCCCCGTGCTCACACCCCGATATGGGTCATGCGCCAGGCGGGGCGGTATCTCCCCGAGTACCGGGCGCTGCGCGAGGAGGTGGACTTCCTCACGGCGACCAAGACCCCCGAGATCGCGGCGCGGATCACCCTCCAGCCCATGGAGCGCTTTCCGCTGGACGCGGCCATCCTCTTCAGCGACATCATGACTCCACTGGAGGCCATGGGGGTACCGGTCGAGTTCGCGCCGGGGCCGGTCATCCAGGAGCCCGTGCGGAGCGCCGTGCAGGTCGCGCGCATACGGGAGTTGGTGCCGGAGGAAGGGATGCCCTTCGTGCTCGACACCATCCGTATCGTCCGCTCGGAACTGAGCGCCGACCGGGCGGTCATCGGCTTCACCGGGGCGCCCTTCACCCTCTTCTGTTACCTGGTGGAGGGGGGCGGGTCCAAGGAGTTCATGTGGGCCAGGCGCTTCCTCCGTGAGGAGCCCGAGGCCGCCGGGGCGCTCCTGGACGTCCTGGGCCGCTCCATGGCGCGATACATGGTGGCCCAGGCCGAGGCCGGAGCCAACGCGGTCATGCTCTTCGACTCGTGGGTCGGGCTCCTCGGGCCGGCCGAGTACCGGCGGTTCGTCCTGCCCGTCCTGAAGCGCACGGTGGCGGAGATCCGCGCCTCCACCGACCGGCCCATCATCTACTTCGCCAACGGGGGCGCCACGCTCCTGGAGGCGGTCAAGGAGCTGGAGGTGGACGTCTACGGAATCGACTGGACCCTGCCTCTCTCCCGGGCGGGGGCCACCCTGGGGTCGAGCGCGGTTCTCCAGGGGAATCTCGACCCGGCGGCGCTCTTCGCGTCCGAAGAGGATCTCCGCGCGTCCATCGACGCGGTCCTGGAGGAAGCGAAGGGACTGGCGGGGCACGTCTTCAACCTCGGACACGGAATCAATCGCCACACCGATCCGGACCGCGTCGCCCTCCTCGTGGATCACGTCCACGAGAGGACCGCCGGATCGTTCGCATAGCAAGAAACCGACATAAGGAGGCAGGAGTGAGGATCGGCGTCCTCGTCATCAATTTCGGTGAGCCGGCGGAACCCACGCTGGAGACCATCACACCCTTCCTGGAGCGGATCTTCCTCCAGAACGCGTCTCTCGAAAATCACCTCGACGAGGCGTTCCTGGCCCGCGCCAGGAAGCTGGCCATGGACCGGGCTCCGGGTCTCCTGGAGGAGTACCAGGCCATCGGCGGCTCCCCGCTCAACGCCCAGTCCGACGAGCAGGCGCGCCTCCTTCACGAAGCGCTGGAGGGGGGCGGGTGGGACGTGCACACCTACTCGGTATTCCAGTTCACCGACCCCTTCGTGGCGGAAGGCGTCGCCCGCGCCAGGGAAGACGGCGTGGAGCTCCTCGTGGGGCTCCCCGTGTACCCCATGTGCGGGCATTCCACCAACGTGGCCGCTCTGGACGACGTCCGCCGGGCCATGGACGAGATGGGGTGGGACATCCCCTTCGTGGGGCTCAGCGGATGGCATTCCGATCCCGACTACCTCGCCATGCGGGTGGACCACATCCGCGGGTTCGTGGAGGCCAACGGCCTCGATCTGCGTGATCCCGACACCCTTCTCTACTTCTCGGCCCACGGGACGCCCATCAAGTATCTCAGGGTGGGGAACCGATACGACCGATACGTGGAGGAGCACTGCCGGGACATCGCGGAGGCGCTGGGCGCCGACCGGCACGCGGTGGGCTTCCAGAACCACACCAACCGCCGCATCCTCTGGACCCAGCCCGACAACGAGCCCCTCATCGAGTCGCTGACCGAGACGAATCTCGTGGTCGACGCGGTGAGCTTCATCCACGAGCAGTCCGAGACCCTGGCCGAACTCGACCACGAGTTGAACGAGTTCATCGAGGAACAGGGGAAGACGCTCTACCGGGTGCCCGTACCCCATGACGACCCGCGATTCATCGGCGTGCTGTCGCGACTGGTGCGCTCGGCGGTGGAGATCCACGGCGGGGGCGCCACCGCTCTGACGCCGTGCCGGTGCAGCCCGGGTTCGTGGTGCACGAACGGGGCCCGGGACCTTCCGCCCAGCCCCTTCATCTCGCCCGATGCCGAGGCCGCCGAGGCCGAGTCCGGCGGGAGGCCGCACGGCGCATGATCGCGGTGGTGGGCGGGGGGATCACCGGTCTCGCGGTGGGCCGTGAGCTGGCCCGCAACGGGTCGGAGTTCGTCGTCCTCGAGGCATCGGGAAGGACCGGTGGGGTCATTCGCAGTCAGGAGGTGGACGGCCACCTCCTGGACTGGGGCCCTCAGCGTGCCCGCCTGACCCGGGGTGTGGTGGATCTCATCGACGACCTGGGGCTTCAGGATCAGGTCGTGACGGCTCCGGAGGGGCTGGGCCTGTTCGTCTACCGGAAGGGGAAGCTCCGCCGCGTCCCCTTTTCGGCGCGCGGTTTCGTCACCTCCGACATCGTGAGCCTTCCGGCAAAGCTTCGCATGATGCTGGAGCCCTTCACCCGGGGGGCCCGGGGCGACGAGTCGGTGGCGGGCCTCTTCACCAGGAAGTTCGGCCGGGAGTTCTACGAGAACATCGTGGGTCCGCTCTACGGAGGGCTCTACGCCTCCGATCCGGCGGAGATGATCGTGGAACTCTCCCTGGGCCACGTCCTGAGGGAGTTCGACGTGGGGCGCAGCCTCGTCCTCACCTTCCTGGGCCGCGGCGGGAGCGTGTCCCCGCCGCCGGCGTGCTCCTTCGCGCGGGGAATGCAGACCCTCCCCGACGCGTTGGCGGCGTCGCTGGGAGACCGCGTGCGCCGCAACGAGCCCGTGCGGGGGCTCTCACGCACCGCCGCCGGGTGGCGCCTGGAGACGGAGACGGGAGCCTTCGATTGCGAGGCGGTGATCCTCACCGCACCCGCTCCCGTCACCGCGCGGATCCTCGCGCCGGTGGCTCCGGACGCGGCGGAGCGGATCGCCACGCTCCAGTACAATCCCCTGGGGGTAGTGCACCTCCACGCCGAGACGGAGTTGGAGGGGCTGGGCTTCCAGGTGTCGCTGGGTGAGCGGCGCGCGCTGCGCGGCGTCACCTACAACGACTCCCTCTTCGGGCGGGCCAACGTCTACACGGCCTACCTGGGGGGGGCCACCCATCCGGAAGTGGTGGACCTCGACGATGCCCAGCTGGGGACCCTCGCGGTGGACGAGTTCCGGCGGTGCACGGGGTACGACGCCGGCGTCGTCTCCGTCACCCGCGAGCGGATGCCGGCCTGGGATCGTTCGTGGAAGGCGCTGGCGGGGATGGAGCTCCCGGCCGGGATCCATCTGGCGGCCAACTGGGAGACCCGCCCGGGGATCCCGGGCCGGCTGGCCCGGGCCCGGACGGTGCTGGACGAGATCCTGGGGAGGGCCCCGGTCAGACGCTGACCCGGGGCTCCTCCACCACGGGGAGGGGAATCCCGTGCGCCAGGGCCCGTTCCCGGAAGTACTCGTCCACGGGCTGCGCTTCTCCCGCCTCCACCATGCGTTGGTACTTCGGCGGCACGTACGCGCAGAAGGGCTCGGATTCCAGCGGGTCACCGGTCACGGCAAAGGCCCGCGCGCGGCTTCCTCCGCACACGTTCAGGTATTCGCACACCGAGCACTTCCCCTTGAGGAGGCTCTTGTCGCGAAGCTGCACGAAGAGGGGCGCGGTGCGGTACGTCTCCACGAGGTCGTCGGTGCGGACGTTCCCCGCCGACCTGGGGAGGAATCCGGACGGGAAGATCTCGCCGACGTGGCTGACGAAGAGGAACCCGTCGCCGTCGTTCACGCTCCGCGCGCGCCCGATTCCGTCCTTCCTCGAGTGCTCCACACCATCGGTGAGCACGTCGGCGGCGGCGGTCCGGGTTCCGGCGCGCTGCTCCGCCACCTGGCGCTTCATGACCACCCGGGAGTAGTGGGGGGCCGCCGTCGCCTTGATGTCGAAGGGGACCGTCTTGGCCAGGTCGTACAGTTCTTCGAAGACGTTCTCGAACGCCTCGGCTCCGGCCACGTCCTCGGCGCTTGCCCGCCCCATGGGAATCAGGAAGAAGACCTCCCAGAAGACGATGCCCAGGTCGGCCAGGAGATTCGCCATGACGGTGAAGTCGTTCACGTTGTGGCGCGCCACGACGGTGTTCACCTGGGTGGAGATCCCCAGTTCGCGGGCGGTCTCCAGGATGCGCAGGCCGTGGCCGAACGAACCCTGCACCTGCCGGAACTCGTCATGCACCTCCGCCGAAGACCCGTCCAGGCTCACGGCCAACCGGGCCAGCCCGGCTTCCTTGAGCTCCCGGAGCTTTTCGGTGGTGCAGAGCGGGGTGGTGGCCGGCGTGATGGCCATGCGCAGCCCGAGCTCGCTCCCGTATCGCGTGAGCTCCACGATGTCGGGGCGCTTGAGACAGTCGCCGCCGGAGAAGACGAAGATGATGGGTCCGAAGCGCCGCACGTCGTCGAGGAGCTTCTTGGCCTCCTCGGTTGTGAGCTCGTCCGGATGATGGAGCGGCTGGGCTTCGGCGCGGCAGTGCTTGCAGGCGAGATCGCACGCCTGGGTGGTTTCCCAGATCACCAGGAAAGGAGCGTTGTCGAAGTCACGGACCATCCCCGGATGTCCGCTTCCGTGGCCGTGTTTCATATGGTGTAGCATGGGCAGTTTCCCCTCCAGTCTTCCGTTGACGCTTCAATAATCGGCGGATGGCGTCACGGGGGCTGTCGGGGTGGGCGCGCCGCCGGCCGTGGGGAGCTTCCCGACGCGTACTCCGTAGATGTCCGGTGGATACGGATTGC
>Ga0224501_10000512_pt1 | contig 30823 bp, 27 predicted proteins | sample SF_Oct11_sed_USG_4_FD_169105 | JGI IMG/M metagenome (GOLD analysis project Ga0224501, IMG submission 169105) | Sediment microbial communities from San Francisco Bay, California, United States - SF_Oct11_sed_USGS_8_1 | ecosystem: Environmental > Aquatic > Marine > Sediment | place: USA... | reverse complement strand
CTGACCCTAGCATGAGATAAATGGATGAGTGTGCTCGTTATAATGATGAGACCACTCTTATCAATCTTTGATTTGGACCAGGTTAAAATTGTTTGAATGAGAAGGACGATTTTCCCTGTTTTTTAGGGGAATTTTCCTTTACTAAATCGTCATTTTGAGGTAGAATTAAATATGCCTAAAATGCCCAATGGGTTGCGCAAAATTTTACCCCGCCTAATCCCTCTTTTTCCCGAAAAAGTGAGAAAATGAAACAAAAAAAGTATACCGCTGAAAGCATTAAAGTCCTTAAGGGGTTGGAGGCTGTTCAAAAGCGTCCAGCCATGTATATCGGCAGCACGGGTCCTGAAGGGCTCCATCATTTGGTCTACGAAGTCGTGGACAACAGCATCGATGAGGCGCTGGCAGGATATTGCAGTACGATCGAAGTCACGATCCATGTGGACTCCAGCATCACTGTCATCGATGATGGACGAGGTATTCCGGTTGGGATGCACAAAAAAGAGAAGAAGCCTGCGGCTGAAGTGGTTATGACCACCCTTCATTCTGGAGGAAAATTCGACACCAAGTCCTACCAAGTCTCAGGTGGCCTTCATGGCGTGGGAGTCTCTGTTGTCAATGCTCTCGCTGAGAAGCTCGATTTGGAAATTAAACGAGAAGGAGGTGTCTACACGCAGAGCTACAAGAGAGGTAAACCCACAACTGGGCTGAAGAAGATCGGAAAAACCAAAAAAACGGGAACCAAAGTCACATTCAAACCTGATCCTGAAGTCTTCAATTCCATAGAGTTTAATTTTGATATTCTGAGTCAGAGGTTGAGGGAACTTTCTTATCTGAACAAAGGGCTGTTGATCAGCATCGTCGATGAGCGAACCGACAAACGCAATGATTTTCAGTACAAAGGAGGAATCAACGAGTTTGTTCAATACCTCAATCAGAACAAGAGCGTCCTGAACCCGAAACCGATTTGCTTCGAATGTCAAAAGGATGATGTGATCATAGATATGGCCCTCCAGTACAACACGAGTTATTCAGAAAATATCTTCACCTTTGTGAATAATATAAACACAACGGAGGGAGGAACCCATCTCATTGGTTTCAAGGCAGCGTTGACCCGCTCAATCAACAATTATGCCAATGCCAATAACCTGATCAAAGATTTAAAACAGAACTTAACGGGCGATGACACACGGGAGGGTTTGTGCGCGGTTTTGAGCCTGAAGATGAAAAATCCCCAATTCGAAGGCCAAACAAAAACCAAGTTGGGAAACAGTGAAATCAAAGGATTGGTTGAGTCGCTCGTGAATGAGCAGCTCTCCATCTACTTCGAGGAGAATCCAGCTATTTCGAAGAAAGTCGTCACCAAAATTCTCGAAGCGGCGAGAGCGCGGGAAGCAGCCCGAACGGCGCGAGAATTGGCTCGCCGAAAAGGAGTTCTCGAATCGACTTCCCTTCCGGGCAAGCTGGCTGACTGTCAAGAAAGAAATCCTGCTGAGAGTGAAATATTCATCGTGGAGGGTGATTCGGCAGGAGGTTCAGCCAAGCAGGCCCGAGATCGCCGTTTTCAAGCCATTCTGCCTTTGAAGGGTAAGATCCTCAATGTGGAAAAGTCCAAATTTGATAAGATCCTTAAAAGTGAAGAGATCGGTATCCTCATTTCTGCTCTTGGGACAGGAGTCGAGCAAGCAGATTTCCATCTGGATAAACTCCGCTATCATAAAGTCATCATCATGACCGATGCGGATGTGGACGGATCCCATATCCGAACCCTCTTGATGACATTTTTCTACAGGCAGATGCCCCAGTTGATCGAGAAAGGGCATCTGTACATCGCCCAACCGCCTCTTTATAAGATATCAAAAGGTAAGTCTTTTCAGTATCTCAGGGATGAGCGGGAGTTTGAGAGGCACATGATCCGAAAGATATCCGAAGAATTCCAGATTAAGGTTAGCAAGTGTAAGGAACCTATAAAGGGTGATAAATTCAGAAAGTTTTTCCAAAAAATTATCGCCAAGAAGAACTACATCCAGGTTCTTGAGAGAAAAAACTTTCCGTTTTTCTTGATCCAGATACTTCTTGATAATGGTGCAGAGAACGTGGATTTCTTGCGCAAGCAGAACAAAGTGGAAAATATCCAGACTCTTCTGAATGAAAAAGGCATTGTTTCTGTTGTGAGCAAAGACGAAGAGCATGGGCTTTATGAGTTGGCCTTTAATTTTCAAGTCAACGGCATGAATGTGTCGTCTAAGGTGAACATGGATCTTATAAACTCTGCCGAATACCAGAACCTCTTCCAGATTCATAAGGATTTGGAAAGTTTCAGGCCGCCTTTCTATGTTCTGAGCGACAGCGATAGGGTGAAGATCGAAAACGAGTCAAAACTCCTTGAGTATCTCTATGAACATGGCAAGAAGGGAATCGTTATCCAGAGATACAAGGGCCTGGGCGAGATGGCTCCCGCTCAGCTCTGGGAGACGACTATGGATCCTGAGATCAGATATCTTCTCCATGTGTCGATTCAGGATGCTGTGGAGGCTGACAAGATATTCACCATTCTCATGGGTGGAGAGGTGGAACCCCGGCGCAATTTTATAGAGGAGAACGCCCTAGAGGCACAAAACCTTGATATCTGATTTTAAAGATCAAGCAACTATCGTTGATTCAGTCGCTTCATTCCCTGGATGGTGACTCTGAAATAAAGGAGAATCGATGAGCAGCAAGTTAGAAGTGGTAAGCCTCGAAAAAGAGATGCGGCAGTCGTACTTGGATTACGCCATGAGCGTGATCATAGGCCGAGCCATTCCAGACATCAAGGATGGATTAAAGCCGGTTCATCGACGAACTCTTTATGCCATGTATGATGTGGGCAATGTGTGGAATAAGCCTTATAAGAAGTCTGCCCGCATCGTAGGGGATGTTATAGGAAAATACCACCCCCACGGAGAGATGGCGGTCTACGACACCTTGGTGAGGATGGCCCAGGATTTCAGTCTGCGGTATCCGCTTGTGGATGGGCAGGGAAACTTCGGTTCAATCGATGGAGATCCCCCTGCGGCCATGCGATACACCGAAGTCAGGATGAGAAAGATCACGCAAGAGTTGCTTGCGGATATCGAGAAGGATACTGTCAATTTTGTTCCTAACTATGATGGGAGCCTCCAGATGCCCGATGTTCTTCCAGCAAAACTTCCGAATCTGCTCATCAACGGTAGCTCGGGAATCGCTGTCGGTATGGCGACCAACATCCCCCCTCACAATTTGGGAGAGATTATAGACGGAATCATATACCTTATTAAACATCCCAAGGCCAATCTCGAAAAAATCATGGAATTCATCGTGGGCCCTGATTTTCCTACAGGAGGATACATTCTCGGGGTGGAAGGCATCAATAGCGCTTACCAGACAGGGAAAGGCATTATCAGTCTGAGAGCACGTGCCATGATCGAGAGAGGACGAAAGACCGATAGAGATCGAATCGTCATCACTGAAATCCCATACCAGCTCAACAAAGGCAGGCTTCTGGAAAATATTGCTGATCTCGTTAACGACAAGAAACTGGGAGGGATTGCAGACATCAGGGATGAGTCGGATAGAGAAGGGATGAGGATTGTGATCGAGATAAGAAAAGGAGAATTTCCTGAAGTCATCCTTAACAACCTCTACAAGCACACCGCCCTTCAAACGTCCTTCGGAATCATCATGCTGGCTATTGTCGAGAAACAGCCCAAGGTGCTGGGTCTTGTCGATATGATGCGCTATTTTATCTCCCATCGACAGGATGTTGTCCGACGCCGGACTCGATTCGAGTTGAAAAAAGCAGAACACAGGGCCCATATCCTAGAGGGTTTAAATATTGCGTTAGATCATCTGGATGCTGTCATCAAACTCATACGTGGATCCCGGACCGTGGAGCAAGCGAGAAAGGGCCTGATCACCAATTTCAATCTAACAAAGATCCAGGCCCAGGCTATTCTGGAAATGCAGCTTCAAAAGTTGACGCGATTGGAAAGGGATAAAATACTGAAAGAATACCAGGAGCTGAAAAAACTCATCGCAAAATTGAAGAAAATACTCGGAAGCGATGAGCTCATCTTGGGCATTATCGTTGAGGAGCTCATGCAGATAAAGAAAGACTACCAGGATGAGAGGAAGACAGAGATCATCGCAGAGGAAGTCACAGAATTGCAGGCAGAAGACTTGATCAAGGAAGAGGATGTTGTGCTGACCTATACTTCATCCGGGTATGTTAAAAGAACATCCCTGAGTTACTATCACTTTCAGAGCCGAGGAGGGAAAGGTCGCAGAGGAATCAGTATGAAACCTGAGGATGTGGTTCAAGACCTCTTCATCAGCTCGACCCATAGTTATCTCTTGATATTTACTGATAAAGGGCGCCTTTATTGGCTGAGAGCTCTGCTCATTCCGGATTTGGGCGTTTCGAGTCGGGGGAAATCTATAAAGAATCTCGTAGAGATGGAACCCGGTGAGAAAGCCAATTCTGTGGTTGCTGTCAAGGAATTCTCTAAAGACAAATATATCATTATGTTGTGCTCGGATGGCCGGATAAAAAAGACACGCCTGAGTGAATTCCGCCATATAAGAAAGGGAGGCATCATCGCCATCGGCATGAGTCCCAAGTCAGAGCTGATTGCTGCAAAGTTAACAGACGGAAGCAAGGATATCATCATCGGGACTAAATTAGGGAAGGCTATCCGATTCAAAGAGAGCGATGTCAGACCCATGGGACGCCAAGCTGCAGGCGTGAAAGCTCTCTCCTTGGGTAAGAAGGATGAGATCATAGGAATGGTTGTTGCTGGAGAGGATGAGAAATACATCTTCACGGCCGGTGAGAAAGGGTATGGAAAGAAGACCGCCGTCGATCTTTATCCAAGGCATCGAAGAGGCGGCAAAGGAGTTCTCAACCTGCGTATCAGCTCAAAAATCGGAAAAGCGATCGGGGTGGTTGGAATTTCCAGCGAGGAGCTCATTCTGATCACTGAACTAGGAAAAGTCATCCGTATTAAGACCGAACAGGTTAGACCACTGAGCCGGGCAACCCAGGGAGTAAGAATTATCAATCTTGAAAAAGGGGATAAGGTCGTTTCGATTGCCAAGGTACGCGAAAGCTAACCCCATGTTACTCTTGACACCTGTAAACATTCTCGCTTAAAATTTACCCAACTTTTAAGAAGGAGGGTGTTATGGTCGAGACAATCAGCCAGCTCTTCCTCAATACGGTCAAGTCCTATCCCAAAGATGAACTAATGCTTTATAAAAAGGAAGGGATTTATATTCCCATATCCACAGAGGAGTTTGGGAACAGGGTGAAATATTTCTCGCTTGGGTTGAGAGACTTAGGCTTAAATCCTGGGGATAAACTGATCATTCTTTCTGAAAACAGGCCTGAATGGGTGATGACAGACTTTGCGACTTTATGTTTGGGTGCCATCACCGTTCCCATCTATACGTCTTTGGTCCCTGAACAAATAAAATACATCATCGACAATTCGGATGCCAAAATTGTGGTGTATTCTGGTCCTGAGCTGGGAAGCAAAGTAGACGCAGTGAGAAGTGAGCTCACTAAAGTCACTCATTACATAACTTTTGAATCCGAAGCTCCAGAAGGAGTTCTTGCTTATGATCAGGTTATGAAACGTGGAGAAAAGATATTCGAAGAGAATCCAAGCCTTTTCGATCAGGTAGCCTTGGAGATCAAGCCTGCCGATTTAGCTTCTATCATATACACATCAGGAACGACTGGGGTCCCAAAGGGAGTCATGCTTACCCACAACAATTTTGTCAGCAACGTCGAGTCGACGGCTGAAGTTCTTGAATTCTCGAATAAAGATAAAGTTTTATCCTGGCTACCATTGTCCCATAGTTTTGAAAGGATAGCCACGTTCACCTATCTGTATAGGGGATGTTCGATTGGCTATGCCGAGAGCATGGAGAAGGTGGGGGAGAACATGCCGGAACTCAAGCCCACTGTTGTGGTGTGTGTGCCCCGTTTGTTCGAAAAAGTCTATGCAAAAGTCATGGATAATGTGCTGGCGAGCTCTCCATTGAAAAGGAAAATTTTCTTCTGGGCAATGAAGGTCGGAAGGGAATATGGCCAGAAAAATCTCCGCAGAGAACCGATTTCGAGATTCCTTCAATTTAAGAGAAAAATAGCCCACAAGCTTGTGTTTTCTAAAATCATCGAGAAAACTGGTGGCAGGATCCGGTTTTTTGTTTCTGGAGCTGCCCCTCTTTCCAAGGATATTGCCGAGTTGTTCTATGCTATGGGACTTGTCGTGCTGGAGGGATATGGATTGACCGAAACCTCTCCGGTTATCTCTGTGAATAGACTAGATGCGATAAAATTCGGAACCGTCGGCCCTACTATCCCAGGCGTGGACGTAAAGATAGCCGAGGACGGAGAAATCCTCGCCAGAGGTCCCAATATCATGAAGGGCTATTATAAAATGGAGGAGGAAACCAGGGAAGTGATCAAGGAAGGATGGTTTTACACTGGAGACATAGGCCATCTGGATGAGGATGGTTTTTTAGTCATAACCGATAGGAAGAAAGACATCATTGTGACTGCCGGAGGTAAAAATGTTGCTCCTCAGCCTATCGAGAATCTCCTCAAGACCAATACTTATATCTCGAATGCGATGGTCATGGGGGATAGGCGCAAGTTCATGTCAGCTCTTGTAATCCCCAACTTTGAAAAGCTTGAAGAGTATGCCAAATTCCACAACATTCCGTATGAAAATAGAAAGGATTTAGTGAAAAATGACCAAATTATTAAATTCTTGGAAGCAGAGGTTGATCGAGCCACCCCTAATCTTGCCTCGTATGAAAAAATTAAGAAAATAGCTCTATTGGACAGAGAATTTGAGATAGCAGAGGGTGAGATCACTCCCACTCTTAAAGTGAAGAGAAATTTTGTTGAGAAAAAATACCAGGACGTGATTGATTCAATATATATCGAAGCGGAATCCATAAACAGGGAAGTCTAGAGTCCTGAGGGGTTCACGCAGATTTCTTTAGGTAGTAAAGAATCCTACCGCAATTTTCACAGAGTATGATTTTATTTTCTGAGATGAGTTCGTTCACCATTTGCGGACGAACACGCATGTGACACATCGTGCAGAATTCTTCCCAAACAGGCGAGAGCACAATCCCGTTTTTCTGGGAAAAGATCTGCTGGTAGAGATCTATTTGATCAGAGGGAATTTTGGGCAAAAGCTCTTCTTTTTTACTCTGAAGTTTTTCCTTTTCGTCCTCGGCTTCTTTTTTCTTCTTATAGATGGTTTCTCTTTGTTGCGCCAGCTCCTTCTGAACTTCGCTGGCCTTATGATCGGCTGATTTGATTTCCTTCTCTATCTCATCAGCCGCAAGCATCTCACCGATAATTTCTTCCTCCAAAGAATCGATTTTTACCTGAGTTTCTTCGATTTCCTTGAGAAGGGAGCTGTATTCCTTGTTTGTTCTGACCTCATTGAGCTGTCGTTTATATTTTTCTGTTTTCCCTTTTAGATCCTGAACCTCGGCCTCGAGATCGCGTCTTGCTTTCTGATTCTGAGCAAGTTTATTTTTGGCGTCGTGGACGATTTTTAGGCTTTCTTTTATCTTCTTGTCGATATCTCTAATTTGGCGGGGAATGTCATCAAGAAGGAGAGATGTGTTATTGATCTCGATATCAAGATTCTGTAGTTGGATTAAGTTCTCGAAATCTGTTTCCACATCTTATCCTCAGACGAGAAGTGGGCCTACCAGGATTCGAACCTGGGACCTGCCGGTTATGAGCCGGTGGCTCTACCGCTGAGCTATAGGCCCTTCGATTGTTTTATATAGCAAATCTCGATTATCAAGTCAATTGATCGGGGCCAGACACCATTAATTTTCGCCGTTGGTGAATGACTTCAATCTCCGGCTGCGGCTGGGATGCTTTAATTTTCTCAGCGCCTTTGCCTCTATTTGCCTGATTCTTTCTCGGGTGACTTTGAACTGTTGACCGACTTCTTCAAGTGTGTGTTCGTTCCCGTCCCCTAGACCGAATCTCATCTTTAAAACTTTAGCCTCTCTCTCAGTGAGAGTTTTCAGGGCAGTCTCAATCTGTTCTCTCAAGTTGATATGGATAACAGTATCCGGGGGGGATGGGATGATCTTATCTTCGATAAAATCTCCCAAATGACTGTCCTCTTCCTCTCCGATAGGAGTTTCGAGAGAGATGGGTTCCTGAGCAATTTTAATGATTTTCCGCACCTTGTTGATAGGAAGATCCATCTTCTTTGCAATCTCTTCGCATGAGGGTTCTCGGCCGACTTCCTGAACCAGGCTCCTTGAAACTCTGATGAGTTTGTTTATGGTTTCTATCATATGGACAGGGATTCTTATCGTCCTGGCTTGGTCTGCGATAGCTCGAGTTATGGCCTGTCTGATCCACCATGTGGCGTAGGTCGAGAATTTGTAACCCCTGCGGTATTCGAATTTATCCACCGCTTTCATCAGGCCCATGTTTCCCTCTTGAATCAGATCGAGGAACTGAAGTCCGCGATTGCTGTATTTCTTAGCGATAGAAACAACCAGCCTCAAGTTCGCCGCGACTAATTCTTTTTTCGCCTGGTCACTGACCTTTCTCCCGGTCGTGATCGCACGCAGGGTTCTTCTCAATGCTTGAGAATCGAGACCTATGTCCTGCTGGTAGGTCCTTAGCAGCTTGTTTACGTCTTTGATCTTTTGTATCAGATCGGCTTCCTTTCTAGTGGCTTTTTTGGCCTGTGCTTGCCGGAGAGAAATATTCAACTCCTCTCTTGTTTCTTCCAGTTCGTTGATAACCTTTAGCTTTTCGCGGAGACTTTCGATAATCTCTTCCTGGAGGCTTTCACGGATGTTGAGATTGCGAATGAGACGGCTCATCTGTACGATGAGACGGCCTCTGGCGAGGGCGAATTTTTTTCTCTGAGGTATGGAGTCGAGCTGTTCACTCAATGAGCGGATTTTCTTTATTTTATCTTGAATTTGTTTCTTTTTCTCTTCGAGTTCTCCTTCGGAGATATCATCCTCGCTGATCTCAAACATCTCAAGGAGGATCTCAGGTGAGTTCTTCAGTTTATCTTCAATGGATAGGACTTCGTTCAGAACAATCCTTGTCTTTGAGAGGGCCTTTATTATCGTCTTTTCGCCACGTTCGATCTCCCTTGCAATAGCGATCTCTCCCTCTCGAGTGAGCAGAGAGATGTTTCCCATTTCCCTCAGATAGAGTTTCACTGGATCTGTTGTCCGCTCTAAACCTTCGAGAGAGACGATATCACTCTTTCTTTTCTTGGGAACGTATTCTCTTCGCTTGTACCGGATTTTGATCCCAAAACCGTCCATAGAACTGATGAACTCGTCGAATTCTTCTTCGCTGTCGAACTCATCTTGAAAGGTCTTATCAATCTCTTCGAACAGGAGATATCCTCGCTTCCTGCCCTTAGAGATCAGATCATGAACTTCGTCTCTGTCGTATTTGCTGTCAGAAGGCAATTTTGACTCCTCTATATATCTTTATTTTCCCAAAATTTATACGACTCTTTCATTGATTTCGTTGCGGCATTGATGATAGTTGACTCGTAATCTCAGATATTTGTTTGAGCAGAGGTTTGATTTTGTCCTCTTCTTCCTTGTTTCGTTGCAATCGGTCGATTTGAGCTTTCAATTCCTTGCGTCTATTTTCGAGATATCTTTCTTTTATTTTTTCAAGACAATCCTTTACTTCATCTTTTGAAGGGCTATAATCACTTTCAATCAGAGTTTCTGACAAGGAACTGCAAAGCGATTTATCTAACTCCATTTTGATATCTGAGATTTCAGGAAGTCTTTTGTTTGTAGTATATCTCATTTGAGCTATCTTGAATATAGGTTCGCTCCTTAATCCTTTCAAGTATTCCAAGTTAAGGCTTCCCAGAAGGTACTGCGCAATAGTCTTATGTTTGAAGAGTATAAGAAGAAGGATCTCTTCAACAGGGAGAAAAGAAACCTTTTCCCTTACCTTAATTTCATCCTTTTTTTGGCTAATAGTTGAACGCAGCCTTGCTTCGTCAATTTCGAGTTCCTCGCTTGCTTGTTTTATGTATTCGTCTCGAACAACAAGATCTGATATTTTCCCTAGTTCGGATGCGATATTCTTGGCGATTTGTGTTTTTTCTTCTGGAACTTCAGATTTCAAATCTTTTTTCTGGATTTGAATGAGAAATTTGAGACCCGGAGTACTCTCTTCAATTAATTTTTTAAACGCATCAACCCCAAATTTTTTTATAAAAGTGTCAGGATCATAATCCTGAGGAAGCCTCAAAATGTATGTTTGCATGCCTTTCTCAAAACCCAATGATACTGTACGGGTTGCTGCTTTTATCCCTGCTGTGTCGGCGTCGAAGCTAATAATCATTTTTTTTCTTGCGAAAAGTTTAGCAAAGGAAATTTGGTCAGGAGTTAGACTTGTTCCGAGGGAGGCAGCTAAGTTTTTTATCCCTGCTTGGTAGAGGGCGGCAAAATCCGTGTACCCTTCCACTAATATGATTTCCTCTTTTTCTCGGATAGCCTCTTTGCAGAAGTTAAGGCCATAAAGTAGCTCCCCCTTTTTATATATTGGTGTATCGGGAGAATTTAGATATTTGGGTTCGGAATTGAATAGACTCCTTCCCCCGAATGCGACAACTTTTCCTGATCCGCTAAATATAGGGAAGATAATTCTCCCCCTAAAGCGATCGTAATAACTGTCTTTACTCTGATTGTAGATAGCCAAGCCTGCCTTCTCGATGTCCTTGTTGGAGAAGTTTTGTCTCCCAAGAGCAGATATTAATGAATCCCAGGTGTTCAGAGCATACCCGATCTTGAATTTCTGGATGATTTCATCGGAAATTTGTCTGCTTTTCAGATAAGCCAAGGCCTTTTTGCCTTCGCTGGTGTTGAAGAGGTTTTTCCTGAAAAAGGCAAGTGCATTTTCTGTGATTCTTTGGACATTCTCTTCCAACTTTTTATACTGGGGGGAAAGTCTTTTTCTTTCGGGAAGGGTTATATTGTATTTCTGTGCTAGGTAGCGTAAAGCTTCCGGAAAACTGAGGTTTTCTTTCTCCATAACAAGGGTGAAGATATCTCCCCCGGCTCCGCAGCCGAAGCAGTGAAAGAGCTGTTTGTCTTCATCGAGAGTAAATGATGGTGACTTTTCCGAATGAAACGGACAGAGACCGACATGCCTCCGTCCACTCTTTCTCAGGGTCGTGTACTGGGAGGCGATATCGAATATATTGGCACTTTGCCTTATCTGGTCAATGATCTCCATGATTTTTGATTAAGAATAAAGAATAACTAGTAAAATATAGGATCGAGTGTTCGAATTGTCAAGTTGTGTCTGTCGAAGAGGAGAAAAGTTTAGACCCCTTAAGGAGTCTCATCGTTAGAGGTGGTTGATGATGCTGGCCAGATAGGCAGCCCCGAATCCGTTATCGATATTTACGACAGCTACACCTCCAGGACAAGAATTGAGCATTGCCAATAAGGCTGCCAGACCCTTCAAACTCGCTCCGTATCCCACACTTGTGGGCACGGCGATGATCGGCTTATCTGTAATACCAGCGATCACACTGGGAAGAGCACCTTCCATTCCGGCTATAGCGATGATGACCCTTGCTCCTGTGATTTTGTCGTATTCCCCGAAAAGCCGATGAAGACCCGCCACTCAGACAACGTAAATCCGTTCCACGTCGTTCCCGAAAATTTCACACGTTATGGCAGCTTCTTCGGCCACAGGGATATCGGATGTTCCCGCGGTGATGATAGAAATTTTGCCTTTTCCCTTAGCAGGGCTCTTTTGTTTGCTGTAGATCACCTTTGCCTGGGCATTGAACTGTACATCGGGTAATTTCCCCTTTATTTTCCTGTAAACAGACGGATCGACCTTTGTAATCAGTAGACTGTTTCCTTTTTTGAGGATTTCACGGGAAATCTTAACGATTTGGTCAGGGGTTTTTCCGTGACCGAATATGATCTCAGGGAATCCCCGCCTGAGTTCACGATAATGGTCGATTTTTGCAAAAGCAAGATCTTGGTATGGGTAATCCTTCAACAATTCGAGGGCCTTCTTTGGAGAGAGCGTCCCCTGTTGGACCTTGTATAAAATGTCCTCTAATTGCGTTTTCATTTTTTAAATTCTAGCATAAGTGAACCTGGAAAAGCTAGACAGACGCCGTTATTTCACGTTTGACCCCTTGTTTTCACATGAGTTATACTTTTAAGACTAAGACATGAAGAGACACACATGGTAGCGAAGAAAACAATAAAAAAAGAGATCGTGGTTGCAGGTGTTGGCATCCATACGGGAAGACCTGTTGAGCTGAGATTGAGACCCTCTGATTCAGGGAAGATCATTTTCAGGCGCACAGATCTAGACGAGTTCGAATGTTCTCTTGATCCAAGGCAAGTCGAATCCAAAAACTGTACAATGTTCGTATCCAAGAAAGGGAAGATTCTTACGCTGGAACATCTCCTTGCTGTCCTTTGGGTGTATGGGATTGACAGCTTGATTGTGGAACTTAACGGCGAAGAGATTCCTATAATGGACGGGAGCGCTCTTCATTTTGTACACGCAGTGCACCAAGCCGGAATCAGGGATCTTCCCCAGAGAAAAAGTTCTATAAAAATCACCCAGCGCTTCCTCATCCAAGAGAATGATGCCTCGATTTCTGCTGCCCCAGACTCGGAACTCAAGGTTACATACCATATCCATTTCGAGCATCCGTGTATCAAGCACCAGAAATTGTCCATCTCTGTTAATCCAGAGAATTTTAAAAGGGAAATTGCCCCTGCCCGGACCTTTGGTTTTCTAAAGGAAGTGCCCGACCTTCACGCTCAGGGATTAGCCATCGGGGGCTCGCTGAAGAATGCCGTTGTGCTCGATGAAACGCGTGTGGTCAATGGACCGCTCCGTTTTCCCGACGAATTTGTGAGGCACAAGATTTTGGATTTTATCGGAGACCTTTCGCTGATGGGCTCCCCTGTGACCGGACATTTCATAGCAAAAAAGGCAGGCCATGCTCTTCATCTGAAGATGATCCATTTCTTGTTGGACCATGCAGAATATTGGGCTGGCTGACGGCCGATATTTCGACCAGAGCATCTGACTTCACTATCCTAAAACTTGGGTGGTTTCGACACGCATTCTTGGCAGAGAGAGTCGTTCTGCCCTTGTCAAAGATATGTTTCTGATATAAAATAACAAAATCATAAATAGGAATACAGGGAGAGTAGAGTTGCCAGAAGCAAAAGAAAACTTGAAAAAAGATGCTTATGAGAAGGCTCTTTCTGCTTACGGTCAAGCCATAACAACCTACCGTAAAGGAGATTATGCCAAAGCAAAGCAGTTGCTTGAGGCCTTTCTGGAAAAACACACTTCAGAAAAGGAGCTCGTCGATCGAGCAAACATTTACATTTCCATCTGTGCAAACCGTCTGGATAAAGAATCGATCCCGTTGCAAGCCTTTGAGGATTATTACCAGTATGCTGTGTACAAGCTTAACCAACAGGATTATGAACAAGTACTCAAGCTTTTAACAAAAGCCAGAGAATTGGGACCAAAAGAGGGAAAAATTCCTTATCTGATGTCTCTGGCCTACTGTCAAATAGGTCAATCCGACAAATGCCTGGAAACATTAAAGGATGCCATTCGTCTGGATAAATTCTTCGGCATATTGGCACAGAATGAAGTAGCTTTCGAGTCCATCTGGGAGGACAAAAAGTTTAGAGTGATAACGAAACTCGCATGAGAAAGAATCTTCTGGCTCTTGTTTTAGCCGCGGGGAAGGGAACCAGATTTAAATCTGATAAGATCAAGGTTCTCCATCCTTTGCTGGGAAAACCTATGATTCATTTTGTCGTGGACTGTGTTCTCGCTTTACGACCAGAAGCCGTCTATGTGGTTGTTGGCTGTCAAAAAAATGAGATTATACAAGAGAAGTTCTCGAAAAGAGTCGAATTTGTCATCCAGGAGAAACAATTGGGGACAGCTCATGCCGTACTTGCCGCAAAAAAAGAGCTTCAGAAACAACAAGAGAAAGATTTGCTCGTCATAAATGGAGATTTGGCTTTGATTCGGCCAGGGACACTCAGACCGATGGTGAGTCAACACCGTCGACAGGAAAATGCTTTGACTTTTTTGAGCGCAGAGATGGACGATCCAACTGGGTTTGGGAGAGTCACTCGTCTTGAAAACAATGTGATAAGGATAATCGAGGAGAAAGATGCCACCCCTGCTGAGCGGAAGATAAAGGAAGCCAACGTCGGAGTCTATCTTTTCAGGATCAAGGATCTTCTCGAGACCCTCCCCAAAATTTCCAATAAAAACAAAAAGAGTGAGTATTATCTCACAGATATCATAGAAATCATGTCAGGCAAGGGGAAAAGAATCGGAGTCTATAGAATCCCCTACGAACAGGAAATCATTGGCATCAATGACCGCTACGAGCTAGCCAAGGCAGTGGAGATTCTCCGCAGGAGAAAAATCAAGTCTCTCGCAAAGAGCGGGGTCACGATCTATGATCCCGACACCACGTGGATCGATCTGGATGTTGAAATCGGTAGGGACACCACCGTCTACTCGTCTGTGATTCTGGAAGGCAAAACCGTAATCGGAGAAAGATGCACGCTCTATCCGTTTGTCCATGTCTGTGATTCAAGAGTGGGAAAGGGAGTAAGGATTCTGACATCGACCATGATAGAGGGAAGCTCAATTGAACAAGACGCCCAGGTGGGTCCTTTTAGTCATTTGAGACCCAGGACTGTGATCAAAGCTGGAGCAAAGGTCGGTAACTTTGTTGAAGTGAAAAACACTGTTTTCGGGGAGGGATCAAAAGCCATGCACCTCACCTATCTGGGAGATAGTGAGATCAAAGAGAATGTCAACATCGGAGCCGGAACGATAACATGTAACTATGACGGGCGGAAAAAGCACAAAACATTCATCGATGCTGAGGCCTTTATCGGCTCAGGCACAGAACTTATAGCACCAGTCAAGATTGGGAAAAAGGCCTATGTTGGCGCAGGATCAACCATAAACAAAGATGTTTCACCCGGTGCTCTGGCTGTTTCCCGAAGCAAACAGGTCGAAAAGCCTGGTTGGGGGGAAAGGAAAAGGAAGAAATAATGTGCGGAATTATAGGGTATGTGGGTTCAAAAGAGGTCGTTCCAATCCTGTTGGAGGGTTTGAAGAAGCTCGAGTACCGAGGCTATGACTCAGCAGGCATCGCTGTGATCGACGAAGGGAAAATTCAGAGGAGGAGAGTCAAAGGAAAGGTAAGCGAACTGGAGAAGAGCCTCGAGGAGACTCCGCTTACCGGCCACTTCGGTGTCGGGCACACCCGCTGGGCCACCCACGGCCGTCCTTCCGAAGAGAACGCCCATCCTCATCAAGACTGCACAGGTTCTTTGGTTGTTGTTCACAACGGAATCATTGAAAACTATCTGCCTCTGAAGAATAAGCTCAGGGAGGAGGGGCACACATTCCAAACCGAGACCGACACAGAGGTCATCGCTCACCTCGTTGAGAAATACTACGATGGATCTTTAGAGAAGGCTGTTCAGCTGGCCCTGAAGGATCTCGAGGGGGATTTTGCGATCGCGGTGATATCGGTTAATGACCCTGAAAAGATTGTGGCGGCCAAGATGGGTCCTCCTGCAGCGGTAGGCATAGGTGAGCAGGAGTTTTTTGTGTCCTCTGACATAAATCCCTTGCTCAGCCACACCAAAGACGTCGTCTTTCTCGAGGACGGAGAAATGGCTGTTATCGAGCCGACTGGCGCAAAATTCTGTGACTTTTCTGGGAAGGTGTTGGAAAAACAGTCGGAAAACATCGCATGGAATCCCTTGATGATTGAGAAGCGAGGATTCAAGCACTTCATGCTCAAGGAGATATTTGAGCAGCCCCAGGTGGTGAGAGATACTCTTCAGGGGAGGATATCGTTTGATACAGGAAAAGTCTTCTTGGACGAGATTGGAATACCAGCAGGCCGCTTAAACGAAATCAACAGAATGGTCATCATTGCCTGTGGGACATCCTACCACGCAGGACTTTTGGGCAAATATTTCATCGAGAATTTGGCAGAGATTCCCGTGGATGTGGTGTATGCCTCTGAGTATCGCTACAGCGATTTTATCTTGGACAAGGATTCTCTTGCATTGGTGATTTCCCAATCCGGAGAAACGGCCGACTCTCTGGCAGCAATGAGAGCCGTTAAAGGAAAGGGCGCTTTAACCCTGGCTATCTGCAATGTGGTAAACTCCTCGATTGCCAGAGAAGCTGATGGTGTGCTGTACACCCATGCAGGTCCGGAAATTGGAGTGGCGGCGACCAAGACTTTTTCCGCTCAGATAGCTGCCTTGGCCTTATTGGCCATCCATCTGGGGCAAAACAGAGATAAGTTGGATCAGAAAGAAAGCCTTGCCCTCGTCCAGGATTTGCAGCGCATTCCTCACAAGTTGGAAATCATCCTCCTCAATTCCAAAACGATCGAGGAATTGGCTGTACGATTCGTCCCCTTTTCCCATTTTCTTTATCTAGGTCGATGGGTGAGCTATCCTGTGGCCTTGGAGGGAGCCCTGAAACTGAAGGAGATTTCCTACATCCATGCCGAGGGCTACGCAGGCGGAGAAATGAAACATGGGCCGATCGCACTCATCGATGATTTGATGCCTACCATGGTCATCGTTCCCAAGGATAGAGTCTATGAAAAGATACTGAGCAACATTTCAGAGGTTAAGACGAGAATCGGCTATGTTATTGCTGTTGCCTTCGAGGAAGATGAAGAGATCATGGAGAAAGTGGATGATGTGATTCCGATTCCTTCTGTCCACCCCCTTTTCACTCCATTTCTGACAACGCTTCCTCTGCAGCTTTTTGCCTATTACATCGCTGCCAAAAGAGGGGCGGACGTCGACCAGCCCCGCAATCTTGCCAAGAGCGTCACCGTCGAGTAGCGAGATTACCACCTTAACTTGATCATAATCCGCGCCTGTCTGGGCTGCTGTTTTGCCCAAACCTTCCCAAAAATGGGAATGTCCTCTTTGACGTAGGAGATTGGTTTCTGGCTGTTGAGTAGATTCAAGACGTCAAACCTCAAAGTCAGGGCCATACCTTCAGGAAGACCAAGCCTCTGCATAAGGATTTCCTTCTCTATCCCTATATCCAGATAAGAATGGCCCGGAGTTTTTTTGGTTCCCCGGGTCTCAGGGTAGGAGTAATACCCTCCAAAGAAAGGCACATAACCTAATTTCTCCCAATAATACCCCGATATGTATTCAAAGGCTGATGAGAGGGTGATTCTATAAGGAGCAAAATATATGGCATTTATTTTGACACTGTGATCCACAGAGTATGGAAGTTTTCCATACCATCCTTCATCCCCGATTCCTCTTCCTCCGAGACCACCTAGTTCCCAATCCGCCCATTCCTTGACTTCTTCCAACCCAGGGATGTTCGGAACGTTTAAATGATTGCCGAAGAGTCCCAGAAAATTTGTGCTTCCCTCTTCCTGGGTCCAGGAGCCTGTCTCGACCTGGCCAGGATTTGTCCCTTTGGCTAAGGCATGGCTGTACGAGGCGTTCAGGAACAGGGCGGTTCCGATTTTTCCGTTTAATTCTATCTCAAACCCGTTGTAGTTTCTTCTTTTGTGTTCAAAATTATCGTAGAGAAATTTATAGAGTGTCTCGGGATCGAAAAGGGCGAGCACTTCGAGAAGATCGTTGGCGCTTGAATGCACATATCTTGCACTGACGGCCCAATCCGTTCCCAATCTGCGGTCAAACTGGATGAGATATCGAGTGAGAATATTGGGTTTAATACCTTTGGCAACTTCAAAAGCTTGCAGTTTCTGCTCGATTTTAAACTTCCAGTTCGAAGGGCTATGCCGTTCGCTTTCGGAAGGGTGATCTGATCCAATCCATTCGTAGGTTCGGAATGACAGACCGGCGCCAGAGTTTAGAAGTCCTAAGGGCATGGTAGTGATATAGTCTGAGAACCTCCCCCATCCCAGTTTCAAGATATTTTCACCATCTCCAGTGACATCGAAGGCAACAGTGAACCGAGGGGCAAGAAAGTCGCTGAGGTCCCATGACCAGAGTTTCTCCCCTTTGTCGTCGAGACAGACTTGGGTTTGGCTGCGAAAACCTGCCATAAAGGTGAACCTTCCCAGAGTCATTTTATCCTTGAAATAAATCCCTATACCTCGTGAAGAATTGGAGAAGTTGAATACACCGTACTCATAAAAAAATGTAGGAGTTTTGGCTCCCTCTTCCCATGATTTAAAATAGTACTTTGTCCCGGTGTCGAATCCATTGTTTGGAAAGATGTCCACATCCTTTCCGGTAAAATCTACAGCAAATTTTGATGAGAAATACGTGTATTCAAATCCAAGGTTGATTTCGTGATGTCCCAAGTTGGGCGTGTCAAAGTATTTAGTGAACTTCACATTAAAGTCCCATCTGTTTTGATCGTCGACGACATAACCATAGGAGTTGTTGATGTTTCTTGCCAGATCTTCGATATAGTACTGGGCCGGACCGAGGTCGCCATCTAAAGGCTCTTTCAGGTCGTCGCGGTTGACATGGCCGAGGCCCGCTTCTATCAATGTTGTCGAATTTATGATTCCTTTGTAGTTCAGCCGGAAGATGAAATCAGTGAATCTATGCTCTTCATACAGATCAGGAATGCCTGTTCCCCCTTTTTGTCCAAGGGATTTGTGGTAAACGGTTGTCAAGCCGAGGTTATGATGGCTGTTTATCGCATAGCTTAATTTCGAGAACAGATTGTTGTTACGGGTTGTAAGCGTTCCGCCCGGAACAAAAAAGTAGTCCACAGTTGTATCCCATGTCTCTTCTGTGTCTGTGAAAAAATTATTGGAAAGAAAAAACCAGAGCTTGTCTTTGATGAGAGGACCTCCGAGGTTGAAAAACCAGTTGTGATTCGAGAAGTTCGCTGGCTCACTGACAATAGCCAGTTGTTCTTGCCGGGAGGATTGGAGATGTTTGTTTGTGAACACAAGGGAAAATTCTCCTGTGAAGTCGTTGCTACCGCTTTTGGTGACCATGTTGATAATCCCACCATAGGCGGGTCCATATTCAGGGCTGAAAGGATCGGAAAGGATCTGGACTTCGTCGATGGAGTCAAAGTTTATGTGCACGCCGGCATTCTTTAAACGAACCCCGCTTATAGTGAGTCCGTCCACCACCCATGTGTTTCCCTCTTCTCCTTCTCCTCTGAAGCTCGGCTGCCCCTGGTTGGCTAGACCGCGGCGCGTGTTGACCCTGACTCCTGTCACTCCAGGGGTGAATTTAGCCACATCCACTATATTGCGGGTTTGGACAGGAATTTTTTCCAACTCTCTCTCACTGAAGAGATAACTCGTATCTGTTGAGGTCTTATCTATGAGAGGAGGTGTGGCTGTCACGATAACCTCCTCTTGAAGTTCTGAGATTTTCATGGTGACGGTCAAATCCGTCACTCTGCCCAATCGAACGATCACATTCTCTTGGATGACAGGATTGAAGCCTTCGAGTTTGAAAGTCAGAGTGTATCTTCCAACAGGAAGGAGCGGGAAAGAGAAATCGCCGTTCGCAGTCGAGAGTACGCTTCTGATGCCCTGTAGATTAGGACTCTTTGCTGTAATCTCTACTCCTGGCAATGCTTCGCCGTTTTCGTCCACGACCTTTCCTTTTATTTCTCCAGTTTCTATGGCATAGGATAGGGTCCAAAACAGAAAGATGAACGCGAAGAGAAGAAAGATGCCTCTTGACTTATTCATACTCCCTGATTATTTCCTTTCTTTTGTCTTTTGTTCGGAAACTCTCAGGTTTTCTACTTTTCTGACATAGAATGTTCTTTGGAAAGCGGTAATGTTGGAGACAACAGCGATAGCGATGAGCACCCCAATCATGGCAGGATTAAAAACCCTGAACGCAGAACCTATGATGGAGGCAGAAGCAAGAAGAACCATCCTTTCGGCTCTCTGCATCACTCCAATCTTGCACTCTATGCCCAATCCTTCAGCACGGGCGCGGGTGTAGCTGACCATGGAGGATCCAAGAAAGGTGAAAAAAAGCAACCAGAGAGCCCAGTGATTCCTGAAAGAGTAGGCTAGACCCAGGTATATGAAGAATTCGGAATATCTGTCCAGAGTCGAATCAAAAATAGCCCCAAACAGGCTCTTTTTGTTGGTTTTCACAGCTACTTTTCCATCCAGCATATCGAACAACCCGCAGAAAACGATGACAATCCCTGCCAATAATGGTTTAGAAAAGGAAAAGAGTATCCCTGCTCCTAAACCGAGGATGAGTGCGAAAACGCTCAAGGCATTCGGTGTGATCTTGAGACTGACAAAAAGGTTGGCCAAATTATCAACACCATTGGTAGTAAAGATGATCAGTTTTTTTGGAAGGATCCGTGCCGTTTGCTGGGATTGGTTACTCATTTTCTCGTATGATTTCAACAGGTCTAAAAAACACAATTACTCTATTATCTGGAGAAATTTTAGTCAACAGGATTATTTCTACTCGATTTTGATTTTTTTCTTTGTTCCGGTTTTCTTTCTTTGCGAGGCCTTCTTCTCCATCTTATCCAGCATTTCTATTCTTGCGTCGATAAAGGAGCGGAGAGCGAAAAGCATCTCCTTTTTCGCATTGATAAAATGGCCGATGGCCTTTTCTGGAAGGAAGACCGAAAAGAGCTCCTCTGGCAGGGATATCCTGATTTCTCGCGTGTTTTCTTCGCTCATCGTCACACCTCCTTTCCTTTTGAATGGCGCAATGCGCCAAAGTGTCTATTGACGAAAGCATATTCTAAGCCTTTCTGTTTCGAATTTTGCGCTTTCAACCGAATAATTGATGAGAGTTGGAGGAAGGATGATGTTCCTCTTGAAATGTCCCACTTTTATGATCAGCTCATCGCCATTCTTGATCAGGTCGATATCGGACCTTTTCTGGAAGGGAAGATTCAGAAGCATATCGAAACCGCCGTCCGCTTTCTGGATAGTGATCGGTTTTTGAGAGAGGAAAAGGCTTGTTGGATCTTTGGCACCGTAGATTTTTTTCGCGATTTTAGAGAGAAGGGTTTTTCCCATTATTTCTTGATCCATTAGCTCTAAAGAAAAGATGGGGATGGGAGAGAAGCATTCCTTGATCATCTGTTGGTAGTTTGACTGGATGGTCTTCCATTTGTCAAAATAGGCATCTTTTATGATTGAGGGAATCACCCTGTTGACGATAATCAGGTCAACAGCATAGCCGAAGAGGTTGAAAAAAGTAAAAGCCCTCTGGGCCTCTTTGATGACCATCTTTTCTGGATTTATAACAAGGCGAACGGTTGTTATTTTCGAGTCGGATAGAATATCTTTCATCTCTGCAAGCTGGGTGGTCAGCTTCTTCATCGCACCAAAGACTTTATCTTCTGGGAATGGAAAGGGAAGGATGCGGCTGGCCACGGGTCGGACAGCTTTGGCTGCTGTCCTCTGGATGGGAAAGATGTGTTTGAGATACCAATTGGTAATTTCTGGGGCGCTGAGAAGCCTTAAGGTGTCTCCTGTTGGAGCACAATCCACTATGACGACCTCGTATTCGGAGGATTTATTGTAGTTACGGATTTCCATCAGGCTGAACAGCTCTTCCATTCCCGGGAAGACGCTCATCTCCTCGGCCTCTATCTCATCTATTCCTTGCGAAGAGAAGAGATTTGTGAGGTAGCTCTTGATGTCTCCCCAGTTTTTTTCGATTTGCTCCAGGGCGTTTATTTCTTGACCGAACAGATTAGCCGTGATTTTTTTGGGCTGATTGGAGAGCTGGGTTTCGAAAGAGTCAGAGAGAGAGTGGGCCGCATCTGTTGATATGACTAGAGTCTTGTATCCTTTCTGTGCACAGAGGAGAGCTGTGGCTGCAGAGAGCGTGGTCTTTCCGACTCCTCCTTTTCCAGTAAAGAGAATGATGCGCATTGGATATAATTGAGTTAGGCTTCTAAGTCTATTCTATCACCGTCTGGGGACAAGTCAATACAGACAAAAGATGTAGGGTGTGTAGGGTCCGTTCCCCGATCGGTCCAACACAGACGGTCTATTCAGAGGATGGATCATCCGGATCGTTTGAGAAACGGTCCCTCATATCTATCCAAATAATAGAAGGAGAATAATGATAATGACCAACACGACGATATATTTTTGCATTTCATGGCCTCCGGTCTTTTTTCATGGCGCCACGTTACTTTTTGCCGAATGCGACGAAAACACTGACGCTTGCGGATAAAGAGCCATCGTCAGATTTTGCGCAGCAATTTTCGCCCACACAAACGAGCTTGACTTCCTTTAGGCCTGCTTCTTTCAGCCAGCGCTCAATGTCTTCCCTCTTGAATCCCATCCATCTGTCCCTGTGTTCAATCATGAGAAAACTAAAATCGTGTTCGTCCATGTCGGTGATAATCAATGAGCCTCCTGGCTTCAAAATCCGGACCATCTCTTTTATGGCCATGAAAGGATCTTCCACATGGTGAAGATACATGTTGGCAAAGACAAAGTCGACCAAGTTATCTTCAACGGGAAGATTATCGGCCTCGCCAACACGGCAGTCGATTCGATGCGGGAAGGGGAGTTTGGTTTTTAACACATCGAGCATAGCCTCTGACTGATCGATCGCAATCACTCTCAGGCCGCTTTCTATGAGACCTTCTGTGATATATCCTGTTCCAGCGCCGATATCGGCTGCCAACTTACCTTTTTCAAGATGGGCAATATCAAAGGCTTTCTCCCGAACGTTTTTGCTGAAAAATCCCTCCCGCATGGCATCCCAATGGCTGGCAACGGTATCAAAGTATCTTTTGCTGTTCATTTTATCTCTCCTTTCTCTCATGCTCCTCATTTGTGAAGTCGCAGCATTCTGCTTTGATCTCGAGCTTTGACTCATAATCCAGGAAAGCCTGAACAAGAATCTCGAAATTCTCAATGACCTGGTCAATTTTTTTTAAAGGAATCCGCTCCAGAACACGGGCATAATAATCGTCGCTCACACTGTTGGTCGCATCACATACAGCCTGACCTTGCTCTGTTAGTGTGATAGGGATGTATCTCCGGTCTGAGGGATTGGGCAGACGTTTGAGCTGTCCTGTGGTTACAAGCCCATCTATTGTCCGGCTTAAGGTGCTTTTGTCGAGATTGAGAGATTCAGCGAGTTGTCCTGTCGTTGCCTGCCCCAGTTCTTCGATCTCGAGAAGGACATGGCATTGGGGAAGGGAGACTCCGCCGCAGCAGTTTTTTTCCTGAATATCTGTCAATCGTTCTAACTTCCTCAATGTTTTTCTGAATCGACGAATTTTTTGTTTGTCCATAAGTTACCTCATACAACTGTTTAAATATACAACAATTGTAGATTACAACAAAAAATTTGTCAAGTGATTATGTACTGCTGTTGAAGTATCTCCTTTTAAAATATAGAGCCAGATTAACCAGGCTGATCAATACAGGAACCTCCACTAGAGGTCCGATAACAGTTGCAAAGGCTTCCCCCGAATGGATACCGAATACAGAGACAGCCACGGCGATGGCCAGCTCGAAGTTGTTGCTTGCTGCCGTGAAGGAGAGGGTCGTTGTTATGGGATAATTCGCCCCGGCTTTTCTCCCTAAATAAAAGGAGACAAGGAACATCAACACAAAATAAATGACGAGAGGAATGGCGATTCTCACCACATCCAGAGGTATTTTAACGATATACTCACCCTTGAGAGAAAACATCACAAAAATCGTAAAAAGGAGAGCAATGAGGGTGATCGGGCTGATCTTGGGGATGAATTTCTGCTCGTACCAGGTGCGGTTTTTGAATTTCAGGAGGCTGAAACGTGTGATGATTCCAGCTATAAAGGGGATGCCCAGGTAGATAAAAACACTTTCAGCGATCTGTCCCATAGTGACATCAACCAAGGTGCCTTCGATTCCAAACCAGGAGGGGACGATGGTGATAAAAACATAGGCATAGATGGAGTAAAAGAGGACCTGGAATATGGAATTGAAGGCCACTAATCCAGCAGCATATTCTGTGTCTCCCTTTGCAAGAGCATTCCACACGATTACCATTGCGATACAGCGGGCCAAACCGATCATGATCAATCCGTACATGTATTCTGGATGGCTGCGGAGAAAGGCTATTGCCAGAACAAACATCAGTATAGGTCCGATAATCCAGTTGAGAACAAGAGAAAGGGAGAGGACCTTCACATTGCGGAAAACATCTCCCAATTCCTCATACTTGACCTTAGCGAGCGGAGGATACATCATCAAGATCAGCCCAATGGCGATTGGGATGTTTGTCGTATCCACCTGAAATTTATTGATGAATTTCGCGATTCCGGGAAATAAATACCCGGCAAATACTCCTACGCCCATTGTTAGAAATATCCAGAGCGTGAGAAACCTGTCGAGAACCGATAATTTTGCTGTGGTTTTTTTAGTCAATGTTAACCTCCTTAACAGAGCTCAAGCGTCTTAGAATGCCTTATGTAAATTCTTTCTTTTAAAGCAGAAAATAAATTCCTACTAGAATGATGACAGCGCCGGCAGCTTTCTGTAGAACGACATTCGCTTTTCTTATCCCTTTCGATTCGATCAGGCGCTTGGCCGCACCCATGGATGTGCCTGCAATGAGGATAAGAAGCGAGTGGCCGAGAGCATAGACAAAGAGGAGGAGACCTCCATAAAGGATGTTTCCCTTGCTGGCCACATAGGCCAGGAGAACAGCGAGGATAGGGACAGCGCAGGGTGTTGAAACAACACCGAACAGAAGGCCAAGGAGCAAGGCTCCGATATTTCCTCCTTTTTGTAATTTCAAGAACTGAGGTGTAGGGAAGTTCAGCTTAAATAGGCCAAAGAGATGAATGCCCATCACCAGACAGACGGCAGCGACGATGTATCTCCAGAATCTCCCCACATCTCCAAACATCCGTCCCATCAGTCCCGATATGAGGCCCAATGCGGTAAAAGTTATGGAGAGCCCAACTATGAATAATAAGGAAAAGGTCAAAGACTTCTTAATGCCTGTTGTTTGCCTGTAGCCGGCAACCACACTCATCATCAGAGGAATCATGGCCAATACGCAAGGATTGGATGCTGTCGTTATCCCTCCTATGAAAACGGCTATCACAGCCAGCCAGGGATTGTGCTGGATGAGGTGAGTAACGTCACCGAGCAGCTTTTCCATAGTTCTACAAAACTAAAGGATTCTCTTTTCCTTAAGCATTTCTAAAATCTCATCCTTAGGATAAAATCCGACGTGCCGGAAGATTTCCTTCCCGTTCTGATCAATAAATACTTGAGTTGGTATGAGCTGGATGCGGTATTTTCGTGCCGGTCGAGGATCTTTCCAGACATCATAGAAAACGACCTGAATTTTTCCCTTGTATTCTTCGGCGATCTCCTTCATGATCGGTTGCATAGCTTTGCAGGGAATGCAGCGGTCTGCTCCGAGTTCGATGAAGGTCACCTTATGATTGGAGAAGTCGAGCTCGAGATTATTTGTCACCAGAACTAAGCCTTGAGAGGAAGGGCTGTTTTGTTTTAAACCTTCAGTCGAAGCAGGATTTTCTTCCTGACTGCAGGCTGTGTATAGAGGAAATAAAAAAATCAGAACGAATAAAAAGAAAAGCCTATACTGTCTCATATCTCATGTCTCCTTTTAAAGACGTATCATCTTCGATTCCAAGGCGGTACCCGTCTCTCAGTGTTTTTCTCAGGTCGAACAGTGCTGGATTAATGCCTCATATTTCTTCCTGGATCCACTTCTTGATTTCTTCAACAGAGGGGATGCGGCCGGAAGCCTTGACTTTTCCGTTGATGACCAAACCAGGTGTACTAAATATCTTGTACTCAGTGATTTTTTTGATGTCTGTGACTTTCTGAACATCAGCACCCACATTCAGCTCGGCCAGAGCGTTGATCGTTCTTTTTTCCACTTCTCCGCACCTGGGACAACCTGGTCCTAAAATCCTGATTTCCATTTTATGACCTCCTTTCTCTTTTGTCGGAAACGAAAACTCCAGGGACGTCATATCCCGATGCCTTTAAAAGCCGGAGGAGTTCTGTTCTTTTTTCGGTGAATTTCCCTGAAAAAAGCTCGGTACATTTTAAAACGCCGATTTCTTCTCCTGACAATTTCACGGCAAAGGCGATGCAGGTAAATTCCTCACATTTTCTGCAATTGGTACCCGGGAGCAGTTTATATATACCCAGGGCCGAAAGTTTTTGCCGCCTTTCGATACATGGCTCTATGGAATCCTTATTGTCATAGCAGTAATTAATCCTTTCCTTTATCCAGCTAATGATCTGATGGGCATCGTCTTCGTCTATAACCTTTCCAGCGGCTATTTTATTGGGGTGAAGAGTGATCAATCGACCTTCTTTTTTAATGGTCAATGTCTTTCCTTCATGGTTATAAATGGCTCCATCCAGGATTGTGTTTAAATAGGGGAAGATTTCGGAGACATTTTTGTCAAAGTAGGCGATAAACCGGATTTTTTCTGTATCCGCAAGGCAGGGAAGAATATGGGTAATCTTAATCAACTCAAGAAACATGTTCTCTATCCCTAAAAGAAATATCCGTATATCATTCCTGTTATGGTTGCCATAATGACCACAAGGCCGATGTAGGCAAGTGTTTTCTTCGTCCCCAGGATCCTTCTTATGACCAGCATGTTGGGGAGAGATAGAGCAGGGCCAGCCAAAAGAAGAGCGAGGGCAGGACCCTGTCCCATGCCGGCCCCTAAAAGGCCCTGGAGGATGGGGACTTCAGTCAGCGTGGCAAAGTACATCAAAGCACCGGCGAGAGAGGCAAAGAGATTTGCACCCAGACTGTTTCCTCCGACGAATCTGGCTATCCATTCACTGGGTATAACGCCTTCATGGCCAGGTCTTCCGAGCAGGAAACCGGCTACCAAAACTCCGGCAAAGAGAAGCGGAAAGATCTGTTTGGCAAAAAACCAAGTTGAGAATGTCCATTCCTTGAGCTCTGCTTTTTTGAACCATGTGATGATCATCCAGGCAAGAATAGCCAGCAGAGCAGCTCCAATATACCATTTGGACTGGTAGATAAAATGCCAGATTTTTAGCTCCGGGCTGGATTTTCCCCAATTTATGAACACAAGGATGGCCACCATCGCGGCAAAATAAAGGGTAGTCTTCCACAAAGGACGCGCTTCTTTTTCTTCGCCTTCGACAAGGTCTGAGTTCTCTTTATTTTTTTCCTCCTCTTTGTTGAATAAGAGGTGCATGATGAGACCTATGGCCACGGCAAAGACGATCGCGCCGAGTGCCCTGGCCAGCCCCAGCTTATAGCCCAAAACTTTGGCGGTTAGGATGATGGCCAGAACATTGATCGCGGGTCCCGAATACAGAAAAGCTGTTGCGGGACCGATTCCAGCGCCTCTGGTATATATGCCTGCGAAGAGGGGAAGGACCGTACAGGAACAAACGGCCAGAATCGTCCCCGACACGGATGCTATGGAGTAAGAAAGGATTTTTTTAGCCTGGGCACCAAAATATTTAATAACCGAGGCCTTGCTGACAAAAACAGAGATCGCACCGGCGATGAAAAAGGCAGGTATGAGGCAGAGAAGAACGTGCTGTCTGGCATATTCTTGAAGAAGAGCGAAAGCCTCACTTATGGCATTCTGAACATTTGGTTGTTGAAAGGGGATGAAGTAAGCGGCCAAAAAAGCAAGGAGAAATATGAGGAAAATCCATCTATCTTTCATTTAGACGTCTCTCCCCTCAAATGAAGCGGGACAATTTCTGATGCTGTTTTTTTGAGAAGCTTGCAGTTTAGCTTTTTCTTTAGTCATTTCCTCTGAATTCGCAAGATCCTTTCCAATGATTCGGTCAAAGATTAGCTTTAAATCTTTCTTTTTCTTTTCTGAAATTCTATAGACAATCCATTTACCGTCCCGAATATCTTCCACGAGATCTGCATTCCTTAAGACTCTCAACTGGTGAGAGATTCTGGATTGTTCCATTTCTAATATATAGGTGAGCTCACACACGCAGAGTTCCCGTTGGAGGAGAAGGAACAGTATCCGTAGCCGGGTTGGATCGGATAAGGACTTAAAGATTTTTACTGTTTGTTTCATTTTCCAAATGATCTTAGTTTCATATGAACATATATTCATATTACTTATGGAGTATATTGTCAAGTCTTTTTTAGTGATTTTTTTTGATGGGTGTATAGTTTTGGGATGAAATGCAAATAAAGCTATTGACGAAGAAAGACTAATTCAAACACATTTCTTCAGCCGGATATTCTCTTTAATACATATTTCCAGATTTTTCCTGTCTTCTTGGAATTCCTCTGAATCAGAGAAATTTTCGTTGAACATCTTGTCAAATGATCCCCTCAAATTCTTTTTTGTTTTTTCCAGGATTCTATAATTTGTCCATTTACCATACCGGATGTCCTCGACCAGATCCGCATCTCTCAGAATCCTCAGTTGATGAGATATTCGAGACTGCTCCATTTTCAATATAAAGACAAGTTCGCACACGCACAACTCTCTCTCTAACAGAAGCATGAAAATACGCAAGCGTGTCGGATCAGAGAGGGCTTTAAAAACTTTTACGGCGTGTCTCATAAATATCTATGATCATATTGTCATACGTTTGAAATTTTTACAAGATAGAGCGATGAAGTTGGAGTAATTCTCTGTTTCAAGTAATTTTTTTTTCAATAGATGTGAATCGATAGCGAATCGAGAGCGATTGTTAGCATAACTGGGTTGTGATATAATTTCTCTCCATATAGAGCAGAATGGTGATACTGTCGGAAGAGGATTGCGTATCAGAGAACCGGTTAGTCGTTGATTCTTAACGTGCCGGGGTGGCGGAATTGGTAGACGCAAGGGACTTAAAATCCCTCGTAGGTTATCCTACGTGCCGGTTCGAGTCCGGCCCTCGGCACTCTTGTTACCCCAGGAAATCTTTGCCTTTCGATGATTTTTAAGTCTTTCGGATTAGTTACTTCAAGGACACTAAGTCAAGATATATATAACTCATTTAGCATATTATTCATTACAAAAATTGAAATATTAGACAAAGCATCCTGGACAAGAAAGACGGAGCCAAGCGGCAAGAAAGCTGTATCTGTGGGCTTAAATCCGAAATTCCAAAAAGATACCTTTAAATTACCGAAAGGGATGGAAATTATTGGAGTTGCTTCCCGTTTATAAGAATAGATAGTCATAGATTTAAACAATTTTCATTGACGCGAAATCAGTCCTGTGCTAATATTATGTGTGCTGAAAAGACCTATCCATTAGTGAAAACAGGACAAAATCATAAGGGACCAGGAAAAATTTTAATAAGCAAACACTAAATCCTCCCCTTACGAAAACTCCAATATTAAAAGGAAGTCAGAATGAATATTTATGTAGGCAATTTATTACGGGAGGCCACTGAAGACGATTTACGACAGGCTTTTGAAGCCTTCGGGCAGGTCACCTCTGTTAAAATCATCACAGATAGGTACACCGGCGATTCGAGGGGATTCGGATTTGTAGAGATGCCCAACCATCAAGAAGCAAAGTCCGCTATTTCCGGGCTTGATGGCAAAGACTTGAAGGGACGCACTCTTAAGGTCAACGAGGCTCGCCCTCGTGACGACCGCCGGGGTGGATTTGGAGGTAAAAGACGCTTCTGATAGGCGGTACTTGGATTTTCAAGATCATAGTCAAATTTTGCAGAAAAGCATATTTAAGGGTTGTTAGGCTTACCCTTTCGTATCTAAAAATTCGTAAATACTCCTATCATTCTAGTCAAAAGAAAGGAATATTTTGTCGAAAGATGCCTTATTTACACATGTGATTTTTTGCTATTATCAGGCAGATAGATTGCTGGCCATCTCTGATAGGTAGAGATATCCTAATCGGAATGAAAAAGGTTGAATTCAACTGTTAAATTTATAAAAGGAATGATGAATAAAAAGATAAGAGATATAAAATAAATATGGAAAAAGACAAAACTCATCGATATCTTTTTTTTGAAGGAGTAGAGAAATCCTTACGAGATGCTTCGAATACTGAAGAGAGTTTTGATGATTTTCTAAGCTCTATGGATCACCATGGGATAAAAATACTCAATAAAAACAGAAAAATTCTTCCTAAAAAAGGAAAGAGCGGCTTTGTTTCTTACAAGAGTATAGAGCAAACCGACGATTCCGTGAAACTTTATTTTAGGGATATGAGCATTATCCCGCTCTTAAAACGGGATGAAGAGTTAGCTGTTGCAAGGGAAATTGAAAGAGGCGAAAAGACTACTATCAAGGCTATTTCCAAAACACGATTTGTTCTTACAAAGGTCCTTTCGCTAGAAGAGAAGATAAGGGAGAAACCGGAAATTATTGAGAAAATTTTTGACTTTAGCAAGAATAATAATGCAAAGGGAAACCTGGAAGAAAAAATATTAGAGGTTACAGATAAAATCAAGAAAATCAGAGAGATAAATTCCCGGCTGGAGAGCATCCCTTCGAGAAATAAAAATGATTTCACCCGAAAGCGTCTCATAGTCAACGTGAGCCGTCTCATCAGAGGACTTAATCTCCGTGATAGATACAGAGAAATGATTATTGAGGATCTCAAGAATAAACTTAAAGTTATAGACAAAATAGAAGAAACAAAAGGAAAGCTGAATAAATCAATTTCTCATGACGCAGCTAAAAAAGAAAAAGAGAAACTGAAAAAGAATATTCGAGAAATCAACAAGCTTCTGCGGCTATTTCAGAAAGAGATCGGACTTGATTCCCAAGG
>Ga0224501_10000511_pt1 | contig 30918 bp, 27 predicted proteins | sample SF_Oct11_sed_USG_4_FD_169105 | JGI IMG/M metagenome (GOLD analysis project Ga0224501, IMG submission 169105) | Sediment microbial communities from San Francisco Bay, California, United States - SF_Oct11_sed_USGS_8_1 | ecosystem: Environmental > Aquatic > Marine > Sediment | place: USA... | reverse complement strand
GCTAGGTCGTGGGAAGATTCTCCTGATTACCTGAGCAGTGGGCACACTGTTTGTGGACCATGTTGCATATCCGTATCCACCACTGAATAACAAAATAAGTACATTTAGAGAGTCATTAAGGAGATAAAATACAGGTATGTATGCGTGTTTGTATCTTTTGGGCGCCAGTAAATCAGAATCCTGCTATGTTGCTCCAAATATTTGAACAACAGCCATGTTTCCCTCTGCGATGACTGGTTAGGCTTCAACCTGGTGTCCGTAAACCAGCTTAGCCTGTGGTTTCCTCATAACCTTTCAATGGGTTTATGAGGACTTGGCGACGTCCATCTCCTCTCCAAGCCAGGAACAAATCCCTGGAAATACTCTGTCTTACTGGCCAGGAGTTAAACCCGGGCCACGGGGAGGACAGACAGTGAAATACTTTCATTCACCCACAGAGCTATCATGACTGACATGCATGTGTAAATGAAAATAGCAAGAACTTTTACTCAAAAAATAAATGCATGTATATGCATGAATAATATAAATGTGCACATGAGTCACTTGAAACGAAGAACACGAATTTGGATACTTTTGGCCACAGAGCGCGGTTAAGCTGCTGGAGGTACTGCAAGTCTGGTTGTAATAGCCAAAGGCAAGTCTACCCAATGGAATGAGTATGAACATATTCAGGAAAATTAAAGCTATTAGGTGCATTCGCATCTTCGTTTTTTTCACAACGGAAATGGAATTCTGTCGCGAAATCTGCTAAACTGTGCAAGAGCGCGACCGAAAAGCGCTATTTAAAAAGCATCTTTCACTTTCGGTCGTGGTCTGTGACCGAAATCACGCAAACAGAATGTCGCAACTGAAGGTAAGCGTTAGCGTGGTGGTTTAAGCAAATTTCAAGGTAACCGCATAGAGATTTGATTACTATGTTGGGATAAAGAATTGCGAACGATTGTTCGGCTCTAACCAGAGTTAAAGTTGAGAGAGAACAACTCTGATGCGATCGAAATATTCTTAAGTTTTTTGCCCGCGCTGTGTTGTTCGTGTGATCGTGACTGATTTGTTTTACTGCGACTGACTAAAATCACGCGAATAGACCTAAAAAATCAATTCATAATTTCGATTCAAGTTAATCAAGAGCAGCTGATGAGCCAATGGAGCTTTAAAAAGGTTGTCACTAAGCGGATAATAATGTAGACAGTCTTGGGTCAAAAATGGACGCAGCAATTAGTTGTGCATTTTATGTAACTCTGATGCAGTAACATCCCATGCTAAGGCCGTAGAGACTAACTGTGGTATGCAACAGCCATGTATGGCTGTTTCACGGCAAGAGCCATGGCACCTAAATTCAATGGTTGTTTAGCAGTAAGGGCCATGGATAACGGTAATAAAGTCAGATAGATGGGTTTATGTGATCAGACTGTTGACCGTGCAGAAATACTTACAGTTCTTTTAAGAAGTCATCATGAGAAATCCTATAGAAAACGTCAGAAATATTGTGCACTCCGGGAAGATTCGAATGGAAACCAGTGGATGATCCGGGCTTAAATCGATGCTCATCGGCAAAATACGCCGCTTTCAGTGTCTCATAATCAACTGGCTTCTTGTCATATTTCTGTAACACATGCAACAACTACTGTGTAACAGAGACAATGTGGCATATAAAAGCACTGGCCTACATTCGTGAGGTCTCCATGGAGACCAAATTACTGACCAACCAATTTAGCTTTCAGCCATCCTTGACTGGGGATTTTGATAGCCACAAGAGCCACTGTGACAGAAGTTTATAAAATTCATATGAATGTTGCAATAATCTTGACAGTGTTGACAGACTAAAGTGCTACAATAAATAATGAATTCAGCCTGCCTTGATAATGAATGGCGTCAATTCGTGCAAATAATTCTGCATCAGGGATTTTGACTTCCCTGTAGCATCAGCTACGACTCTCTTGGTAAGGCATGGTCCACAGTCGCCAATAGGGTCAAGATAATATGGGTTCTTCACAAGACATTCCTCTGAATAGTAGGCTGTAAAATAAAATCTAAAATAAATGTGTGGTTATGCCACGCCGATGCATAGTTTCAATTGAGTTGGACTTGGAGGGGTAGCAGATGCTGTTCAACATACAACGATGGTTTCTTTTTGCGCCACCAGATATAATAAAAAGCCCGCGTCGCTGTAAACTCAAAACTGTTCTGCAGATTTGTAGCATCAGCATGCCTAACCACTTACCAGCAATATCCATTCGATCTGCGACTGGCTTGAAGATCTTGCGCACATATCGCATCACTGGATACACCAATGGTGCTGTAAATTTGCCAACCTCGTGGCCAACTTCAGGCACAAAAGCCGATACTGACACAATAACTACGTATGCAAACACCAATCCCAACAGCACAAGGGAGAGTATACCAAGACACTGCTTGGTTCGAGTGAAACAGGTGGGATCTTGTTCGCTGGCATTCTTCTTGTTTGCTGTTGGTTTTCCACCGTTGTCTAAGCATTTACATATGTCTTCATCTGACATTCCCCACGAGCGACCTAGCCATATCAGACTCTGTAGTTCTGCTTCGATTTCCTTCATTTTAGTCATGTTTGCTCGAACTCTAAGTCTAGTACTAGTACTAGTAGGCCGTAGTGTAGAGTCAGTTGCCACCAGTGACTTCCTCATACAGGCTGCGGGCTCAAATCGATGGGACTTCATACCGCTGCATTTCCTATCCAATTCATACGGTACTACGCGAATGAAGCGGTCTGAACATCCAAGAGTACATCCACATCCGTAATGAGAGGTAGTTCGAAGTTTCTTCATACATCTGCCCACTATCCACAAACAGAAAACGCGCAACAAGACGTAACGCAATCCCGCATCATGTGACCACATGACTTGCATGTGACTGCGCGACCTAGCACCGAAGGTCGCTGGTCGCCACTAACCGCGTTTGTCGGGACACCGTGAACTTGCCTGTCATCTTATGTAATCTAGTCTAGCTCGTGACTGCTCGGCTTCATAGTGACCTTCATCATACGCTTGTTTTGCGAGCGAAAAGGGGAAAAAGGTGATGGGGCGATCAAATCATCATTCATTCAATCATCGTCATGTCAGTCTACTCTATCACAATTTATTTACTAAAAAATTACTAAAAATAAAATATTTACACTGTAATTTACAGTAGTGTTACACTACCGACTACCGTACCTAATACTAGTAATAGTACCTACACTGTAGCCTGTAAGCGTAGTCTATAGACAGTGCAGGCTACACAGTACACTCAGAGTCAGTCAGTCTCACGCTGACTGAGTATGACTCCCGGTCAGTTTCATTCTAAATCTAATCTAGTCGGAGCTAGTCAGTGTCACGGAACTACGTCTACTAGTACTAGTCTACGGAGTTAATTCCTTAGTTGGTGACTAATGACTGTGAGGCATACCGTATAGTCGTGACAAAGATTAGCAATAGTCAATAGTCGTACAATAAATAACGATGTGGTCATTGCGATTGTGATCATGAGATTTACTTTACTCTTTAGATCTAGACTTTAGACAGCTTTAGTAACACTGACTAACACTAACTGTCTACTCTCTTAGTTAAGTTTAATTTAGACTTTGGTCTGGAGTAGTAGAAAAGATCCTATCGTGATAGTGAGATAGAACAGATAAAATAGATTTAGAATTAGAAGCGCCAGGGACCACCTGACCAGGGATCAACAGTTGACGGTTGAGTAGCCCAGACACAGACCTCACTAATTTCCCTTGGCTGATTTCTCAAACTGAAAGTCACTAACAGTAAATAACTCAGCTCACGGACTCGGAGGCGGAGTCAGCCACTCGAATTGGTTCTACCAATTCCACTCACTGACAAGCTCACTCACTGACTTGGGTTGGATAGCAGATGGTTCAGTCAAGTCAGACTCGGCTGTTGAAGTTGAATACAGAAGAATCGGCTTCCGCTGCTCATTCATGCTGTGAATTTCAGTGACATTGAGAGCTCATGATTCAACGTCAGTTCGCAAGTCAGGGTATCACTGACTGAGACCATCTGACTGACTGTAACAGGTTGAGGCAGTGAGCACAAGAACCCATTCTGGGCATTGGGCCCATCTAGAAAGAAGTAAAAAAAAATCATGATAGCGAAGGCAATAAACTAATCAACTATCTTCAAGTCAATGACAGCAAGACAATCTTCTCGCCAGTAATCCAGTATGCCCACCAATCAGATAAGCCACCACCAGCTCTGTGAGAAAAAACATGGTGTATAGCATGCGTTATTGTTAATTAGAATCCTTTGTTTTGACAGGAGGATCGAGGATGCGTGTCTGGGTGCTGAAAACAATCATTCTTGTATCTCTTTTTATTCTTACATACATCTTCTCTCTGCTTCCTATTAAACTGATGAGTCTTGCCAGACATGCCACTGATATCCGAAGGAAACACAAAATTGAGCGGCTCATAAGGTATGATAATGGTACCATACTGTATCAACTGCATCAAACGTGGAGGCCACAGTACAGTAATAATCCATCACTATCAGCACGATGTTGCACTCTGTTTAACCTCGTGTCATTAGAGAGGTTAAGATACGAATGGTATGCCAAAACGGTTTGCTCTAACCGTCGGCCCAACGTAACTGTTATGCGTGGAGAGGTGAAGATACCAAGTTTCAGCGTAACGGTCAATGAAACCCTTTGAGAAATGATGAAAATCGAGCAGCTACAACGATAAAAACGAGGTCGCCCTCCGAAGAAGACTTCCGCAGCGCCAGTACTCCAAGCGCTTGTTAGGAATCTCGATTTACAGACTCATTTTCATAACGGGTTTTGGGCCACTTGGGACACTGCTATCGTGATGAATGAAGCCAGATGTGTTGCCTAAGACTTCGAACAAGACGACCGGGTATGTTTGACCGAGGGCTGAGATTCACACCTGATGATGCCACTCTAAAAACAGCGATAACAAACGAGCACTAATTATATGTTGTATTACTTTTTAGTTTTCTAAGCTGCTTTGCCGCTGGGGTTTTCCTGGCTACGTGTCTGCTTGATCTCTACCCAGAAGTTCAGGAAACATTGGTAAAGTCTATGACTGATTATCACCTTGATCAAAGTAGATACAGTGGGTATCCAGTCAGCGAGAGTGTGATGGTCGTTGGCTTCTTCCTCGTGCTGATTGTGGAGCAGGTTGTTCTCGCGTATAAAGAGAACAATATGGGTACGGAAGAATTGCAATCAGTGAGACAAACTGCTCGATCTCGGAGTCGTAACTCCTCCGGCACTAGTCACAAGAAATATGGTGCTATAGGTTATGCAGATGATGAGGAGGACCCATTATTGGGTGCCCCTCCGCAGAGACCCCGCTCAGCCAGTGTAGCTTCAGTCCGTAGTATTACCGGCATTAGTAATCAGCCTTATAATACACACGAGCATGATGAAATGGGTCAGTCCACTCATCAGGATCCTAACTCTCATTCGCCGATTCGGTCCTTTATTATGCTAGCTGCGTTGTCACTACACTCGGTGTTTGAGGGTCTCGCCGTAGGACTGCAGACAACGACAGAAACTGTATTGGGAATTTTCGGAGCTCTTATTTTACACAAATGTATCATCGCTTTCAGTATAGGACTTAATTTGGTGCAAAGTCAGCTAGGTTTTTGGGCCATAGTGCGTTCAAACGCCATATTTTGTATCGCCAGTCCTTTAGGTATTTTGTTGGGTATTCTAATCGACCAAAGCAACGACAAAAAAGCGACAAACCTGACTAGCGGGATTCTCCAGGGTCTGGCCTGCGGCACATTTTTGTACGTGACATTTTTTGAAGTCTTGCCTCATGAGTTTAACAAGCCGAAGGATAGAGTTCTGAAGCTTTTGTTTGTATTACTGGGTTTTATATTTGTCAATGGTGTGCTGTTTATAGAGATGGAACTAAATCCTGCTGGATAAATACTCTTGTTCTGTCAAATATATCAGCCATTTTTATCAATCAGGGTTTTTTATTGAAAATAAAGTTACCTTCAAGTTAGTAACATTAGTCTCTACAAAAAGTTATTGTCATTCATATTACCGGTAAACACTTGAATAGGATGAATCAGCTGATATGGTGGTACACCCATGGACTAATGGGTGATAAAAGTGGACAGAGCACAGTTTAGAAAAGTTGACTAAAAAATCACAACAGTGCACATAACATCAGTATTTCCAGAAAAAAAAGCTGAGATAAAATTGTTAGAAGCGACTAGGCGCGCTAGTCATATCACTGAAGTAACCCCTTGGCTTTGATCTGTGGGCGGGTAGTGAGTGAAACTGTGAAGGATCATACGACTACAGTATCTTGTGTCACGGTGTCAGACTTTCCTTCTCCACCCAGTTCACTGACTGATTGCAGTTCATTTCTACGCAGGTATCGGCCGCTCGTTATCAAGTCACCGAAACCTTCCTCGTGGGCGAATGCGTAACCGGAACGCAGACTCTGGTTCCGGAACTCTCGTCTGATGCTGGTTTTAGGCCGCAAGGTTAGGTGCTTTGCGCGTGATTTAGACCTGCGTATACTGGCTCGTAATCTCAGTCTATCTGACAATGTTGGTTCAGTTTCTAGCTGATATAACTTCAAGCAGACGACGGGCATGAGACAGAGGACAACACCGAGCACTAGGGCAAACCAGTAGTTAGCGGTGACAATCATAAATCTCTCTGTACCAATGAAATAATAGCCGAGTAAATCAGAGTAGAGAATGAACGCGATAATCCAGAAGATGGCTATACTTCCCCAAGTAAAGAGGTGATTGAGGGGAGTCCAGTAGGTGGCCTCTAGTGTAACCTGAAAGATAGAGTACTAGTATGTCAACAAAAACATATCATATGAGCATAGCATTCAGCAATATAAAACATGGTGTTAGTCTTGACTAGTATTTAATTTTACCGCCCTATGTAGAAATTACAGGCCTTGAGAAATGGGTCTGTTGATTTTATTTTACAAAGCAGAAGAGCCTTGCAGTTACACTGAGCACGTAGGTGTCAATTGTTTCTTTACCGAAATCGCAGCTCAGCTTTCTAGTGAAGTGAATTTAGTGTGTCGAGGCTTCAGACGAATGATGTCAGTAACGCATAGCAGTAAATGATACAGAATTCATCCTAACAGACCATTTAAGTCGTTAATGCGCTCATCGAGTCTGAATCATTCTACGTACCCTTAACGTGACAGTGACGATAAGTATCGATGCGTACAGAAAGGCAAACACTTGTCCATCCGCCAGGTCTTGCCCATTGTGATTTGTTCCATCGACTAAAGTCCCATATGTGATGAAGTAAATTGCACATGATGTGAGCACTCCTTCCAGCAGTGATAAACTAAAGCGCTTCTTATTGAAGAGCATATCCGATAGACCAGGAGTGTATAATTTAGGGTAACTTATGGAGTAGTCTTCTCCTACATCCTACAATCGGATGGAAACAAGGGGTGATGGACTATTGCTTCGAAGACTCATGCTAACGGAGACATTTTAGCTCGTGATGATTTCCGCATCACACCCCAACATACGTGGAGCAGATAATTGGTTTTTCTCTAGTCCAACTATTCAACTTTTTATCTGAAACTTCAAAGCATATTTTAAATTTATCGCAAAAGCACAGTAGTCCGTGAGGGAGAGCTGGTACATTGTGAGCACATTACATCCGACTGATGTGGCTTACCTTATCAAAAATACCCAGCATCACAATCGGCATAGATGTATAGACAACATTATACGCCGAGATAAAGAATGGATCGTAGATTGTCTACAACAGAGCACGATTCAAAAAGTCATTGTAAAATATTGCTCAATCATTTTGACGGCCTTCAATAGCACATGTTTATAATAATTATGCTGGCAATGAAATTGTTTTACCTTACCAATGGACTACAGCCAGATGCACAGGATTGATCTCTTCGCGCAATGAATTTGTTAGACCCCTCCACAATGCCTTTATTGTAACAGGAGGACCTTATGAGTGATAGTGTTGTATAATATCTACCTGAGCGGAAAATCCGATGAACCACGCATACCAGAAATGGGCCAGAGTAAACGCGAAGTTCTTATAAAAGAAGTAGCCGAGGAACTTGGACATTCTCAGGTAGGACCATCGGCCGTGCACCAGGAGTAGTCGTTCCAGGTAGCGAAACTGAGCGAAGGAGAAATCACTGGAAAGCACCGCCTGCATTCCTTCCTGTCCACTTATACCAACTCCAATATGTGCGGCTGCAAAATGAGAATTCTCTCGGTTAACTATGCCTGATCCTGATTGGCCAGTGCAGAGCTTTGCCACGGCCATAGTGATTCGAGTCAGGATAGCACAGCCATCATGTTTACCCCCAACTAACTGTTGGCCGGTGAGTCTTAATAACGTGTCTTCTAGGTCAAGTATAGTTTTTACGACTACCAGCATTTACTGAACGATGATTGGACCAAAAATGGCACAGATCCCTGTGCTAAATGGGTGTTCTAAGATAGAAATGACTGTGAAGGCTTTATGAGTTGACTTACTCTTTATCATACTGACATCATTAGCACCATCTCCGATGGCCAGAGTGACTGATTTCTTATGGTTTTTAACAAGCTCCACCACCTGTGCTTTCTGCAGCGGTGTGACGCGGCAGCAGATGACTGCTTTACACATGCAGCCGACTTCCAGTAACAGCATTTCCAGTCGCTGACCCAAACCCTCAACCTGAAATCAACTCCTTAGTTTTAATTGACAAAAGACAACTGGCAGGTTGACCCCTTCAGCCTATATATGGTGCAACCGTAGAGAGGATGACTTTATAAAAGAGGTCCTTCAGCTATCAGTGACATGCCACTGAGTTAACATATAGTGATTGAAATTTAGATAATACAGCCGCTGATTGAGGGAGGCCACACTAAAACATAAGCTTTAGATTTTCGGACTAAATCTATGCTGCTGACCACTTACTGCATGGCATTCTGTCAAAAATAGCAATACCAACCACACCGATATGCAGTACAGCGGAAACTGGGGTTTATCAGTTGTTCATTTCTTAGATTGTGGAAATCGCCAATGGGGGAGAGGAAGTCAGAAATTAGCCACGGTTCAGACTCTCGAGCAACAAACCGCCTTTTATAATCAAAATAATTGAAGTTAAGAGAAGCAAACAGAAAACCTTTGTGTATAATACATCCATACGCACATATGGTCAGGCCCTAATAACTCTATGAAGACACAAGATAGATACAGAGAATTACGGTTACTTGAGAAACTTCCATAAACCTCAAACGATGGACGGCGGCGGTTGTCGTTCCACCAGCACAGCCTGAACCATTGCTGTTGCTACAGTGGTCTCCTTAGGGGCCGGCGCAGTGCTCACCTGAGCCACATCTGAGGACTCCGTTGCACTGGGGCCTAACCCGACAGCGCAGCTGGAGGAACCTCCTCGGGCAGGGATAACAGCGGTGGGCCCGTATAAACCCATTTGCAGTTTTAGCATAGATGAGCGAATATAAACCTACCAAGCTGTGTCCATTGATGACGATACCGAACCCGCCAAATTCTTCCTCTGCTTCCTTGACCTCAGGTTGGGTGTGCTCTGTGTAAGAGACCAGCTGCAATACGCATAGCATTATGGTAATCATGACTATCAGCCTCCAACACACGAGAGCTCCGGAACCCGTTGCTGGTTATTAGCAGATGTACGTAACTAAAGCACACACGCCGGTGTACAGGGTGGAATCAATCAAAGTACGTGCTGGGTTTAGCCATAGAGGTAAGAAGGTCAACCCTTCCAACTTCAATGGGTTGAGCACCTAAAGCAGGCGGAGACCGTGGATTCCCAGAAGAGGATTTAGCTAAATTAAAATGGTGCGAATTACGTACATTCCGTCGAGAGTAACTTTGGACAGTCATCTAAATGAGGAGCGTTCATCGAGGCATAAATCATCAACCTCTCATCGGCATTGAATCGGGTTAACATTAGAATATAATGTTTAACATTTACCATTGGTTAATAGATAGCATATGTTATATGAAGCAAACATTAGTGACCAGCTTGAGTATATTGCATTCTGTGCATGTAGAGATGCACCTGTATTGACGTATACCAAAAGGTTGCATGCCAGGATAATAAGCAAAGGGACGGATTAAACGCGCGCTTACTTACACATGCATTGGCGCTCTATGAAAGAGATTAGGGACCGGCGTTAAAATAGTGGGTACACCCAAAACGGGTAAGTTTATACACAACCAACCATAAGTTAAGCTACAGAACAGCGTCATCAAACCGGTGAAAATGGGTGTTCTGGCTGGTCTGCACTAGTGAGAGGCTAAGTGTATTATTAATGGTACTAAGACTTGTGAGCAATACGATCAGACAACAGTGGGTTACCTGAACAAATTGGTGTGAGGACGAGGGACCGAAGGATGTCTAAAATGATCCCAGCCATGAGGAAACTGTGCAAAATCATGCCAACCATTGGCAGAAACTAGCGGACCACCCATTAGACATGCACACTGAATGCACGAAGCCTATACACGCTACCCGCCTCCTTGTTTAACTCCCTGTTAGCGACACGCTATAACCGCCCCATGTGACGGAGAGAGTTAGTCAGTTGCCGAGAAGGCGAAAGTATTCCATAGTTTGTGTAATGTAAGAATATTAGGAATAACAATATAAACATGCAGCTGCCCTACAACCGATTGAAACAAAATGTTGTACCCGAAACCACCTTTATTTTCTGTCTACCGCGGCCTTTAACAGCCTACCGGGGTATGTATGGGCCAATGGTTAGCGAGTTTAGGTTTCGGAGAGTTTTGGCGGAGATTGAATGAATAAGAACGAGAAGGCTTGGAATATACAGTATGGCGGTAGGCTGCTGATGACTAACTAGCGGTACAGAGAGTCTTACCGCAATAGAGCCCTGCTCTGGGAAATGCTCGGACGAGTAGGTACGCTGTAACAGGGCAGGGCTTTAAGTCACAAAGTTCTTTAGAATTAGTCAAGACACACTCAGTTATTTAGAGTATTATATTCACGACACAGCTACAGCTGGTAAAGTGAGACATGCCAAGGGCGTGAATCAAAGATAATGCCAGGTGAGTTTATATTAGTATTATATACTACCATCAGAACATGCGCACTGAGATCGCCAAACCGAAATCAGAAAAATTATCAGGGAAGGAGTGTACCTACATAGTACACAAGTATTGCATCACAAGTGATTTGGGGCAGTTATACTAATTAGACTAAGTTGAATATAATACCCCCTGCTGGTACGGCAGCATTCTACTTGTTTTTGACATACATATGGTTATGGTAAACATCTGACTGGCACAGCCATTCTACGGTCAGTTTGGTCAGAGACAAGGATACATATAACAAGTCTGAAAAGTCACATAACTGTCTTGGCTTCTTGGAGTGTGCGCACATACCTCCAGATTAGTGCCATTAGATTCACCGCTGTCCAGGTGATGAGTCTTACGAATTTCAATCATCCTATCACGAGCGTGTTTGAGCTGCTTCTCCACGTCCTCAAACTTCTCACCATCAATCACAAACACTTCTTCCATCTCACTCGTCAGCAGCTTACACGAGTAGCCGATGTTTATTGCTGTTTCTGTAACCGAAATGTTATCACGCTACTTACTTCACTACGCTACCGGTGCTTGTCAGTCTAAACTTTAAACCTTTGTGTTGGATTTGTCATGGTGTGATTTTTTATATAACCTGACATTCTGTTTGATAGTTTTCTGAAATAGACCAAAGACAGTGGTTAGTGGTTATACACCACGGATTGAGAACAATGAATTATCTAGGTCACATGGCTGAAGATCGAAAGATCCTGGGTTCACGTCCTAATGCCAGGTCCACATGCTAAATGCCCGCTGTGGGAATTCCTAGGTCCTACCACCCCAACAGACCCCTCAGGCTAAGGAGACCCGCTGTTCGTTAAATCGAATTCGAATGGCCAAGTATGAGTGCAGAAAAACCAGAAACCAAATCACCTCGCAGTGCAATAGGTCAGTAAATAAGTATGCATATCTCATTCTAACTTGTGAACTTTATAACTGTATTCTGGGCCTAACCGCAGCCAAGAGTTTGAACGCGTTCTATTTAGCCAATAATCTGTGTAAATCCAATGGCAGCAGGCGCATGAACTGAGACTGTCCGGTGATCAGACACATATATACAGACCTTGTTTGTCCCCGGTGAGCACCCATATCTTGATTCCGGCCATAGCCAGATTAGCGATTGCATCAGGTACGCCATCTTGAAGTTTATCCTCAATGGCAGTAGCACCGATCAGTCTCATATCAGTCTGAGAAGACAAATCCCAAAATCACACAAAACCATTATAACAGTTCTTGGTAGTTTTTTTAACCTTGAGCTCAGGGCTATTTTGAAGAGCCAGTGGGTCTGACTTATGTGCGGAATCCTTGGTCACAACTAAAAGACTAACCTATTCTGATATTTTGGAATTCACAGAAATCCTTTGCGCCAGCACAACATCATAAAGATCACAATTTACGTTCATGTGACTTTTGTCCAGTGATTTTACCTCTATGATCTCATAGACATTATGTAGCTCATCATCTCTATTGGTGAGGGCTATACTGGCCTGGTAATGCTTCTCCTTCCAGGCCTCATACTCAGTAGCAGAGAGATCCTTAACCGCTAATGTCAGAGTTCGTAGACCAATGTTAGCATAATCCTGCAACAGCAGTTTGATTACAAATTTGTAATAACTATCATCACATCCCTCAGAACGCATGGCTATGGAGGTGAGGTCATTGTCAGACACGTATCTGTAGACATGTCAACAGTTGCAAAATTAAAAAAAGCAGAACATACTGCCTATATGATATGTACTGATATCATACTATCGTACTGGTCTAATGAGATCCAAATGCTTGATCTCTGCCAGCACAAGTATTATTTAATCCAGTCCAATTCGGACATTCAGTAGTGTAGCCTTGTGGAGTTGTCTGCTCACAAAATGTACTGAATTTTTCACCTGGACTGTTTGAAAGGTTTTGTTTCTGGCACGAACTTTGAATAGATAAAAATTTTTGATTTTCATGGACCTTTGCGTAAAAAAGACCTAGGGTCTTACTTGAGTTATCCATGTAAAATCACATTTTTAAATCAAATCAAATTCAATGGAAAATATTACAATTATCAAGGACAGGCACCCCCAAGTATGCTAGGATTCCAATTACTATTCATGAAATGATTCCTTTATTCTGCTGTCCTACATTAGCACTTGTTCATTCCATTCCATTCCAAGCCTGAAGCTTGTTGAGGAGGTATTAATAGCTAGGAGCCATGTGCAGAGCTCATTAATTATGACATATACTCCTACATTTAGATGCTCATTTGTCAGCTCCAGAATCTCAGCGCTGGCTTTTTCCAATCTGGCATTCACTGTGGTATCCGCTCCTTTACAAAGAAGCTGGATCTTCCCATCACGTCTTACAATAACCTGCAAAGAGAAAAGAGAGTGATGCAGGTTACTCATGTAGCAGTACAGCCATCATTATACTAGTAAGAACAGGGTCTCAGGTTTTCTAAAACTAGACCTTACCAGGCGGATCCCTAATTCTGGTCAATTATTGAAGAAAAAAAAGAGGATTGAGGATTCTCGGCGTGTTTCTGCGAAGCAAAATAAAAAGATACTTCAGATAATGTTCAACGACTGACCATAAGGGTTTGCAAAGACAGTTTGCAATAAGTGACGGGCATACAGCGTTCTGAATTCATGCAATTATAACATCAGGTAAACACGATTATTATCTATTCAAAGCTGCCAGTGTGTGAAACAAAGGCCAGCCACTGCTGACCTGCTAGACCTTGGAGTATCAATAGATTTTTCGAGAATATCAATAGTGTTCATAATTTATCCAGAAATCGGGATAAAGTCCATTTGTGACAGATTCTAGGTTTGGGAACTGAAAGCTTTTAATGGCTAACCATTGCGCAACCATACGTCGTATAACAATCGCGCACACTCTGGAACTAGTATATACCAGCCATGCCAGCATCGCCTATCGCAAGCAACTACCCCCTCAACAAACAGTGGGCACCATTGGCAGTGTATGGCAAGAGATCACCCCTTCGAAGGAAACTATGGGGCCAGCACAAACACGCAAAGCGAAAATGCTATGAAAACGAACAGTCGGAAATGGCAAACTGCGCACGCGGGGCCTTTGCTTGAGCCCGCGGGCTTTAGCCAATTGGATCTAGTCATTGACCTCTCACTCAGATTGTTGTTACCACCGGCTGTCAGTAGCAACGTCGCTGCGTTCCTACAGGTATCAACGACCTCTAGCGGAGAAGACCGCTGGCTGAATTTGCAAATTTAGCGATCGCGAAGAATGGTTTACGCGAACTTCGCAACAACCGCTGACTGGCTCACACCGGTGTTGGTCCTACGAGCAAGCAGGTACCAACGGCACACCTACTTAATGCCCCGATGCGCGGGAGCTATCCGCTCGCGTGCCGCCCCAAGTTTTCTTAGCCACTCCGTACATCGGACATTGGGGCACACGCCGCTGTAGCCAGGTACGTTCTGCGAAAGGCTTAGCATTGGTTGGTTTCGGCACCCCTGTAGAACTAGACCCCTTCTCAGAAACTAACTATGTTACGTTTCATTCGAAAAGGTGACCACCAGATAGTAACAATTGAAAGCATTAGTAACCGAATGTATACGGATTTCCCTACTGTTTGTGTTTGACACCACAACAACTTTTATGTGATAATAAAATGTACCAAACATGTAGAGTTAGCCAAACATGTAGAGTTAGCCAAACATGTAGAGTTAGCCAAACATGTAGAGTTAGCCAAACATGTCGAGTTAGCCAAACGTGTCGAGTTAGCCAAACATGTAGAGTTACCCAAACATGTAGAGTTACCCAAACATGTAGAGTTACCCAAACATGTAGAGTTACCCAAACATGTAGAGTTACCCAAACATGTAGAGTTACCCAAACATGTAGAGTTATCCAAACATGTAGAGTTAGCCAAACATGTAGAGTTACCCAAACATGTAGAGTTAGCCAAACATGTAGAGTTACCCAAACATGTAGAGTTACCCAAACATGTAGAGTTACCCAAACATGTAGTTACCCAAACATGTAGAGTTACCCAAACATGTTGAGTTAGCCAAAGGTATACTCACAGACATGCGTTTTCTGACATTATTGAAGTCAAGAATGCAGAGCAGTTCATACACTAATTCCTCTCCGTTAACTTCAATGGTGATTGTGTTGGGTGTTCGAGATTTGAAAACAAATCCAAAGTTCCTGGCCGCCCCGACCAAAGCTTCCTCATCGGGTGACTGTGCTTGGTATATTAACTTTCCTACAAAGAGTATTACATTTAGTGTGTTGAAGTAATTTAATAGACTTGAAAATAAGTTCCAAGGATTATGCAAAAAAGAAACACGATAGGCCATTTTTGAAATAAGACTCCAGTAAAAAAGTTAATTCGTATAAACTAAAACCATTCTAACCAGGTGGGAGAGAACCGGAGTCAGGCGGATGGATAGACTGTGGGTGGTTAGGGATCAGCGTACCATCTTTCTCTTCTGGCATCACCGTGTGACACAGAGCGAGTAGTCTGAAAAATTCTGTACACGCTGGGTCAGCCTCGCGTATATCTTTACACAGAACCTCATCATACCAAACAAACTTCCCATCAAACCACTTATTCGATGAAAAGTTATGCTTGGGTGTGTCCTATGAAAAGAAAAGAATGGGTTTAGTCTCTCAAGAAGTTTAACTTTCAGATACTGCAGATTTTGCAAACAGAGGTGACCGAAAAATAGGCTTTGTGCGTTGCTTTTCAGGATGACGCATCACAAGAGATGTTATACATCATGCATCAGGCAGCGCGAGCTTGCAGGCTTACAGCGACAGTCTACAAGTCATGCATCACCAGCACCATAGCTTTTACACCATATAAAAAAAAAACTCCAGACAAACTCAGAGGGTTCTGTATCTTAAGACGGCTGCCTATTGGGTATAACAGAAAAAAATGGGATATTGAAGTATAAAGTCCACACAATACTAGATATGCAGGGAAAAAACAGAGTTTTCACTTCCACGGTACATGCAGGAGGAAGGTCTTATCATCATGGACATGCACAGATGGATAGGAGCAATTACAAAATTGGAGGTAAGGGTCCGAAGAGCAACTCGTGCCAGTCTGTCTCCAGAAAAATGTGCGCTGTTAAATTTCTAAATCTTACAGCGAATTGGACCTGGACTGACCCATTTACATTTATAAAATATTCTTGGGAAGAATGACTTTCATGGGACAACATTCACCAGAAGGGAATTCACCGCTGTATGGACAGTGCAAGCTTTTGGCAACCAGGATTACGGGAGCACAAAGATGTAAAGCTACAAGGTGCTTACAGGTGAGGCGGGAGCAATCTCATCCTCCTGTGACGGGAAATACATGCGATGTCAGCCACATTTATGGACCATTTTGTAAACAAGGCTTTGGCTTATTAATATCCACGTAAAATAAAATTAACCTAACCTAATCTATTCGCCGACATGATACGGGACTCTATGACATACTCCGTAAATAGGGACACGCATAACATCAGAAAACAAACTAGACACTCTGTAGGTCTTCAGTAGGTAAATATATTTTTTAGTGTTGATGTGTACGCTAAGCACATAGCATACGGTGGTATAGATGCGGAGGAGGCTTACCTCTGTTAGGGTAAGAGGACTGCCTTCTATCGTTCGAGGATCCCCATAAGACTTCCCCTTTATGGAACATTTGTTGAACGTCATAATATTCTACAAATACAGTAACCCATCAGACATCTCCCCAAGGAGGGAAATGAAACTGTGTATTGTTGAAGCACGGTGTCCGCAATGAGCTATTCCCTATTGGATGTACATCATTGAACCTTTAACCATTCTATAAGAGGCTGTGATCAGATAAGGTTAGTATAGATGAGTCTGGGGACCGTGAGGTCTAGTTGTGAGAAATTGTGCCGGGAGGGATACCGGGGCCCTAACAAGAGAAAATCACTAACCTGGGTTAGTGTACCGGTTTTATCAGAGAAGATATACTCAATCTGTCCAAGTTCCTCATTCAGAGCTGTTGTTCGAGCTTTGGCTGGAGTGTCTTTGGCCTCATAATACATCTTACAATCCCAGTTTATCCATAAGCTTTGAGTCAATCTGAGAAACTCAACACTGAAATGGGAGATTTGGGGATATAAAGTTAGGTAAACTTCCCAAGTATTGTACCAACCTACTATAAAAACCAGAAAGAAATATACCTCCATTTGACAATCTACGACAGGTGTTTTCAACCAGAATATCTAAGCACAGGCAGCCTTACTTCAGTCATTAACATAGGTTTTATCATTGCACTTCCACTAACCTAAACTGGTTGCTGAGACTTCCATTAATCTATTACTGGTATCAAAAGTATTAAAAAACATTGATTTCGATCGAGTTGACAGAGAATAGCATTGGCTGTGTATGATGATTGGAATTGAACAAGAACAAAGTAAGGTTATTGATCTCTATACACCAGATGACAAACGCACAGCTGCAGAATTAGATATCAATGACCAAGGCGGTTTAACTAATGACAGTGACATATATGTATCCACCTTCATATTCAAAGCTCCATCTATACTACGCAGTCCAATGTCACACTCATCACTTATTCATAATATACAGTAATTGACTTGTCTATTACTAAACATTATTTCTCTAACATATTTGTTGGAGTTGTTTAGGTCGGATTACCATTAGCGACAGCAGTGCATTGACCAGTTTTCATTGCCAATGTCTTTCGGTGAAACACTCCACAGGACGGTGACCTACCTGACGTAGAGCGAAATGGGAACCACTGTGTTAAACAGGATGAGGTAGGAGAAGAAGATGAGCAATGAGATGGCAGTGGAGCCAGCAGGCTTCGAGCCGCTGACGGTTCCCACTGTGCTGCCCGGTACAAAGTCCTCCCAGGGTAGATAGAGCTGGAATGCATCACCAACCATAGTCTCCCAGATGCCACATGCCACCACGCAACACAGGGATATCAACAGCAGAAACAAAACAATCTACAACAAAGAGAACCGTGGAGAACGCTGAAGTTATCTCGACACAAACATACTCTGTCTTCTGTATATCATCGCTAGAGGCATCAGAAATGGTTTTCCGACGGAAAGTCAAACTGGGAAACACACATCACTTCATATATAGACAATAATTTGAAAAAGCTTGTTTCGCTGCAATGTTATGCACAGCAAAGGAAACGGACACCAGTGATCTTCCCCTCCTCACCCCTATAATAAGCTGATTGAGCAGTCTATCAGTGTGGGTTCTCTTGAATGTGGTTAGCCCACTATTCTTCATTAACTTGGTGTCCTGCCCAGCGAAGACCACCAGCCCGTAGCACCATTTGGTATTCCTGAGCACACAACCCCTCAATAACATCTGGTCATTGGTCAGTGGCAGCGTGTTGGACTCGATATTCAGAGTTCCATCAAACTTGGCCAGCACATTATTGGGAGCTTCACAGACCAGATCACCTGCAGAATGAAGAGGAATAATATCACTCATCCAAAAACTCGGCAAATAGTGATGATCTTTCAATATATTGTCATTATGAATAATCTACCATCCTTCTGAAAAGATACCAGTATATCTTAGTACATCCCAGTTGAAGAATACATGTATAGCATAAGTTTGGTCACCAACCAACCATGCGTCGCAATGTAATGACTCACATTTGAGTAGGGACAACTGCTGTATATCATGCTCTCCTATCACAGCAGTCTCCGTCAGAGCTTGTCTCACTTTCAGATTTGTCTCCCCATCCAGTTCAGCAGTCTCGATGTAACATAAGCTGTTTGGCTCGCTGGTCGCGAGCAGCAACAGGTCAGCCTTAGAATGGTAAAAAGAAACTTGCATAGGACATCATGCATGGCCTTATGAACATAATCTCACAAACCAAAAGGTGAACAAAACAACCTGGAGACCACTAGCTACCCAGCAAACTGCATGGATGGCAGCTGTTACATGATACATGAAACGGTCTTTGCCACACTGCAACAGACAGCATCTATAGCATGATGTGGCATTGATGTGTTCATGATCTGCACTTTTACATGTACTTATTTTTCATCAGTAGCCTATAACTTCAAGGCACCGCATGCAAAAGCGCATCCCATTCTATCATTGTTGGGTAACAAAAGAGCATATCATAAAATACTCACAGCTATGAAGTCATCATTAGACATTTTAATGATGTCACCAACGACGACATTCGACCATTTTTCCGTGACAAATTTTCCGTCACGCAGCACGAGTGATTTCCTGTTATTGACGATTCCATCACTCTTGTGCCGAACCTGGAAACAAGCCCCATCAGGCAGTAAACAAATCCATCAAAATCAGGAAGGGAGTTATCCCAATGATAAACTCGGGTCAAAAATTAAACATGTCCGGAACTGGAACTGTGCATGTATGCTTAATGTACAAATATTGGTTTCTGGTTGTATTCGTGCGAGCGACAAGGCAACCAGCGCAGATGCATTAGCCTCAATTTGTTATCACACTTTTAGGTACCAGGACGAATAAAGAATGATCCAGAATCTTTATACACACAGGAAATCGCCAATATACATGTACACTGAGAGATGGCCAAACAACATGGGCTGTATGGTAATTCTGACCTTGGCAGGATCCGCAAACAAATGCACAGGTGTAGTGTAATGCGATCAAATCCAATCACCGGGCATACCCGATTCTATGCCACCGTGGTTACTGGATATAGCAGAAAAGGCGCGTTGAGCCAAGAAGTGTGGAGAAGATAAGCCTCCTCTAACCTTCACAAACAAGCCTGACTGGCCTGCTAGCATTATCAATGGTTGGTGTTTGCCTTTGTAGAAATTGGCACCCCACTCTCACCGTGGGGAAGATACGAAGACGCAGAGTCACCATACTCACATAATCATCAGCTATATCCTTGATAGCAGTAAGTGTGATCACTAGAGCCAGCGGGATGACAGTGGTCACCCATGTGAGAGAGGAGATCTGAGGTATCACCTGCAGAGACATAATTCTTCCTATATAACATTAACTATGCGATGGACCTCATATGCAAGCATGAATTATACATGTATTACTAGTCTATACGAGTTCGATCAGTCTCTTCACTCATTGACCTAAGCCTTCAATGGGATTGATTGAATAGCTGATTACCCTAAAAGAACTAGGTGTTGGGATTAACCTCACTAAAACAGTAGCAGTGCCAGTATCAGAATGTATAAACTCATACTGACCTGAAGTATAAGTAGTATAAGAAAGTAGAAGTTCGCTATCCTCTGAAACTGTTCGAACAAGTTCAGAGGTAGGAATGACAAGGCTGTGTACTTGTAAGTTCGGATGAAGTTGTTCGCATATTGGAATGTAGCGTTGTATGTTGGGTCATTCGATCTCACTCTTCTCTCAGTTTCTGCGAAAAAACAACCCATTAGTTTCTCTCTCCAAGGAGAGTTTGGTGATTATGAAATCTGACCTCAGATCCTCTGGTGGCGTAGAGGAAACAAAACCAGGTTTTAGAACACCACCCAGCATAGTCTTAGAGTCGAGGACATGTTGAAGAACTATTCTATTCTTCATACTTCGAGATTTTCTCAAGAAGACAAGGCAGCAAGCAATGAAGGGTACGTGATGAGAGCAATCAACAATCCCACTGTCAAAACAAACATTTACTTGATGAGAATTATCAATCCATATTGGTTGTTCTAACAGGATTACTAGACAAGTTCAATGACAATATGGAGTACACTACAACAACAGGAAGTGATGGTTGAACCAGAAGAGTCTGAACCTTCATTGGAAGTAAAATACTATGGGTGGACACGTATCGTAAGACGAAACGGTTTCTATCTACAAATGGATTCTCTGTAGTCCGTTCTGAATGAGAGGTGAAAGGTTCTCATCCATCCTGCCATTCTGGTAGGGTTTGCCATCCTCAACCTAGCTATATATCGGTAAAACCTCTATCTGGTAGAAAATGGTCTCAACAGCAAAACCAGTGAAATAATGCACCCACCCTATAGCTGGGAGAAAGTGTCTTCCCATTAGTCTCCAAACAAATGTTACCGGTACAGCAAATACTGCAAGCTGCGTGTTACTAAAATAGCTTACATCAAAATGTATCACAGAGGGATTATAGTCACATGCCCGGTTTAGATACCTATTTATCCAGATTTTTCCTGTCTCTGAACTGGTGTCCAACTAGACTTCCTCAACATGCATTCAAGAGAACCAGAGAATCGGCAAGCTAAGAGCAGTTTTTCTGGCAAAACATGTTGTTGGAATCTGACAGTAGGTAGAGTACTATGAGCGGTGTAAAAATCTGTATCCGTTCGTTGCTTACCAAAGGTTTCTACCTTACTGCCACATGGCATGATGTGCCGCCAGCCAGCCTTGTCCGTATCTCAGAGGTTACCCGTCCATCGAGTGACCGACCATAATAAAGCTCAATACTAAATCCATATATCCAATCTGATGACAATAGCAGTGACTGCCGCTGCTTATCCACATGAATTCGACTGTTTTTACGGCTCCATGGGGATACTCAATCTTATTGGAGAAAATTGTACGTCAGAGTCTAGCGCCTACCGACTTCTCTATTGTAACAGAATCTATGACTGAATAGCGTTGAAACAAGAGCCTGTTGACACAGTTCACTGCAATAATGTATTGGAAGTAATGAGCTGGTGTGTTGTTACTACACCATATTTAGTTCAATGCGAGCTCATAATTTCTATTCATAATGTTGATAATCAATACTTGGTTGGCAACAACACAAACATAATGAGATCAATGTAAACCAATTTTAGACAAAAAGACTAAATTGCGAATCAAAACAAACTGATTGCAAATTCATGGTCAAAAAATCTATCAGTGTACTTGAACAAATGTTCAAAATGTGATTCGTCGACTGATGCTTGCGTGACACCAGAACCTTTGAGAATCCATTATCAGAAATTGAATGCAGGGATTGCGACCCTCCATACAAGGAAAAGAAATGGAGCATCAAAGACTACTGGAACACAGGCTATATCCTGTGGCGGGAGGGGGCATAGCAGGAGCAAATTTCCTCTTTTCTGTTTGCAGCCCCATCTTTCACATGACGTGGTTATGAAGAGCAGTTCACATTTGTTATTACTGGCTTTGTTGTGGGGGGTTTTATCTCAAAATTATAAGCAGAATAAAATATACAAATATCAAAATTATGAGCAGAATAAAATATAGAAATATAATACAAAGACAATCAAAATACACACAAATCACCTTGGCAATGCAAACTTGAGAGAGGCGCACGCCTTTTGGCACAAGGCATGCATAATAAGCGTTTCACAAAGCAACACTGTGCGACACTAATTTAATTTGAAATTTTGTAACCGACTTTAATGGTTGTCGAAGGGTGCAACATGTACCCAAAACTCTGGCCTCAATAAATGCTGGTTGAGTTCATGATTAAGCTGATGAAACAACCAGGGGATGATAATCCCCAAACACAGGTGGGCATGACAGGAGCAGATAATTTCTCAATCACCTCATCAGACGCCAACCTCCGGTAATCATTCTTCACCACCAATACAAACGTACAAAAGGCGAGTCTTTGATTATTGAGTGTTACAAACTAGCGGCAGCATGAGGTTCCAAATCAATTTGCAGTCTTTTTTAAGGATGGGCACTTTACCGGATGAATATACTAAGCGGTGCCATCTCAATTACTACAGCAAACCATACACTATATTCCTAATGGCGTGGATAAGTCACTTGACTTTGACTATTAAGTAGGCGCAACGCTCACTGACTAGCCACATTTCTGGGTATCCTTTATGTTGCGGATTATAAGAGTGATGAAAAAAGTTTCCGTTTCAGACGACCTACTACCCACTCGATAATAGGTGCATTCGCGTGCTCAGCTTTTCGGTCGCGAAATCTGCTAAACTGCTCAAGAGCATGACCGAAAAGCGCGGAAAAAAAAGCATATTTCACTTTCGTCGCGATCTGCCATCGAAAGCACGCGAACAGGATTCCGCGACCAAAAGTAAGCGTTAGTCTAGTAGTTTAGGGAAATATCAAGGTTAACGCAAAGAGGCTTGATTACTACATTGGGATAACAAATAGCGAATGATTGTTCAGCTCTAACCGAGGAGTTAATGTTGGGAGGGGACAACTCTGATCCGATCAAAGTCCATCATGAACTTAGCTGCATTTCCTCACTGTGACCGTGGATTTGCGTGTTCGCGACCAACCTTTTTTCAAAAATTTCGGTCACGAGTACGCGAATGCACCCATTATAGCATCACCTTGTATTACTACTTATTACCGCTACACTGGTTTATTCTGCCCATGTAGGCTATGGGCGTTTTTGCCCTTGATGCCCAGAATGCTAGAGTAATATTCACCTTATGCCCTTTAATCATAAGACTATCTGACTAACCACAGGTCTTTGCCAGGAGTCAGAAAATGATTGGGATGAATAAATATTTACTTATACATGACACTGAGCAGACCTAAAGTTAGGTTACAGCTGATCCTTCATTAGTGCAAGTGGTGCGCTTTCCCTTCAGACCTTCATAGGAGAACACAGCGCCATCTGCGCAAAGTGGGGCAAAGTTGTGTGTAGCATATACCACCAATATTCAAAGAAAGGGAACAGTGAAACTTGAACAAAGCACAGTCCAGCCAACAGATACACAAGTCCTCAACCTATACTGGAGCGACTGAAAAAAGTTCTTTTAAGTCCAGAGGACTATGAATAACACGCTCAACCTTTAAAATAACTCCATGCAGTAAAAGGTATCTAGGTAACCCAACTTGTAATTAGGCCCATTGTAAATAATGAGTGGACGCCCACTCAAATATTGTCACAGTGTGACAGCCACAGAAATAAATAGTGTGCAACCCCCTCATATTATAGGTATAATTACATGCGAGCGGCGGTTATGGCAGGCCTACTGGCCTACTCATACATGATGCCATGGTGAGCCATGCAGCATGACCCCTGTGCTCGCCCAGACCAGCTAAGGGCAACTTTCAGAGCTCATAGGGGTAGTGAGAGGGATGGATAACTCTAATGAGTCTATCTGAGGCCGCTATGAGTGCTATGAACGGCAGCAGTGTAGTCAGCAGAAGCATCCATCATAATACACTCACCTTCTCTCTTATCGCTTGCTTGAAAGCATGGAAGCTTTATAGGGAAATTCTTCATGCTGTCGTTCCGCCGGTCACTATGCCCCTTCAATCACTGAAATAAAGTTTACAGAATAGATTTTAACTGCATAAGTTGTGGTTGAGGTGCAGCGAGTTCATGGCTTTGCATATCTGATTAGGGATATCAAAACAGATCTATTGAGAAAACTGGTGTTAACCAAGGTTGACAACATAGAAAAGATTATCTGCCCGTGCACTGTTTGGCAGCATCTTAAATCAAACTGATTCAGCGCTCTAGGAGTGAGAGTTATGAGCCAGCAATTCAATTGGACAGAGATGGTTATGTAATATTACAGCACATTTCTATGAGGTAGTGAAAACCTACTACCCACTACTACCTTACCCTGTACCTCAGAACCCATGTACCTCGTACTGGTTAAACCATGTACCTCGTACTCCGGAAATCAGGTACCATGTATCCGGAGCTCGAAACCATGTGCCCTGTACCCTCGAAACCATTCACTTCCATCAGATATCTGACAGAAAAGTGAAATAACTCACCAATGTTTAAGAATTAAGGTTAAGCCCTTCAAATTAGTGAAATTCAAAGTAGTTACAGTGAAATTTAATTGATACAATACTGTGTCTTAAATAGAATATTGAAAAGGAAAACACAAAAGTGGTTCTATTTGTCTCTCTCATGTTGTGTTATACTGGAAAGACAAGGACTTCACCTTAATTTTTGCACATTGTTGGAGTAATTCCACTTTTCTGTTGAATTTCTTATGAAAATGCATGGTAGCTAAGGTACTGAGTACATGGTTTCGAGCTTGAGGTATGTGGTACATAGTTTCGAGAATATGAGTACCTGGTTTTGAGAGTACAGGGTACATAGTTTCGGAGGTACTAGGGTACAGGGTATGTAGTTTCTCACTACCCCCATAACTCCTAGTCGTACGGCATTAGCTACCTCAATCAGTAACTGATCTTTGACCCAGTCAGAGTCACTCACTCACTCACTCACTCACTCACTCACTCACTCACTCACTCACTCACTAGTTCAGCCAAAGGAATTGACTTCAATTTTCAACACTGTTGGGGTTATTACGCTTTTTGTCAAATTTCTGATGGAAGTACATGGGATCTAAGGTACTGGTTACATGGTTTCAAGCTCAGGGTACATGGTACCTGGTTTCGGGAGTACAGGGAACATATTTTCTCACCACCCCATTTCTACTATAAATTCTGCTTTGTGATCTCAATCTATCTTCCTGAATCTATGTATAGTGCATTAGCAGCCACTCAGTCTGTACCTAATTGACTAACCACAATCTATAATGTACAACCAGTATTCCAATAACAGAGCTAAACCAAGAAATATCAGCAATATAGGCCTGATAAGGTTTTGGGTAGCTTGGTGACTAACCTTCCAGCTTACTCAGCGGGATCAGTTTTATACATATATATTTAGGTTATGAAGCTTATGACTGACATTAGGAACCACTGTAATACTTGATAACACTCCAATCATGGACTAACTTAATGACTTACCTCTCCAATTGTAAACTCGCAAATGGAATCAGGCAAGTGTGGAATACAACGGCTCAATCACTGGCATACAGCTTACTCTGGTTATGCACAGTTAGTGTTCAAAGACCCCTATGGGGGAGAAAGGAATCGCCCCGAAAGACAAAAAGCGAGCTCACATCCACCCATCCCACCCTTGCTCGGCCATTGGCTTGTCAGTTCTATACATAGGGGTAGTGAGAAACTATGTGCCCGTACCCTCGAAACTATGTACCCAATACTCTCGAAACCATATACCATGTACCTCAAGCTCGAAACTATGGACTCAGCACCTTATATACCATGTACTTCCATCAGAAATTTGACCAAAAAAGTGGAATAACCCCCAACAATGTTTAAAAAGTTCTTGTGTTTTCAATATAACACAAGCAAAACCACTTTTGTGTTTTCCCTTTTTCAATACTCAATTTGAGACGCAATGTGTCAAATAAATTCCACAACTTTCACCATTTTGAACTTCAACTTTTTTTCACATTACAATACCATGTCTCAACCCGGGTATTGAAAGTGAAAAGAAAAAAAATAGTTTTTATGCTGAAAAGTTACGAGTTTACCCTTAATTTTTAAACATTGGTGGGCTATTCCACATTTGATCAAATTTCTGATGGTTTCGAGGGTACAGGGTACATGGTTTTGAGTCTGGGGTACAGGGTACATTGTTTCGAGAGTACGGGGCACATAGTTTCGGGTCTACCGGGGTACAGGGTACGTGGTTTCTCACTACCCCTATACATAGCGGTTATAAAAGTGAAAACCTGTTGGTCTCTTCTATCTTGTAGTTGTACTAATAATCAAAGCATAAAGTCGCTGGATACCGATGCCAGCTCATACTCAGAGTCACTGTCAGCGCATTATTATAGTTTATATGTCTACTCTAGAGACTAGTGGAAGATTATCTAAGCCTAAGGTCTAACTCTTAAGGCTAAGGGTTGATAACAGGCAGAACAGTAGCTAGTACTAGTAGCACCAAGACACTCTCAATATCATGTTAATATTGTTTTATTTATAGTAGTAGACCTGTAGAGTGTAGACTGTAGTTACGTTAGTCACTAAATTAGTAATAACTAATATCATATTCATAAATTATTAAATATGCATTATCATTATGCTAATTTCTAGATTTAAATTTAAAAGTAGATTTACTTCGTAATAAGAACTAACTAGCTACTAACCTGAAATTGACAAGGAAGTAAAAATACGAATGCAATACAAATGAAATAGTCAAATACAGTACTGAGTACTGTGACTACACTACAGTCTACACTCTACTCACTACTGCCTTGTCAGTCGAGTTGTCTGCACACACACCCAGAGTGACACACTGCACTGCAGTGAGACTCAGACTGACTAGTATTAGTAGTAGTAGTAGTAGTACTAGTAGTACTACTACTAGTAGACGTAGTAGTAGGTAGTACTAGTACTCACTACTCAGTCTCAGTAGAGTAGTAGTAAGTAGTAACTGAGTTATACTTGCTAACTTAGTATTACAATTGCCTTTCTTTAGTATACTAAATTGACTGACTAACTGGAACTCAAAGAACGTTAGCAAGCGGGTTTTAACCAAAAAAAACTTACCAGACAGCGCATCTGAAGCAATTAATGGTAGATTTCACAAGTGCTCTAATAGTAATACAACTACCAGCCAACATTAAGGCCCTAGTTTTCAGCCTCTATACAGGGGGAGAGCCCGGTAGCGGAAGTAATACGGAGAACCTTTGCCAGCACCCGCCGATCCCAAGATTGGTGCCTACGGAATTATGTCAGTTCAGTGATGAGTTCTCCAGTGAACAGCGGCCCCTGTCTATCATGTTGAGGCAACTCTTGCTTAGGTCTTTAGCAACGGAGGTGTAGTAGGAGACTTTCATTTCCGCTGTTACTGGGTCGATCACAAATATTTTTGCTGCCGGTGACTTGGCTGAGGTTCTCGTTACAATGCGGATACCCGTCAATCGACCATAGCATTATATTATTATTAATAGAAAGCTGAGCTTTTTTAGATATGGTCCAAAAGTATCAGTCTCCTGTGAGAATTTACAAATATCCGTTTGAGTTGGTTATAACGGTGAGTTCTGGACAGGGCGCTCTTCTGACTTCTCTCATCTTTTGAGTCTTCTCTACTCTAGTCTAGTGCCGCCGTTACTAGTATTAGTAGTCTTACTACTACCTAGTAAACAGACACGTAGTTATCAACTGTACTATACCAATAAACTAAAGTATACACTACGCCTACGGCACTCGTAACAAACTGTTAACAGCTACATGCACTCAATCAAGTCTGACCACTGACAGTGACAGTGACCGTGTGATGGAGTGACTCGTCTCATCGTTTAATAATCTGTCAATGAGTAGGTGCCGCCCGTTGGTCTTATAGTTGTTCTCTTAGTGTGTTAGTTTAGTTTATTGGGTACTGATAGCTTAAAACTCCAGCGTTCAAAAGCTCGATGTCATTGCTGTCTAGTACACGAAGTGACTAGCTGGATACAGTTCATTTCATATGAACATTATATTTATAATGCTAAGCAATGGTATGGTCTGACCCAAAATCGTAATCGGTCCTGGTCATCCACGAAGTGTACCTTCACTAGTACGGTAGTGTTGGTGTAATTGCCACGAATTACAGTACAATGGTAGACACGAACAAAAGGCGACCGGTATAAAAGGCAACACGGATAGGAACAAAAAGCGGCATGATTAGGAACAAATGGCTACATGGTGGAAGCAAGGGCGGCAATGCAATCAATTTGTGCAAATGGATACAGTCCCATCAGTGTCATATAAGCATATATTATGACATTTACATGGTAGCCTACATATATGAAGGGTTGCACCCCAAGAATACCAGCAACGACGTCATGCCCTACATGTAGTAGGGCAGTGGAGTATACACTGTAGTACTACTTGTACATGTAGTGTGTAAAAGCACCCCTGGTACCAGTGGTGTATTGGCAGTTTCGGAACCAGGCGGAAAAGATCATTTTGTTCAAATTACTGTAGCAGAGCCTGGCCATTGACAACCTATCTGATGGTATGTAGTCGTTTGAACAGAGTAGAAAATACTTGCACTATACGTCACGAAAGACTCATATTTTACGATGCCAATGCACTACACTAGTTGTCAGAGTGTCTATGGGGGTCCGAGGGCCCGGAAGCTGGGAGCATTTCTGCTTTTCAGATGGTAAAATGTGCATAGTTTTGATACTCAACACTATCTGTTGAATCCAATTTATGTACATTTTTTATATACATTTAACATTTTAGTAGCCCTGACATGACAATTGCCAACTAAGGGAGAAAATACCCTCTGGATTTTCCTAAAACAGCACTAGGGGGAAAGATACAACTTGCCAAAACCCCAGTGACTGGTACCAAAATACAAAAAAAATTAAGTATACACATTTTCCTGTGCCTGGTGCTCCCTGTTGGCGCTGATGATAATTTGAAAACTGCCGCCCTTTGTTCCAATAGCGTGTCTACTCTTATTCTTTCCTCTGCCGACATTTATTCCTGTCGCCTTTTGTGCCTGTCTACTTTTATGCTGGTTACCGATTGCCACTATAATAGCATAGAAATCAAATAAATTGTGTTTCATCCATCCCACAGTGATATTTGAACTGTGCATAGTTCAAGTTCAACCATTTTCTAGGCGTATGAGAGGCGTTTCCCAACATGTAAACTCATCCCAGTTTTTCTGGGCAGTGATATAATATCTGAACATAAAAGCGAAGATGGTGCTATTCATGTAGTGGAGCGAAGATGTCGTCTGAATGTGGACGCTCCATACATACTTAAAAAGGTCAGGCACGTGTTGTATGTAATGTCAAACATTCTCTTGGTAGACACATACAGCCAGTTGATCACAGTGTAGGGCAAGTTATGATCGTACGTGAATTAACATCATCAAAGCAAAGCCCCATTTATAACTTGTCTGCAAAGAAGAAAATTGTATTCGGGTTGTTCGTTGTAACTCTAGCATTCGGGCTTACCACGTTAGTTGTGAGAAATAGAACAATCTAAAAACTCATACACCCAGATATAGCTCGTTTTTGAAATAATGAAATCACTGTTGCAGTTAGCTGGTGTGGATCATGTCGTTTTTATCCAGAAGAACAGTCTCGATCTGAGAGCTCGAACTCTGAAGATTGAGGCTCGCAATGAATCGTTCCAGTCACGTCTGAGTATTAATGAGCACTGCATGTACAGTGTAAGTGTCAAACCAGATAAACTCGCACCCATGATGTTGCCAGCGGTAAGGCAGCGGCAAGGTGCAGGGAGTGTTCCTATTAAGCCCTATCGAAGGAACACAGATGCATAATTATTGGCTGGTTGCTGAAAACGGATCAGCTGGCCGTCTTAAGCGATTGGCTGCCATTGCTGATGTGTCATCTCACAGTAAAATTACATTCTTGTTAGTAACAGAGTCCTCTTTACTCTTCGCGGGAAGGACCGTCTGGTAACCCGCTCCACACCCCCCCCCCAGATACATGTATCACTGTTGGCATTGACCCAAGGGACTCGGTTTTTGTGGAGATTTGTAATGTATCAAAAGGTGACCACATTTGGTTGCTGGAAACTAGATATTTTTGTCCGGATTGGTAATTATACAATATTGAGGAAAATGGGTGAATACACAGGAAGCACCAATTTACCGCCCAACTGCTCTAACGATACCATGGAATGCTCTCTCATTGTGCCAATATTTCCTATGAATGATCGATAATTGTTACTACATGGTGACCTGCTAACAAATATTTCCTCGTAGGTTCATCAAGACAATCCAGAATGGACATGTTTTGAGCAGGATGCAACCCTAGAAATTTACTCTTTCTTTGGGTTTGAAAATGTGGTGGAGAAAATTGCTGTGAAACAGTATGGAGCTAATATCAAAAAGGTGGGAGTATGGCACTTTGTTGCTTATACAATTGCTCTCCGAATTTAATGCAGCTTATTAACAGAAAAAAGCAGACCACTTGTAATATGTCGCAGATTGGCCAGACCACTGTATTCATGAGGAACTTGATGGGTGTTTCCATCTCTATATCCTGTCGGCCTGTTGGCTCATAGGCAGCATAGATAATATCTGCTAGTCATCTTGCCAAATTATACGTAATAGATGCCAAACCACAGACATTCCCCCCACAACAATCC
>Ga0224501_10000510_pt1 | contig 30942 bp, 25 predicted proteins | sample SF_Oct11_sed_USG_4_FD_169105 | JGI IMG/M metagenome (GOLD analysis project Ga0224501, IMG submission 169105) | Sediment microbial communities from San Francisco Bay, California, United States - SF_Oct11_sed_USGS_8_1 | ecosystem: Environmental > Aquatic > Marine > Sediment | place: USA... | reverse complement strand
AATCGCAGTGCCAAACTCGGCCCATATACTGATATATACGCTATTGGGGCCACCATGCGGGCCTGTATTCAAGGCAATGCGCCGGTTCCAGCCAAAGAGCGGCGAAAAACCCCGCTCAACCCAGCGGTTGAAGCCTTTAAAAACCTACCTTATAGCCCTGAGTTGCTTAAACTTATGGATTGGGCTATGGCATTACCGCCGAAACATCGACCACAAACCGTGGATGAATATTTGCTAGAACTTGAGAAACTTCCACCACTGGATCAACCTCGCCCTAACGTGCAAAGCAGCGTATAATTCCCCGCTCACGAGCACATCTAATAAAAGAGGAAGATTCATGCGACCCAGCGGTAGGCAGCCAAATCAATTACGCCAAATTTCAATCACCCGTAATTTCACTAAACACGCCGAGGGCTCGGTGTTAATTTGTTTTGGGGATACCAAAGTCATCTGCACTGCCAGTGTCGAAGAACGTATCCCGCGCTGGCTTAAAGGCACAGGCAAAGGTTGGATTACAGCTGAATATGGCATGCTACCCCGCTCAACCGGCGACCGCATGAATCGAGAAGCTGCTCGCGGTGGGCAAGGTGGCCGTACGATGGAAATCCAGCGTCTGATTGGACGATCTTTACGTGCCGTAGTCGATTTAGGCAAACTTGGCGAACGTTCGATTACCGTCGACTGTGATGTGATCCAAGCTGATGGAGGCACCCGCACTGCATCCATCACTGGTGGATTTGTTGCTTTAAGTGACGCCATTAATTCACTTATGGAAAAAGGCGCATTAAAGGCAAACCCCATAATCGATCAATTAGCCTCAGTGTCGGTTGGCGTCTACCAGGGTACGCCCATTTTAGATTTGGATTACGCCGAAGACTCCAATGCAGAAACCGATATGAATGTAGTCATGAACAAGGCGGGACGTTATATCGAAATTCAAGGCACTGCAGAAGGCGAAACCTTTGGCCATGATGAGTTACAATCCATGTTGCAACTGGCTGGACAAGGCATCGAACAGCTCGTGGCGGCACAAACAGAAGCATTGGGTGCTTAAGCATGAAAGTGGTGCTAGCAAGCGGCAATCAGGGCAAACTTCGGGAAATTCAATCTATCCTCTCGGACTCTCCCATTCATTTGATTCCCCAGTCCGAATACAAAGTCCCCGAAGCGATCGAAAATGGCTTGAGTTTTGTCGAAAACGCGATTATCAAAGCACGTTTTGCTTCCCAACTTACGGACCTACCGGCCATTGCAGATGACTCTGGTATCGAACTCGATGCTTTAAATGGTGCGCCCGGTATTTATTCAGCCAGATATGCAGGACAAGGTGCTGGGGATAAAGCCAATAATGCCAAATTACTGCAAGATATGTTGTCGGTGCCCGATGGTAAACGTCAAGCTCGCTTCCAATGTGTCATTGTATTCATGCGCCACCACCTCGACCCTATGCCGATCATCTGCCAAGGCACCTGGGAAGGTGAATTATTGCACCAAGCCAGTGGTGACAACGGTTTTGGCTACGATCCCTTGTTTTATGTCCCTGAGCAACAATGCAGTTCTGCACAATTAAGCCCAGAACTAAAAAATAGCATCAGTCATCGCGGCCAGGCTTTAGCATTATTTGCGCGGGCGTTGAAAAAACATTTTCCATTGATGAGCTCTCAATGAGTCAGACCAGCGGTAACTTATACATTATTGCTGCACCATCCGGCGGTGGCAAAACCAGCCTGGTCAAAGCGCTGCTCAAACAGGATAAGAATATAGAGGTCTCTATTTCTCACACAAGCAGAAGCATTCGCCCTGGTGAAGAAAATGGTGTGCACTACCACTTCGTCACAGCCGAACAATTTCAACAACTCAAACACCATAACGAATTTGTCGAGTTCGCAGAAGTATTTGGCAATTTCTACGGAACATCAAAAACGACTTTAAATCAACAGCTTAATAGAGGCGCAGATGTCGTATTAGAAATCGATTGGCAAGGCGCCCAACAAATCCGGCAACTTTTCCACGAGGTGTGCAGTATTTTTATTCTACCGCCCTCTCGCGAAGAGCTTTTGCGTCGCCTGCGCGCTCGTAGTCAGGATAGCGAGGAAGTTATCGCACGCCGCACCCAAGAAGCGGTGACCGAAATGAGTCATTTTGCGGAATTCGATTATCTTATATTCAACGATAACTTCGACCTGGCTTTATCGCAATTACACGCCATATTTATTGCCAGACGCCAACGCTTATCCCAGCAACAAGTCATGAATCAAGCTTTGATCAATAGTTTACTGGCATAAACCTAGCGTATTTTCTATAATAGCCGGTTCTGGCGAGTATTGGAGAGAAACACCTATGGCACGAGTCACTGTTGAAGACTGTTTAGAACATATTGGTAATCGTTTTGAGTTGGTATTGGTCGCGAGCCGTCGCGCACGTCAATTGGAGCGAGGCCAGGAATCACATTTAGCCTGGGAAAATGATAAAGCCACTGTGCTTGCCTTGCGCGAAATCGCCGATGGACATATCAACCAAGCCATTCTTGACGAACAAGATCGTCTCTCTGCTGAAGCCGAGGAAGCGGAACAGGCTGCCGCTAAAGAAGCACAAAATCAACACAACGCTTTATAAACATATTTGACTCGATTTAGCGCCACTATAGGCGCTAAATCACCAACCCGTACTAGCGCTTCCACAACCAATTCTGTTTATTAATCACTAGCCAAAACCGGTTCTGCAAGCGACAATAACAACTAATCTTATGATATAACCAGCGGACAATAATCAAACCCCGTGTTTCTAGTCAGTGATCTATGCAATATGCTCGAAGGCTACATGAAAAAAGAACATGTAGCGGATGTCTATCGAGCCTATCTCTTTAGTGCCGATGCCCATGAAGGGCAAAAACGCATGAGTGGTGAACCGTATATTTATCATCCACTTGCTGTGGCGCGAATTCTTGCCGAATTAAAAATGGATCATAAGAGCATCATGGCAGCGATTCTTCATGATGTTATTGAAGACACGGAAACAGCTAAGGATCAATTAGCCAAAGAGTTCGATGCAGAAGTCGCTGACTTAGTCGATGGCGTTAGTAAACTAACCCAAATCACATTTGAATCTAAAGCAGAAGCTCAAGCAGAAAATTTCCGCAAACTTTTTCTCGCCATGGCCCGCGATATACGTGTTATTCTTATCAAGCTAGCTGATCGTGTTCACAATATGCGCACTATCGGCATTATGCCTCCCGAGAAACGCCGTCGTATCGCTCGTGAAACCTTAGATATATATGTACCCATTGCCAATCGTTTGGGCATGAATAATATTCGTGTAGAACTGCAAGACCTGGGTTTTGAAGCACTCTATCCGAAACGTTATGAAACCTTAGAAGATGCTGTTAAACGTGCTCGAGGCAATCGCAAAGAAATCGTTGAAAAAATGCAGTCAGCTATTGTCGAACGATTACAACATGAAGGCATTGAGGCGCAAGTCGACGGCCGGGAAAAACATTTATATAGCATTTATCAAAAAATGCGTGTAAAGCGTTTGACCTTTTCAGAAGTCTTCGATGTTTATGCTTTTCGTATTATTGTTGATTCCGTCGATATATGTTATCGCACCCTTGGTACCGTACACAATTTATATAAACCGTTACCTGGTAAATTCAAAGACTATATTGCCATTCCAAAAAACAATGGCTATCAATCCTTGCACACCGTTTTATTTGGACCCTACGGCGTACCAATTGAAGTGCAAATTCGCACCCGCGAAATGCATCGCATCGCCGAAACTGGCATTGCTTCCCATTGGCTTTATAAACAAAATGATGAGAATACACCGGTTAGTAGCCAAACTAAAGCGAGCGAATGGTTACGTGGTCTTTTGGAAATGCAAAAATCATCCGGCACCTCCATGGAGTTTTTGGAAAACGTTAAAATTGATCTGTTTCCCGATGTGGTTTATGTGTTTAGTCCAAAGGGCACCATCATCGAATTACCGCGCAATGCCACGCCTGTAGATTTTGCTTACGCCATACACACGGATATTGGCAATTCTTGTGTCGCCGTAAAAATTAATCGTCGCTTGACACCTTTACGCACGCAATTGCAAACCGGACAAACGGTAGAAATTATTACTGCACCAGGCGCTAAACCTAATCCCAGTTGGCTTAACTTTGTTGTCACCGGGAAAGCACGTACCCATATTCGTTATTATTTAAAGAATTTGCAAAAGAACGAGGCTTTAGTATTGGGGCGTCGATTATTGGAACGTAGCTTAAGTTCGTTTTCGTTATCACTTGATCGTGTTCCCGCTAGTCGCTTAAAACAAACTATAAAAACCTATAACTTGGAAGATTTTGATGCCTTACTTGAAGACATAGGCTTGGGTAATCGCCTGGCCTTGTTGGTCGCTCGGCAACTCGCTGGCGAAGTAAAAACTGAAACCAAAAAATCGAAAAAACGTGCTCGCGCAACCTTACCTAGCGGTACCGGTTTGAAAAATATGTTTACCCGTTATGCACCGAGCTGGCTCGGTGGTGATAAGAATTCGCCAACGCCTTTAGCAATTCAAGGGACCGAGGGCATAATTGTTAACTATGCACGTTGCTGTCGACCCATTCCCGGGGACCCAATTATTGGCGTTTTTTCACCGGGCAAAGGCATTGTTGTGCATATGGAAAACTGTAAAAACGTTCGTGACTCGAAAAAACACCCGGAAAACTGGATTGACTTGCAATGGGAATCACAAACCAAAGGTGAATTCCCGGTTGAAGTGCGCGTTGAAGTCAGTAATCAACGTGGCGTATTAGCGACAGTGGCTGCCGCGATTGCAGAACTCGATGCCAATATCGAAAATGTGAATGTCGCGGACCGCGACGGGCGCTATACGGATTTAGTTTTTGTAATTACGGTCAAGGACCGTGACCATTTGGCGAGTATTTTACGTCATATTCGTGGGATCGACCAGGTGTCTAAAATTACTCGCACCAAACAATAGGAGCACATAATGGAAAAAACAATTATTAGCACCGATGCCGCACCTGCTGCCATTGGTACTTACTCACAAGCAGTTAGAGTTGATAATACGGTTTATTTATCTGGTCAGATTCCCTTGATCCCAGAGACCATGGAACTAGTCGATGGCTCTATGGAGCAACAAATTGTTCGTGTGTTTGATAATTTAAAAGCAGTTGCGTCAGCTGCCGGTGGTAGTTTTAATGATATAACGAAACTCAATATTTTTCTCACAGACCTCAGTCATTTTCCTTTAGTAAATGAAGTCATGGCTCGCTATTTTACTCAGCCCTATCCAGCAAGAGCCGCTGTCGGTGTAGCAGCTTTACCCAAAGGCGCGCAAGTTGAAATGGATGCGATTATGGTGCTCAACCAATAAATGCAAACCTCAACGAAACATAAGGTTTAAAAATAGGTCTATTTGAGTAAATCTGCTTCAATAAATTAGGCAATTCCGACATAAGTAAGCTCAACTATAAGTAAGGTATTGATTGGTATTGCCTGACTTACTTTTTTTCAACAAATGCCGATAGAGATTGAGTAACTCAAATTTCAGTAGGATGAGAGGTCATTGGACGACGCATGCCATGGCTAACTGACAAAGAAAAACCCGAAGTAAAAACCGGTCTTTTACTTTCTGGTGGTGGAGCCCGCGCTGCATATCAAGTTGGCGTACTCAAGGCTTTCGCCGACATTCTCCCCAAAGATACTAAAAATCCTTTCCCAATTCTTTGCGGAAGTTCAGCCGGCGCGATTAATGCCGCAGCTCTGGCTATTTATGCTGACAAATACCGCGAAGCTGTTTGGCGCTTAGTTCATGTATGGGGTAATTTTCATGTTGACCAGGTATTCCGCGCTAATTTTTTTGGTCTAACCTCTAGTAGCGCTCATTGGTTAGCTGCATTAATGTTAGGTGGACTGGGTAAGTATAATCCCGTGGCATTACTAGACCGTGCACCATTACTCAAACTCCTAGAGCACAATCTTCCCTTCCAAAATATACAAAAAAATATTGATAATAATTTAATACATGCACTCAGTATAACTGCATCCAGCTTTACTACTGGCCAATCAACTGCTTTTTATCAAGGGCACGAATCTATTGATCCGTGGCAACGCGCTCGCCGTGCCGGAATACGCACTGAACTCAACGTCAAACATTTAATGGCGTCCTCTGCCATTCCGTTTGTTTTTGCTGCGGAGAAAGTTGAAGACGAGTTTTTTGGTGATGGTTCCATGCGCCAAACTGCACCGATCAGCCCAGCCCTGCATCTTGGTGCGGACAAAATCGTGGTCATCGGCGTCAAACATAGCTCCGAAGCACCTGTTCTAAAAAATCCAGGCACTAATCCATCGCTAGGACAACTCGCGGGTCATGTGTTGGACAGTATATTTCTCGATAACATCGACATGGACGTGGAACGTCTGCAGCGTATTAATAAGACATTTAGTCGTATTCCCAATAAACACATACCCACTGATAGTGCCAGTCTGCGTCAAGTAGAATTATTGCACATCGCGCCTAGCCAGGATTTGTACAAAATCGCGCAAAAACACGCCGAGCTCATGCCCCGTAGTGTGCGCTTTTTTCTTCATGGCATTGGTGTATCCAAGGACCGAGGTTCGAACTTATTAAGTTATTTACTATTCGAAAAAGCCTATTGTCGCGAGTTAATGAATCTTGGCTATGGTGATGCCATGGAACGTCGCCAAGAAATCATACAATTCTTCAATCTTGGTTATGGTGAACATCTACCACTAGTTTCAATTCCCCACGAAGCTTAGTTTTATTATTACAATGAGTTAAAGAGCTTATCTAATCTCAATTCCGCAATACCAGTATAGTATTTAAGGGAATATTAAGCCCTTGGTGGTTAAATGCACACCAAGGATCAAGCTTGATTTGCTGTGGAGGCCAAGAGGACGGGATTAATACAATAATAATAGGAATATAATAATAAAAATACTTATGCTTCTTACTAGGTTCCCCAAACGACCAGTTTAGAAGAATTATTCACCCCGCTTATGCGGGGTTTTTATTTTTTTGAACTCCAGCCAAAAACATCTGCTAAACTTGCGCGCTGCTATTTAAGAGGGTGTAATTTTGAGTTTGCCAAGCATAATCCAAAGAATCGCTGATGTATTAAGCGTTAAATCCAGCCAAGTCGAAGCTGCTGTCAAATTACTCGATGAAGGCGCAACAGTGCCATTTATCGCTCGTTATCGGAAAGAAGCCACAGAGGCCCTAGATGACACCCAGCTGCGCCTTCTAGAGGAACGCCTAGGATATTTAAGAGAATTAGATGATCGACGGGAAACCGTTCTAAAAACCATTAAAGAGCAAAACAAATTAAGCCCAGAATTAAAGCAGGCTATTCTAGCGGCAGATAACAAAACCACCTTAGAAGATCTTTATCGGCCCTATATGCCCAAACGCCGCACAAAGGCACAAATCGCTAGAGAAGCCGGCCTAGAACCTTTGGCTCAAACCATTTTTCAAGAACGCCCGATGGACTTAATGACATTATCGGAGCAGTTTTTAAACTCCGAACACGAAATAAATGATAGTGCCGCTGCTTTAGAAGGTGCTCGCCAGATTCTTATTGAACAATTTTCAGAAGATGCCGAGCTTTCAGCCAAGCTACGCGAATCCTTATGGGATCATGCTTTATTGCAATCCATTGGTGTTGAAGATTCAAAAGGCGACAAAGAAAAATTCAGTGATTATTTTGAATACGCCGAAGCACTTAATAAAATTCCATCTCACCGCGTATTAGCTTTATTTCGTGGACGTAATGAAGACTGTTTACGCCTGGATATGGTATTAGCGAATGAAGACGGCACTTACACACCGAGCAATCAGGCAAGTACCTGTGTGCTTGATTGTGCTCGTCACTTTAATATTGCTGATTCAGACGAAGCAACTGAAAAATGGCTGTTTGACACGGTACAAAAAGCTTGGCGTATTCGTTTAAGCAGTCGATTGGAAACTGAATTAAAACTACGCTTAAAAGAACAAGCAGAATCCGAAGCGATTCGCGTATTTTCAAAAAACTTAAAAGATTTATTAATGGCGGCACCTGCCGGCTCTAAAGTCACAATGGGTCTCGATCCTGGTTTTCGCACCGGCATTAAAGTAGCTATTGTTGATGAAACCGGAAAACTATTAGCATTCGACACGTTATTTCCTCATGCCCCACAAAAGCAGTGGGCCAGAAGTCTGGCAGCGTTAAAACAATTTTGTGATCAGCATAAAGTTCAACTTATTAGTATCGGCAACGGTACCGCCTCACGAGAAACTGAGCGTTTGGTCAAGGAACTGTTGCAATTGGAAAAAAGTAAAATGCAATATGTTGTCGTCTCTGAAGCCGGCGCTTCGGTATATTCAGCCTCCCAATTGGCCGCTAACGAATTCCCAGATTTAGATGTTTCTTACAGGGGCGCTGTTTCCATTGCCAGACGTTTACAAGACCCTTTGGCAGAGCTTGTAAAAATCGAACCCAAAGCCATTGGAGTGGGGCAATATCAACACGATGTCAATCAAACTCAGTTAGCACGCATGTTGGATACTGTGATTGAGGACTGCGTCAATAGTGTTGGCGTCGATTTAAATACCGCATCCGCCGCTTTATTAAAACGTGTAGCCGGTCTAAACCAAACCATGGCCGACAATATAGTGCGTTTTCGTGATCAAAGTGGAAAATTTAGAAATCGCAAGAGTTTATTAAAAGTCCCACGCTTAGGCGACAAAGCATTTGAACAAGCAGCGGGTTTTTTACGAATCATGGATGGAGATAACCCACTCGATGCATCGGCTGTGCATCCTGAAACCTATGATCTAGTTAAATTGATTAGTGAAGAAACTAAAACAGAATTAGCTGAACTTATTGGCAATTCAAGTCTGTTAAAAAAACTGAATGCCAAACAATTCTCTAATGAACGTTTTGGGGTCTTAACCATTCAGGATATTTTTGCTGAACTGGATAAACCCGGACGTGATCCACGCCCGGAATTTCAAACCGTGCAATATCAAGAAGGCTTGGAAAAAATTGAAGATTTGAAAAACGATATGATACTCGAAGGCGTGGTTAGTAATGTGACCAATTTTGGCGCTTTTGTTGATATTGGTGTGCATCAAGACGGTCTAGTACATATTTCACAATTAGCTGATCAATTTGTTAAAGACCCTAGCACCGTGGTCAAAACGGGACAAATCGTTAAAGTAAAAGTGATGGGCGTTGATGTAAAACGTAAACGCATTGAACTCAGCATGCGCTTAAATGAGAGCAGCGAAAAGGCATCGACACCAAATCCGCAAGCTAAGACCCGTGCAAAACCAATTAAATCAAAAGGCAAACCAGAGGCCGCTAATCAATCAGCATTTGCAATGGCCTTCGCCAATGCGCGCAAACCATAAATCAAAACTGACTGCAAATGTGTCGATCTAAGTCTACCGATACGAAGAATTTTCTGCCCTAGCGTATGCTAGGGCAGAAACACGATTTAGTTTGGTAATTGTGGTAAAGAAACTTTTTGCGCTTTTCCTGTTAGACTTTTCATAAAAGCAACCAAATCCGCTTTTTCGCGTTTCGTTAAATTCAATGGTTGCATTAATGGTGAAAGATTTTCTTTCGCATCACCACCACGATCATAATGCTCAACCACATCTTCCAGCGTTGCATACATGCCGTTATGCATATAAGGCGCAGTTAGCTCAACATCACGTAGTGTCGGTGTTTTAAAAGCACCTTTGTCTTTTTCATTCTGACTCACTGCCATACGACCTAAATCTTCGGTCCCTTTCAATCCTAAGTTATGAAATCGGTTATCCGTGAAATTGAACCCACTATGACAAGAAACACATGCAGCTTTACCTTCAAATAACTTGAATCCACGCGATGCAGCTTTGCTTAGACTTTTCTCTTTGCCACTAATCCATCGATCAAATTTCGACTCAGTTGATGTAATCGTACGCTCATATGCGGCAATAGCTTTACCAATATTCGCTTTTGTAATGCCTTCGTCACCATAAACTTTCTTGAAAGCTTTACGATAGCCTTTGATCTCATTTAATTCACGAACCAACTCATCAAGATTTTGATTCATTTCACCTGCTGCTTGAATAGGACCCAGTGCTTGTTCCTCCAATGTCGTGGCACGACCGTCCCAAAATTGAACAGGGTTAAACGTAGTATTTAAAATCGTTGGTGTAGCACGGCCTAATTTCGTCATTCCGTGTCCAATCGCGGTCGGTAGTCCATCGGACCAGCCGCGCGCAGGATTATGACAAGTGGCGCAGCTAATCCAGTTTGAGCCCGACAAGCGTGGATCAAAAAACAACATTTTGCCAAGCTTAACTGCGGCTTTATCCGCTTTAGCCATTTTTGACACAGCCGTCACTTGCGGGACTAAATAATCTTTGTTCGCCATTGCGGAGAAACTAAAACTCAAAAAGATTAAAACTAATAGTGAACAAAATTTCCTTTTTTGTCGAAACATAAAACACCCTCCAGTTTTATTATATACAAGCATCGCAACTACAAACGGCGATACTATTTGCGATTTGCAATCACAATCGCACGGCGTGGCGCAGGATAAGCTTCGACGGTTAAATTCAAATCCTTTTCATCCAAGAAATCCTTGAGCGACAAATTCGGCATCCATTCCGTGGTCCGTTGCTCTTGCAAGCTTGTTTGGTTGACATCGACGACGCGTATATTTGTAAAACCTAGTCGAGCTAACCAAATTCTTAACATTTCTATGCTTGGGATAAACCAAACATTTTTCATTTGTGCATAGCGCGCTTTGGGTACAAGACAGGTGTTTTCATCACCTTCGACAACCAAAGTTTCAAGCACTAATTCTCCTCCGGTGCATAAACAATCACGCAATTCAGTCAGATGCTCCAAAGGCGAACGGCGATGATATAATACACCCATGGAAAAAACAGTGTCGAATGCTTGCAGTGATCGTGGCACATCCTCCATAGCAAACGGTAATACAAACACCGGCAACTCTGCCGCGTATCGATGCATAGCTTGGTGTTGCGCAACAAACAACAAAGAAGGATCTACACCAATCACCAAACTCGCGCCTGCACCTAACATACGCCATGCATGGTAACCACTACCGCAACCAACATCTAATACACGTTTATTTTCTAAACATGAAATATGATTTTTAAGTCGATCCCACTTCCAATCGGAACGCCATTCGGTGTCTATAGCCACTCCAAAAATTGAAAATGGTCCTTTGCGCCAGGGTATTAATTGCCGCAATTGCTGGTCTAGTATTAAGCGTGTCTCAGAATCACAATCATGTTCAGAACCAATGGTTACCACTGATTGATTTAATTCAATAACACTAGGATTCAACACTGGCAAACTATCTAATGCTTGTTGCCATTGTGACCAGGCCCCATGTTGAGAAACAGAAAACTTTGTCTGCAGTTGTTCGGGTAAACAGTCCACCCAAGACTGTAAACCATGGGAACACATTTGGTTAAGAAGAAATTCAGTGTTAATCATTTTTGTGCAAATAGCGAAACAAAGTTAAAACATTGAAACCACACATACACCTGCGAAAATCCAGCGTGTGTCAGACGCTGAATATGGGTTTCTACGGTTTCAGGTATTAAAACATTTTCCAATGCCGCTCGTTTCTGACTAATTTCCAAGTCACTATAACCATTAGCTCGTTTAAATCCTAAATGCCAGTCTACAAATTGCTGGTTCTGCTGTTCGTTGGCAAGCAGTACTTTTTCAGATAGTATCAAGACACCACCGGGGTTTAAACCATTAAAGACTGTATTTATAACCAGTTGTCGTTCTTCTGACTTAATAAACTGTAATGTGAAGTTACAAACTGCCATGGACGCATTGGAAATTGATATATCTTGAATATTCGCGCAAAGCGTTTGTAACTTGGTGTGGGGTGCATAACTGGCAAAAACTTCTGCACATTGATCTAACATTGCTTGAGCATTATCAACAGCAATAATCTCACAATTACGACCAGCCAATGACGAAGCCATGGCTAAACTCGACGCACCCAAAGATGCGCCTAAATCGTAACAACGCGTATTCGCTTTAACATACGCTTGGGAGAATACAGCAAGATTTGAAATGATTGCATCGTAGCCTGGTACTGACCGCCTGATCATATCTGGAAACACGGCGACCACCCGTTCATCGAATACGAAATCTACAAGATCTACTTGCTGGTTTGCAAATATTTGATCGCGATGAGAGTTTTTTTTCATTAATAAATACCCAAATTAACACAGCCATAAGGGAACTTGGCTAAATCATGATTGACTAATATTCTACTCTGTTCAAGTTTGTATAAACAGTCTACACTGAGTAGCAATTTTTATTGTAATCGCAGCCGTCACAGGAGCAACATGACCATGAAAAACTTAGTAAACTCCATATTATTCATAAGCTTAACTGCTTTAAGTGCAAGCGCCTTTGCATGCGGCGGCGAAGCTTCAGGCAAGCATATGGGCAATATCACCAATATCAACACCGCCAAGTCTACTTTCACTATCTTGGATGCAGAAACTCAAAGTCCAATCACTTTTAAGGCAACATCCGATGTTATGTCAGGTCTAAAAAATAACTCTCGGGTTATGGTTAATTATGAAGAAGACGAGCAAGGTGCGCTTAACGCCATTGGTGTAATGTTCTAAATCCTTATTTCTTTTCCCCAGAATCCTCGGATTCTGGGGAATTTAGATTCAAACTAGATCCAATCCTAAATAAACTATTATCATATTATTACATTCCGCCCTTTATAAATTCCTTTTATTTCCGATAGCTTAATTGAACAGCTTCACTAAGAGGTTCATTCTTATGAATAGTATCGTTGGAGGCGCAAGTGTTTCTGCTAGCGCTATGCAAACAGGTGATTCCGTAGGAATCCTTATGCAGAAAAAAAGCATGGATATTCAGAAACAAAGTGCGCAACAGTTGATTGAGGCCGTGCCTGATGCAAAACCTACGTCTAACCCTTCCCATATGGGAAACAAGTTGGATGTAATGGCATAAGAGCTTTCAGCAATTCATGCTTGAAGAGCACCAGCAACGGTGCTCTTTTTTTTTGCCTGAGATTCGATAGAATGCTGAACCACATATATAAATAAGGGGCAGGGAACAGCGTGAACGACTCATCACCATTAATCAAAGCACAACTCACATTCGCCGAAGCAATCAAACAAATACCAACACCTGGCAAGGAGACTGTTGCACTCGAAAACGCCCTACATCGCATCTGCGCATGCGACATTTTAGCAGCCATGGATTCACCACCATATCCACGGGCAATAGTTGAAGGATTCTTAGTCAACATTGCAGACACATTAAAAGCGAGTGAAAAAAATCCCATTAATTTCTCGATTGGGCCAACGGTGAATCCTGGCGATACTACATGCCCTTTACCCAAGGTCGGCAGTAGTGTGCAAACTGTTACCGGAGCGATTGTGCCACAAGGTGACTATGCCATCGTACGTCCTTGGGATGCCACCATAAAAGCTGATACTTTTGAGATCACTCGCGCCTTCTCACCAGGTTTTTTTATTGAAAGCCAAGCCTGTGAGCATTCACAAGGAGAAGTTTTGCTAAAAAAAGGGCAACGCATTTCACCTGAGAATATTGGCTTGTTAGCGAGTCAAGGTATAAGTGAAATCGAGGTTTGCAAAAAACCAGAAGTCAGCGTGTTTGCATCGGGTGATGAAGTTATCCCACACACGCAAGCTTTCCAGGCAGGTAAAATCTACGATTGCAATAGCATCATGCTTAGCGCCGAGATACAAAGAATCGGTGGCTCTCCATTCACTGCAGGCATCCAAGGCGATAATTTTGATAGTTTCAAATCAGCCTTAGCCGACGCATGTAAGCGCTCACAATTAATTCTTATAGCCGGTGGCACAGCGATCGGGGGACGCGATTTTATCTCCGACATGATTCGCGAATTGGGCGAACTAATAATTGATGGTGTGCAAATGAAATCCGGTAGACCCTTAATCATGGGATTAATTGGCAATACACCGGTTGTTGGCGTTGCTGGACACCCACCAGAAGCCCTAAGAGGGTTTCGTTTATTCGCGCCCATTGCCATGGATATTCTGTGCGGTCGTGAGGTGGCCTTACCGCAAGACCCTGGGCAAATCTCGCTCTAGAGCTCATGCCGGGAAATAAATATCGTAACGAGTGTTCTTGCTTTTAATTTGCGTGGCTGGCTTTAGCTCATTTAAGGTTGGTGCTTTTAAAGGGCGTTTAACCACAACCCGTCGTGATGCCACTTGCACCGCACGACTTAATACAGTTGCGGCATCTTCATCCTTCCCGGCAATCATTTGCAATACTCGCATTTCTTTTTTAACCAGAGCGGACTTCTCTCGCTCAGGATACATAGGATCAAAATATATTACATCTGGAGGCTCAACTTGTTTGGATTTATCATTTAAATAGTCCAAGGCATTCAGAGGCAGTAACCACATACGTTGGCAAACAATCTCACTTAATTCAATATCATCAGCCGCACGACGCAAACCATCGGCGAGCAGCGCCGCGACAATAGGTGAGCGTTCCAGCATTACTACTTCACATCCCAGCGTCGCCAAAACAAAAGCATCCCGACCCAATCCAGCGGATAAATCCAAAATTCTTGGATAGGGCTTTTTTTTCATACCGACAGCCCGTGCTAGAGGCTGGCGTTTGCCCCCGCCGTAAAGTCGTCGATGGGCGGCTTTACCCCTAACAAAATCCACAAAAATTGCACCTAATTTTGGCTCTAATAAGCTCTTGAATTCCGCCTGTTCTTTGGTAAGGTCAAGCACCCCAAGGTGAGCTTCTGATACCTTCGTTACATGGGAGTATTCACTCAAGTCTATGAAATCATTGTCTAATAATTCATGGCTCAATGAATTTACTAATATCGCTATGTTTTTCTGAGGCGCGTTCAATTTATCTAGTCCACCTGGTTTCTTACTTGCAATATGCAATAAAAAGTCACAGTTACTTCCGGTCTGGTCGTTAAATTATATAAGGCTTTTGTGGCATGTTTGAATAAAACATATATTTAGGAGACGCACATGAATCTCACTCTCCCCCGCATCATTACCCTACTGACACTGGCTTTAATGTTAGCCATGGCCAATAAAATCGTACTCGCGCAACAAGATCAAACACTCAACAAAGGTAAATTTCTAGTCGCGACAAAAGCACTCAATGAAACGAGTTATGCGCGCACGGTTATCTACATTACCGAACACGATGATAACGGTACTTATGGTTTGATTGTGAATAAACCAACCGAAATTTTCATGAATGAAATTCTTCCTGCCCCTAAAAAGGAGTCAGTTGGTAGTGAACACTTATATTTTGGCGGACCAATGCACATGAAATTTTTGTTTGTATTAGCCCAAACGAAAAAGTCCGAAGGGCTACACCCAATTCAAGGTGATATTTATTTTGGCGCTGGCCAAGAAGTGGTTAGTGAGCTTAGCGGCCAGATAAAAAATATAAAAGTTCGCACCTATGCGGGATTTTCTAGTTGGGGTCCAGGTCAGTTACAACAGGAAATTGATGATGGAGGCTGGGTGGTAGCGCCTGGCGATGCCAAGGGTTTGTTTGACGAAAACACTGAATCCCTATGGCAGACATTATTTGATCGCTGGGGCGGTAGCTGGATTTAACTACTTGGGTTTCGCCCGGGCCATTTTCTCGTTAAAATGGCCCGATGCATCGCCAATATCTTCTAAATTTGTTATCCCAATATCACACTGATGACTCGCATGAATCAGACATGCAAGCGCGGCTTACTCAATTTGTTGAACAAGAAAGCGATTGCTTCAAACGTCAATTGCTGAAGGGCCATATAACCGGTTCAGCTTGGATTGTAGATCAGCACTATCGCCAAGCATTATTGTTACATCACGCCAAACTTAATCGCTGGTTACAGCCTGGCGGCCATTCTGACGGGCATTGGAATACCTACGAAGTTGCGCTACGCGAGGCACAGGAGGAAACTGGGTTAACTCACTTGATCTGTGCGCCTGAAAAAATATTCGATATTGATATTCATGTCATTCCGGCGAATAGCAAAGAACCTCAGCACTTTCACTATGATGTGCGTTTTCTTTTTCAAGTAGATGCCTCAAATGACTTACAAGCAAATGAAGAATCACATGACCTGAAATGGTTTCCACTGGAAAAGATTCAAATCGAAGAGCAATCAATTCAACGTATGATTCGTAAAACCTACGAGTTACAACGCTAATGCCTTTGCTTCCATTTGATTACCACATCAGTCACAGTAAGCGCGCTAAACGTATTCAAATTCACGTAGATGCAGCCGGTCAGGTAAAACTTGTGGTTCCAAAACGTTGCCATATTGAACAAGCACAACAATTATTAATTAAGAACCAAGCCTGGGTTTTGCGTCGCCAACAAATCGCAAAAGCAAACCGCATTTTGGATCCTGCTCTAGATTTAATGCAGCCGAAGGAAATACGACTACTGGCGATTGGGGAAAATTGGAGTGTTAATTACAGCCAACATTTCAATTCTGATTTCACTACGTACACACTTTCACTCAACAAAGATAGCAACACCAACCAGCAATTAATAACATGGTTAAAGCTACATGCTAAAAACGTATTGAATCCATGGCTGAACGATGTTAGCCAACGATTAGACATTTCCTATAATCGTCTTAGTATTCGCCAACAACGGAGCCGCTGGGGAAGTTGTTCGCAACTAGGTAATATCAATTTAAACTGCAATTTATTATTTTTGCCGAAGTCCATGGTTGAGTATTTACTCATTCATGAATTGTGTCATCGCCAACATATGAATCATTCAAAATCTTATTGGGCACTAGTCAAACACTTCGAACCCAATTATAAAATTCTGGATCGGCAATTGACCCACGCCAATCGCTTTGTACCCTTGTGGGCCTTACCAAAATAAACTACCAACCCGCAGGCGTGTGGCAGGCGCTACAATCTTGTACTACAGGATCATGACCAATCGGTAAAGGATGACATTCGGCACAAGTAATAACTTGGGTGTGGTCTACCAAAGTGGTAAGCCAAGATAATGTCGATAGATGACAAGCACTGCAAAGATTAGAGGTGCGTGCATGGCCTAATGAGGTGAAGTGACAGGACGAACAAACATTGGTAGCTAGAATCGCATGGTTCATGGTTATCACTGGCGCCCATGCAATCGTACTATGACAAGCATCACATTGATTCGTAGCAAGGGGCACATGCCCGAATCCCAAACGATGGCAACTACTACATGCACCAACTACTTCATTATGATCCATCGTTAGCAAAGGCAACCAGCGCAAAGATACATGACAGGCAGAGCACAAACTACTGGTATTAATGTGACCCGTCGGGGTGAAGTGGCATTCTGAGCACGCTCCAAATATCTCATTATGATCTACTTGTAACACCGGCGACCAAGAACTCGTGGTGTGGCAATTCGCACAATTATCCGAGCTATTAATATGTAAAGATGATTTACCTGGTGCAGTTGCATTGTTATGACAGGATTGACACGAACCAATCACTTCGGTGTGATCAACTCGAACCACAGGCGACCATTGCTGGGTTGTGTGACAAGCACCACAGACATCACTGGATTTAATATGTATTGGCGATTTTCCCGCCACACTAAAGCCATTATGACAACCTAAACATGCACCAATAACTTCGGCATGATCCACTTGAATCACTGGCGCCCACATTGTGGTGGCATGACAACGATCACAAAAATTTGACGAGTTTATATGCGCACTGGATTTTGCTTGTGCGATTTGTCCATTATGACAATTCATACAAGCGCCACTAATCTGGCTATGGTCAACAGTGATTGCTGGTGACCATTGCAAGGGACTGTGACAAGTTCCACATTCATTGCCAGTTGCAATATGTCCAGGATTTTTATTATGGCAGTCATTGCACACACCAATGACTTCTAAATGATCCACCTTAATCGCCGGTGTCCAGGTAACACTGCTATGACAGGTTTCACACAAACCGGAACTTGCAATATGACGAGCGGATTTGTTAGTAGCAATCGTACCATTATGACAACCGGCACAAACACCAAGTACCTCAGCATGGTCAACACTAACTTGCACCCAGCTTGTACTCACATGACACTTTCCGCAAGCTGAACTGGTATTTATGTGATTTTGGTTCTTACCAACAGCACGAGTACCATTGTGACAAGTCAAACAACTTCCTAGGGCCTGGCTGTGATCAACAAATGTAATGGGGCGCCACACATTGGTGACATGGCAAGCACCACAAACATCGGTTGATGGCACATGAAAACTTGGACGGGCAGCCGCAATTTTTCCATCATGACAATCTCTGCACTCTCCTAAGACTTGTGAATGATCGACCGCTAAACCTGCAAGCCATGCAACAAAACCATGACAAGCACCGCATTCATCACTGGTGTTTAAATGAGTCAAGGTTTTACCCGTGAAAAGCTGATTATTATGACAATCAGTACACACACCAACCACTTCTTCGTGATTCACATTTGACACCAATGTCCAAATCAAAGTTGAATGACATAAGGCACAGTTATCACTCGAGTTAATATGCGCTGAAGTTTTTCCCGGTGCGATAATATTATCGTGGCAAGAAATACAATTTTCGGATAATTGAGTATGATCAATTTTGCGAACCGGCAACCAACTCACACTTGAATGACAAGCATCACACAACTCACCACTAACAATATGACTTGCGCCACGACCGGTTGCTGAAACACCATTATGACAGGAAATGCAAGGCCCAGTTATTTGCGTGTGATCAACTCTACGCACCGGTGTCCAACTTACATTTGAATGGCAATTATTACAAACATCAGTTGTTTGCACATGATTAGCACTTTTACCTGGCACCAATCTATTGTTATGGCAATCAATACAGGCACCATCAGCCTGACTATGATCAAATCGCACAGCCGGCACCCACGCTTGTGTCGAATGACAATTCACGCATAACTCTGACGTTAAAAAATGACTCAACGATTTACCGGTTGCGTTCACTCCGTTGTGACAATTCACGCAAGCGTCTACAATGCCGGCATGATCAAATGCTGCTAATGCATCTAACCATCGTTTGGTGTTATGACAAGCATCACAAGGTTCTTGTGTGGGAATATGATTTGTGGATTTACCATTCACAAGACTGCCATTATGACAGTTGTCACAACTACCTCTCACTTCCAAATGGTTAAAACTCTGTAAAGGCAACCAAGCAGTGGTCAAGTGACAAGCATCACAAACATCACTCGTCGCTAAATGGCTCTTGCTTTTAGCTGTTGCAATTGAACCCTGATGACAAACGAAACAATCACCGACTACCGCAGCATGAGAAAATGTTATGGCCAAGCGCCAACCTTGGGTGGAGTGGCATGCCGCGCAGTCGTCATTAACCGGCATATGATAGGTAGGTTTCGCTACTGAAACTGATCCATCATGGCAACTAATACATGTTCCAAGCACATCTGTATGATTAACAGTAACTCCCGCGAGCCAAGATAATGTGTTATGGCAGCGTTCACAAGTTTCGCTACTGGCTATATGAGCAACTGTTTTACCCGTCTGCGCAACACCATTATGACAAGCTACACAATCACTCACGATTTGATTGTGATCCACTTTTCGAATTGGACGAAAAGCTTGAGTTGAATGACAGGACTCACACAGATCACTGCTTGCTATATGATTATTACTTTTTGCTTTGGATATAACTCCGTTGTGACAGCTAATGCACGCACCCACGGTTTCTGCGTGATCAACTTTGATTACGGGTATCCAAGCAACAGTCGCATGACAGGCTTCACAGACCGAAGAAGAAGCCAAGTGATTATTCGGTTTTGTAATCGCATTTATCCCGTTGTGGCAAGAAACACAATTATTACTAATGCCCGTATGATCAAATAAAACACGGATGCGCGAACTGAGTTTTAACAAACCCTGTCCGTTTAACGAGTCCCATGAAACTACGGTATGACAATTCTCACAAGATTGCTGTTCAACACTATGTTCAACAGTGGACACAAGAGGAACTGTATGGCACTGCACACAAGTTGCGCTGGTTTCCAAATGATTAAATTGAATTATTTCTGACCATGACAAGGTTTGATGGCATTGGTCACAAACATCGCTTGTCGGTAAGTGGTTGTTTGGTTTATTACCATAACGTGCCGCTTGGTGACAGGAAATACAAGCACCTTGAGTAGCATCATGATTGAGTCGACTTACTTGCCAATCGTTTACTTGGTGGCATTGCGCACATTGATTACTACTACTTAAATGAAGCACGGGTTTATTAGTCGCATCGGTGCCGTTATGGCAGTCTTGACAAACTAACGAATCAATTGCGGAGTCGTGATTAAATGCAAAAACTGGCGAAGAAAAAATTGGAAAACTACAGACGAGCGCACACAGTAGTGGAAAAAATTCTGGTTTTAGGCACCTAGCTTTGTTTTGCAAAGCCGCTCGTACAACGTTCCATACGCTGTCGCACCCAGAGTCCATTCCCACGCTCCATTGTGTAAAAACTTACTTTTTAATGAAAAAAGCAGGTTTCATATTATTTTGAATTCAAACATTGGGAAGAAGGCGAACGCCAACCTAAGAAATGAAAAATCACCCCTCGTCTCGACTCAAACAAGAATTGCCAAGCAAACTTGTCTGAACAACTTTTCCCACGTCTAAATACTAATGTAGGCTTTCTTGCCTATCTCTATAACTAACAGTTTTTGTCAATTTCTACACTTTGTCAATAGAACAACCACTAATTATTTTTAAGTGCCTGTAAAACAGTCGATTAATTTATATCGATTAAGACCTCTCCGTTCTCAACCTTTACCGGAAATGTACGCAAATCTTTTTCTCCACGCACCATGTTTAACATTTGTATACCGGGCGGAAAATTTGCCCACTTGCAAGACTTTCCACTACGAATATCGAATTCTGCTCGATGAAATTTGCATTGAATACGCTCCCCATCCATTATTTTCCCTTTATGCAAAGGAGCGAACAAATGGGGGCATTTATTTTGGGTTGCATAAAAACCATCTTTCAATCGAAATAATACAATTGATTCACCATTAAGCTTTAATTCCTTCATTTGGTGCAACGCCAACTCATTTTCCATAGCAACCTTAAGCATGTTTAAATCCTTTAGTGGTAGTGATCAAGCACGCCAGCAAAAAGCGGGCGCAGTTTGGCAATAATTTTATCACGACGCTTTTCACAAAGCTCATCAGGTGTCGACTCTAATACTCCGATTACGTACCAATCAGACTCCATGTCTATTAATGCCTGCCATAAATCTTTGTCCAAGTCACTTTTACGTTGGTTGCTAAATAAATCGACCTTATACTGCATACGCTCCCGCGAGAAATCACTTGGGGTTTCTAAACCTAACAATACTTCCATTTGCAAACATATTTTTGCTTTTGTAATTTCAGTTGACAATTTAAGCCGGCAATCATCCAGAGGCGTTTTGTTATCGAGCGCCTGAAGCAAATCGTCAAAATACTCATCTAACACCTTCTCTTGTGTTGAAGGTTTTTCGACCTTCAGTTTTTGCCAATCATTCGTTATTGTCTCAAAACGATGACTCTCCGGCTTGTCAGTTTTTGCAATTGATTTTAGCTGAAGACAAAGCAGCATTTTATCTCTTAGGCGCCTAATCTCGTCTAGCTCCGAACGTTTATCAAAAAAAATAAGCTTCTGTTTACTTTGTGCAAGCAAAGATGAAAACTGTTTCTCCAGAACAACAAACTCATTTGCAGAAGAGGAGGCTAGCGCTCGCCATTCCTGTTTAAGTCGGTCCAATTCTCGTAAAAATTCCTTTTTTGATAAATTAATCGTTGTCATTAGCTCTTCTAATTGACGAAGCAATTGCTGTTTCGCTTGCATTAATTGACTTTCAACATGGAGCTGCGATTGTTTTTCTTGATCACGCTGTGCAAACAATTCATCAAACACCTTACGCATTTCCTTCCACATTGCGCGTTCTTGTTTTTGGGAAACCCGTCCTAACGATTGCCATTTTTTCTGCAAAGTCTTTGCTTGTTGAGTGGCAAAGGCCAAATCCTCCAGTGCTAGCAATGCTTTCACTTCATCAATTAACTGATTTTTCATCACAAGATTCTTGCTCCACTCCCGCTGAATGCGCTGACTGATTGCTTGCACCAAATGATTAAATCGTTTATTAAATCCTGAGACATACTTTTTTTCAGTAATACCAAAATGTGACCATTGTTCACGCAGCTCTTTGGGTAGGCGCTCTATTTTTTTCCAGTTGGCTTTATCCCAATCATGCTTTTGTACAAAAATTTCAAGCTCATCTAAAAATTCTTGGCGAGCCTGGCGATTTTGATCGCGAAGCGTGGATTGCTGTTCAAAATAAATCTTACATGGCTCATAAGCCTTGTCACATGCTTGTTGAAAGCGATGCCATAGCTCTTCAGACGAATCCTTTTCCACCGGACCCATTGCGCGCCAGTCGGCACGGGCAGCCTTCACCAATCGAGCAATTTCCACTGGCGATTCGCTACTGTCTATTAATGCTTCAACCTGCTCGCATAATTGCTCTTTTTTAGGCGTGTTTGCCCAACGCTGCCAACCACTTAATTTTTTATATTGCTCAAGTGCATCTTGATAACGGCGATACGTATTCTTAGTAATCGCACCATCAATGATCTTCAACTCATCAAGCAGTGATTGCATATCTCGCAAGTGTCCACCTATGGGCCGCATATTTCCTTCACACAGGCAGTTTTCAACTACAAGCAAAATTGAATTGAATTTTTCTTTTAAGTTTAATCTTTCTAGTTCACGCTGATCAGATACTTGCTCCAATTCACGACAAACATCAATGAGCCTATTAACCTTTGGCAACAAATCCGTGGCTTGAGATTGTGTACTAAGTGCCTCAAGTTGCTGCATACACTGGTAGATGACATTGGAATTTTTAGGCAGCACTTTTTGATAGCTAGCCAGATTCTTTTCGACCGAGCATAACTTTTGCAAAAGAACACTGCGCTGTTGCAATAAACGACAGTGCGCTTGAATTGTCTGTACTATGCGTTTGAAATTTGAATCAAAAACGACCTGCTCCTGCTCGGGTAATTTTTGTGATCCTTGCCATTGCTCATTAATATCTACAATCGCTTCATTAACCGTTTCAACTGAAAATGTATTTACATCAGATTTACTTAACACATCAGTTTGCAAGAGCGTTAGCACATTCAGAAGCACACGATATTGTTCGCGCTGTGGCTCAAGTTGCGCATTGAGGCTTGCAAGTTCAGCCTGTTTTTTCTCGATCGCGCTTACTTCTTCCTCAAAACGACAAATCAACTGAGCATAGTCGGCTTGTGTAGATGCTTCGAGATCACTCAAGTCTTGCCACTGCTGCTTAATTTTATTGAGCTTCAATAAATCAAAATCGTTTCGTGTGCAAAGGCGATTTAATTGCTCGATGAGCTCATTTGCAGCCTCACGCATGCGTTGTGGCCGAGTCGCTTGCTCTTCAATCGCATCTATTTTTTGTTTTGCTGCTGTATAAAGATTTCGATCTTTGGTTTTGACTGCTTTAAGCACGCGTTTGAGTGTGGACAACGATTCAATTTTTTTAAATGCTACTAGCCGCACCTCCGTATCGCTATCACTACTGGCAATATCACCTAGCAATGCATCACGACTTATCTTCTCCAATAAAAATAAACGCTCCTGAGCATATGGGGAATTTATGCAAATCGCTTCGCACAGGGGTCCTGGCCCAATGAGTGACAATAGTTCGGTCCGTTTTTCCATCGGAATTCGCTGGTCTTGTTGTCCAAGCAATTGAATAATCCGCTGGCGTATGGTCTGTTCTAGTGCTCCTGTCGGGTTGTCCTGCCATAAATCATAAAGTACAAAAACATCATCGACACGCTTGATTGCTAATTGCTTGATGGACTGTTCTTGTTCAGTTTTAGCAATTTTGCGAATGATTTCCTGGTCAGCCATGGCATCCAGATTAATCACGGCTTGGCGACGAATAGTCGGGTCTTTATGTTCCCATTTTGGTTTTCTGAGTTTATCTAAAAGCCCCATTTCTCTCTCTTTCTTAAAAAACTTAAATGTACTGTAAAAGTAGCCGTCGGTTACAGCAAAACCTATTATACGATAAGGGCCTATCATGCCTAAAGCAGTGTTATGCTATTTTTAAGCTATGCTTTGTTTTCTATAGCTCTTAAACTAACACGAACATTAATCACTTAAGGTGTAGAATGGCTAATATCAATGATTATTGCAGACCTATCCGCATCCTCATATTTTTATTTTTATGCCTCTCCCTGGCAAATGCCTGTGCTAGCACCACCAACAAAGCGTCCAGCACCGAGACAGGTCTACTTTGGGAAATAAGAGATCAGCAATCACAAAGGACTAGTTACTTATTCGGCACTATACATTCAGACGATCCCAGGGTCACCAAGATTCCGCCAATCGTAACGTTTAGCTTTGAAACTTCTAGTTTGTTCATTTTAGAGGTAGAACTCACGCAAAAGAACACCAAGCAAGCAATGCAGGCTATGTTTTTCACTGGAAATCAAACACTTGAAGGTATTTTGCCAACTGACCTGCTGAATCAATGCTTAAAGCTTTTAGGCCAACGAGGGGTTTCAAAACAACAAGCGATCAAATTGAAGCCATGGGCAGTGTTCACTTTTTTGAACACACCCAACCAAGAACAAGCATTTCTCGATCAAATTCTTTATTCAAATGCCAAAGAAAAAGGCATTGAGATTCAAGGCTTAGAAAGCATGGCTGAGCAAATAAGTGTGTTTGATAACCTCAGCATGGATATTCAAGTCAAGCTACTACAGGACTCTGTCAATCATTTCGACGAGCTTAACCACATGCTGGAACAAACCATTGCAGTTTACTTAAGTCGAGACCTTAAACGCCTAGAGAAATTTAACCAGGATTATTTAACATTTACCGATGAAAAAACCGGACAACTACTTAATGATACGCTCATTATTCAGCGAAATTATCGCATGGCGAAACGCCTAATTCCAATATTGCAACAGCATCAGGCTTTTATTGCCGTTGGTGCGCTACATCTTCCAGGTGAAACAGGATTGATTCAATTACTTAGGAACCACGGCTACCAATTAAAGCCCTTATACTAAAATGAAACAGATATACGAAGCCACTAATATGATAGAAGCACAAATTCTCAAAGACTATCTTGCCAATAGTCACATAAACGTAATTATTCGAGGAGAATTTTTGCAAGGCGCGTTAGGCGAACTCCCAGTTAATACCTATCCGACACTATGGGTGCTAGATGATAAAGAAGAAACGAATGCAATTGCCGCTATCAATGCTTTTCAAGCATCGAATGAGAATAGTCATTGGATATGCCCCAATTGCCAAGAATTGGTCGACGCACCATTTACACAATGCTGGAATTGCCAGCAAGATAAACCAGGCCAACTTGATTAGGATAGCATCTTTAATGCAAGTTGTTTGCTCTCGTTGTCGATAGCGCAATTATTCAGTTCAGATTTGCAAAACCAGCCAAAGGCACTGGCTTCAGAATTAAGACGAATGGCATCCCCATTATAGCGCATGTGTATATCCACAATAATATATCGAAGCTTCTGCTCGAGAAATTCAAGCTCAAACACATGGCATACCTCCAACGCTTCGCAATCAATACCCAGTTCTTCTTGCGCTTCTCGTTTTGCTGCAACAAATAGACTTTCACCCGCATGAACTTTCCCACCGGGAATAGTCCACATATCTTGATTAGGGGGCTTTCTGCGTTTACTTAAAAGAATTTTTTTCTCATGAATAAGAACACAGCCGACGGCAAGAATATTTTTCATGGCCTAGTCTAACCACAAAAAATCGGTAAATGAATATTATTTTCTAACCTGATTAACATGGGACGGTTGCTTTAATTTCGCTTTTTCCAGATCCATGTCTGCTTGTGCAAACATACTGACGTCACTATCCGCATCTTGTGGGTAACTAGAAAAACCAATGCTCACAGAAATTTTTAAACTTTTTCCATCACCGATGTTCATAGGATTCTCAGCAATGGCTTTACCAATACGATCCGCGGTTTCTTTGGCGCCGGCAGCATCGGTTTCAGATAGCAAAACCGCAAATTCATCGCCGCCATTACGCGCAGCGGTATCCGTTGGACGAATAGTACTATTAATTTGCATGGCGACCGAACACAACACCGAATCGCCCACTAGATGACCGTAACATTCGTTGACTGCTCGAAAATTATCGATATCAATAAATAAAATAGAATACGGTCGTTCGTAGCGTTTAGCCCTCAACGTTTCCATCGTCACTACTTCATGAAATTTTGGACGATCATATAAACCGGTCAGGCTGTCGTGAATAGATAAATAATCAAGTTCTGATTGAAGTTTCTGAAAGCGTTCAGCCATACCATTAAAAGCTGTGGCAAGATGCCCCAATTCGTCATTGCTTTGTAAATTCACTCGCGAATTTAAATCACCTTTGTCAAATCGATTAATCGATTGTTCCAAACTACGGATTGGCGATAACACGGATTTGAATAATACGAATGCACCAGCAATGGCGAATAACAGACCTGCTGCGAAAACCGCAACCCCAAACACAATAGATTGCCACTGAAGTTTTTGTGCCGCCAATCGTTGATTTTGAATATCAAGAAGAATCGAAGATTCAACTTGGTTTAACATGGCGATGGCACGATCCAAACCGCGATTAAATTCAAATACTAAATTATCGCGTTCAGCTGATTCTTCGGTACGAAAAATCTGTTGAGCAATCGCTGACATATTCAGCCATTCATGCTGAGCGGTTGTTACTAATTCATATTCACGATCGGATAATATGGTGGTGGCATAAGTCCGATCAAAACTTAGGTTCAAATCCACTGCTACTTGATCGAAACTAATCCAATCAGCTTGTTCACCACGTTTATTAAATTGATGCACTGGATTTTTCGCACGATAAAGTGCATTTTGCATATCAGTGGCTAACAGAAGTTTTTCAACAGGATTGTAAACAGCTTCTTCAAGTGTAGAAACTGCTCCCTTGAGCACAAAAAAACCACCAACCATTAAGACACACAATGGCAATAGCATAGTTAATATGCCCATTGTCAAACGCGTTCTTAGAGATGTCGACTTAGAGAAGATTCGACGAACCATGATACGACCTTGGAATTCCCACAAAACTGCCCTATTAGTATTCGCAGCTTGAGTCAGTCTCTAGCTACGCCCTCCCCCTGTATCGGGATCAGTAAAACTTTGCTTTATAAAAACAGAGTTTTATTTTCTTATAGTGCTACATTGGTACATTTTGCCCAAAACTTCAAGAGAAAAAATGTGATATTTAAAGGCAATTGTCGGCTGAAAGCAGTGTTTTAGTTAATATCGCTAGAACTTAAAAACGAATAAAGGATGATAAATTAATGATCTACCTACCATGGACACGACAATGTTTTAATGTTTAGAGCGGCAATTCAATCAATAACGGTAAAAAACGTGCCGAAATCCCGGCACCAACTTGACCCAAGTCATTTCCACCCCAACACCATAAAGAACCATCGATTTGAATACCACAACTATGATTTGCTCCGGTTTTGACATCTAACCATTCGGAATTATTGATTAAATAAGGTGTGTTTTGCTTGTATTCAATATTCCAAGCGCCTGTGGCAAGCTGTCCATGCGAATTTGACCCCCAACAATAAACCTCATCGGCTCTACTGATAGCACAGGTATGATCACCCTTAATCGGTGAAATTGATTTCCAATTCAGACTTGGGATAGCTGCAAGTGCGATCGGTGTGTCACTTTGGTTTAGTGTGAATAAATCGCCTGCCCCCAAATTCGCAAACTGATTATTTCCCCAACACCAAATTTGTTGTTGCGCATCTCGAGCACAGCTATGGTTTATTCCTGTTCGAATTTCTATCCATTGTTGGTTCTCTGCAATACGTACCGGATAGGTAGCGTTTTCGCTTAAACCATTACGAATTTCTAAGCTACTGCCCCAGCACCATAAGGCATTATCTAAGACTGAGTTTGTCATTGCTTCCGAACGTACAGCACAACTGTGATCTCCTGCTAACGATAACCTTTCAAACAAAAGATCACTTACCGCCGGTGTTGCCACAAACTTAGATAAGAGATCATCTACTCCTTGCGCTAATTGTCCAGAGGCTCCTTGACCCCAACACCAAACACTACCATCCAGCTTTAAACCACAACTGTGACTTTTCCCGAGACTGATTGATGACCAATGGACGCTTTCTGTAAGCTCTTGAGTAGGTACCGCCACATCCATTGGTGACTCTCTACCCAACTTTGCATTTTCTGCCGATCCCCAACAAAACAATTTATTTTCACTATCCAAAGCACAACTGTGATCCAATCCAGCATCAATACTGCGCCACTGTGTAGATCCAGCGACCCTGTTTGGTTCATCCCACATTACGAAGTTATTTAATCCCAATTGCCCCTTTTGATTCCCTCCCCAACACCACAAGCTGTGATCAGTTCTAATTCCACAACTAAAACCATCGCCTAAAGCCAATTGAGACCAATTGTTGGCTTGTCCAATTTTCAAAGGCGTGGTTACATAAGCATTCATTCCAAATGCTTGGTAGCCAAAAGCAAGTTGATTATGTGTATTTGCACCCCAGCACCATTGACTATTGTCAACCTTGCTTGCACATGTATGAAATTTTCCAGAAGAAAGACTTTCAAAATTTTGACCCACTACTTCTTTGCTGGCAAAACTGACCAACCGGTCATTACTTTGATATCCAATTTGGCCATAGGAATTATCACCCCAGCAGAATAAATCACCATTTTGTTTTAGTGCGCAACTATGGTTTGCACCAATACTCACAGCCTGCCAATCATTATCATTTCCCAGCCGTTGCGGCGTTTTGCTAAAGACGCTAATTTTTTCAATTCCAGCGCCTGTTTTGTCATATGTATTTTGTCCCCAACACCAGAGCGAACCGTTAACTTTTACTCCACATGTGTGCGACTCTGCCAGAGACAATTGTAACCATTTTTCATCAGAAATTTTTACCGGCAATGATTTGTTTGTATTAGTGCCATCACCTAATTCGTAATGAAGGTTTTTTCCCCAACACCATACGGACTTGTCGATGCCAATAGCGCAGCTATGATCGTACCCAAGATGGATGCTATACCAACCGCCACTACTATTCGTTACTTTGACGGGAAAACGATTTGTACTGGCGGTGCCAATCCCAAGCTCGCCATAGGTATTCCCACCCCAACAATACAAGTCACGGCTTCTATCAATGGCGCAACTGTGCGAGTGACCCAAAGAAAAATCAACCCAATCTTCTTTTTCTAAAAAAAGTGACGGCTGCAACAAATTGGAGTTTCCTCCAATTCCGAGAGAACCAGCATAATTTTTCCCCCAACAAGCAATTTGCCCCTGAGTTGTCAAACCACAACTATGTTGTCCTCCTGCAGCTACATCTATCCATAAATTGTTACTAATCACTTCTACTGGATCTGCACGGCTAGTGGCTTCACCTTGGGCGCCAACGCCCAGTTGACCAGAGTCATTCCATCCCCAACACCATAATTTTTTGTTCCTCCCCACATAACAATTATGATATTTACCTGTGACTATCCCTTTTTTATTATTAGGCGAAAAACGAATTTCTTCAGAAACGTGGCTTGGCTCAGCCAAGCTATTGTTTGCACTGATAATAACCGAGTATTCCTTACCATTAATTAAGTCGTAAATAAAATACGGTGGCTTCACCCCACGAAACATTTTCCAATCGGCAAGATCATTGGAATTATCAATTGTTACACCCGACCCGGCTGCGACATATACATTATAATTTACTGCATCTGGCACCAGCGCCCAATCAATTAACACACTTTGATTCAAGGGTTCTTGAGAAATATTTAATGGCGGTAAGGTACGCAAACTGACGGCGATTTGATTTGAAGGAGTACCTATAACATTATTTCTTTTAGCTGCAACCATTGCATAATAAACCATTCCTGGTATTAAAAATGAAGCGCTATAGTTATTCACACGGCCAACTTCTATCATTCTGCCAGCGGGCAAACTCCAATAATTATCTTTGGTTAGTCGGTTATCTGCAGCGATGAATAGCACATAAGCATCCGCGTCCAAATTAGCGCTCCAGGTAAAACTTATTTCAGTTTCGCTAGATACAGCAGAAAAGAATTGCATTTGCTCAAGTGTTTCAAATGGCGTTCCACTGGATGGGTCTGAAATTAAACTCCAACCCAAAGCCTGCTTGGCCATTACTCGAATATAATATGGCTGGTCATTACTTAGTCCGTTCAATTCTTGTTGCGTTGCTATTGTTTCAACCGACTGCCATTGATTTAAGGGCAAATCACGCGATGTTGACCAGAACACTTCGTAAATTTCTGCGCCAATAATTTTCTCCCAGCGTATATTTAACGATTGATTATTTTCTACAATAGAAATTTTTGGCGCTTTCGCAACTGCTACTGTTTCACTTACCACACCCACCATTCCCTTGCGTAAGGCACGTACCGAAAAATATAGAAACTGATTCTCAGCGATATCCTCAATCACAAAACTAGTCTCTTGACCCACCGCTATTGTTTGGGTTAAACCTCGACCAGAATTTTTCGTTTGGGTAGTTGCATAAAGTGACAACACGACCTCATATTCATCGGCTTGCTGAACAGGCTGCCAACGAACTTTCACTTGGTTTTGCTCAGCATCAAAAGGTAATAATTCTGGTTGCGCAAGTATAGGTATCGGTGTGGCGGACACAATTTGTGACCGCTGGCTTTGGCCACCCTGATTAAAACTT
>Ga0224501_10000509_pt1 | contig 30956 bp, 25 predicted proteins | sample SF_Oct11_sed_USG_4_FD_169105 | JGI IMG/M metagenome (GOLD analysis project Ga0224501, IMG submission 169105) | Sediment microbial communities from San Francisco Bay, California, United States - SF_Oct11_sed_USGS_8_1 | ecosystem: Environmental > Aquatic > Marine > Sediment | place: USA... | reverse complement strand
TGCGATATGTTGCGCCCATTCCATAAACTTGACCATTTCGTGGCCATCAAGATGGTGCATGGAAACCGTAATTGTCCATAGACCTAAGCAGAGCTGTGCCAACAAGAGAAGCAGAACTGCAATATCGGCAAGAGAGCTTGTCGCTCTTATACGCGGATCAAATAAACGACGATGTAAAAGAACAAGAAGACCAATCAGGCAAAACACGCCAGCTACACCGCCTGCAACCATAGCTAAAATCTGTTTTGCTCCGTGAGATATTCCCAGCGTGTCAAAAACAACGATCGGCGTAAGCAAACCCACAATATGCCCTACCAGAATTACAAGTATTCCAAGGTGAAAAAGCACGCTGCCGACAATCAGTTGTTTGCGCCTTAGTATCTGGCTTGATTTTGATCTCCATGAATACGGATCGCGATCAAATCGCAAAATGCTCCCAAGAACAAAAAATGCAATGGCTATATAAGGAAAAATCTGAAAAAGAAAAAAATCCATGGATCTATATCTCCTTATTCTGATTAAGATCGGCCTTTGGTATATTCATCCGCGCCAGCATTTCCTCTGCCTTGGGACAGCCGCCTACAACGTCTTGCCCGGTAGTCTGAAGGGAATTTTCAAAGGCAAACTGTTCTTCCCAAGCTTCATCAAGCTCATCAAATGACCGAATATTTCCTGCAGATTCCTTAAGTGCAATCTCAACAGCTTTTTTATCCGGTCTGGTAGCAGAAGCAGCAATCAAGGCTTCAAACGCAGCAGCGTACGGAGACTTCCTGTTTTTCAACCGCCCGGCCAGCACACCCAGAATATTGGCTATTTCCCCCAGATTATTTCGCGCTTCACTTACATCTATCCCTGAAAGATATTCAAGAAAGAGTGGCAAATAATCCGGCATCTCCTCTGTGTTAATGAGCAGCCCGGAGTCTTTGTATAATTCAGAAAGATCAACCAGTGCCTGACCACGATCCCGGGAATCGCCGTGAACGTGCTCAAATAGATGTAGACAAAGTGATGGCGTGCGATCAAATAAATCGACATATTCTTCCTGCAAATCCAGCATATCCTGACCGGCCATCCAGTCGATCAAACGATCAACTTCTCTCATGGCCTCATCCGGCAACCATTTTTCTTTTTCAAGAATTTCCTGACATGCCCGCAAATTAACCTTCATTTCTTCGACAGGATAAGTCAGGAGATATCCCAGTATTTTTAATGTCTTCATCTCATTTCGTCCTTACTTACAGCCACAACTACCACTTCCGCAGCCGCCACTAGTATTTTTCCCTGATACGCTGGTCTTGCCTTGTGCAAACAGAGTATTAACACGATTGTCCTTGCCAGAAGCGCTGCGACCCCGCCAGCTTTTTGGATTTTCAAACATCTCAAAATCACTGTTAGAATGAGAGGAGCAGCCATTGCCGAAACTAAAGCCGCACGCCCCGCTCTCGCCGTAAGCATCCAAAGTCTCCTCACGATGCCCGGTAGGAATTACATATCTGTCTTCGTAGCTGGCCAGCGCCATGATTTTATACATATCCTTGACCAATTCTTCCGACAGGCCAACTTCGTCAAGGATGCTTTGATCTGCTCCTCCCTCAATCAGAGTCCCGCGCATATACTGACGCATCGCCATCATGCGCTTGAGGGCCAAAATAACAGGCTCTTCTTTTCCAGCCGTCAACAAATTCGCAAGATACTTCACCGGAATGCGCATTTTATCGATGTCAGGCATAATCCCGTTTTTGCTCGGAAGCTTTCCGTCTTCAAAAGCAGACTGGATCGGGCTAAGCGGCGGAATATACCAGACCATCGGCAAGGTCCTGTATTCCGGGTGCAAAGGCAAAGCGACCTTCCAGTCCATCGCCATTTTATAAATAGGCGAGTTCTGTGCACCCTCGATCCAGTTTTCCGGAATGCCGTCCTTGCGTGCCTGCACGATGACGTCAGGATCGTTCGGATCGAGAAAGATACTGCATTGAGCCTCGTATAGATCCTCAACGTCCTGTACACTCGCGGCTTCTTCTATGCGATCCGCATCATAAAGCATAACTCCCAGATAGCGAATGCGCCCAACGCATGTCTCAGAGCATACAGTAGGCTCACCATTTTCCAGACGCGGATAGCACAAGGTACATTTCTCTGCTTTTCCAGATTCCCAGTTATAATATATCTTTTTATATGGACAGCCAGATACACACATGCGCCATCCACGGCATTTGTCCTGATCAATAAGAACAACACCATCTTCTTCGCGCTTATAGATCGAACCGGACGGGCACGATGCCACACAGGCAGGATTCAGGCAGTGCTCGCACAGACGCGGCAAATACATCATGAACGTATTTTCAAATTTTCCGTAAATTTCTTCTTCGATATTTCTGAAGTTATAGTCCTTGCGACGATGCTCAAACTCGGTGCCCAGAATTTCTTCCCAGTTTGGTCCCCATTGAATCTTTTCCATACGCTCGCCGGAAATCAAAGACCGGGGCCGGGCCGTTGGCATGGCTTTGGATTCGGGAGCATTTTGCAAATGATCGTAATCAAAGGTAAACGGCTCATAATAATCATCGATTTCCGGCATATCGGGATTACCAAAAATCTTGGACAGAATGCGCCAGCGGCCACCCTGCTTTGGTTCAATCTTGCCGTTTGACTTACGACGCCAACCGCCGTTCCATTTATCCTGATTTTCCCACTCTTTTGGAAAACCAACACCGGGCTTCGTTTCTACATTGTTGAACCACGCATATTCCATGCCTTGCCGGGATGTCCACACATTCTTGCATGTCACAGAGCAAGTATGACACCCGATGCATTTATCAAGGTTTAGCACCATACCTATTTGAGCACGTATTTTCATTACTCTGCCGCCTCCATGTTTTCATTTTGGCCTTCCATCCAGTCAATATCCTGATCCTCGATCTTGCGAACAATCACAAATTCGTCACGATTAGACCCCACAGTGCCATAATAGTTGAAACCGTATGATTGCTGGGCATAGCCACCGATCATATGGGTTGGTTTTATAGTCGTCCGCGTAACAGAATTATGAATACCGCCACGTGCGCCCGTAATTTTGCTTCCTGGGGTATTCACAATTTTTTCCTGTGCGTGGTACATCAAAAGCATCCCGTCATTCACACGCTGTGAAACGACCGCACGCGCCGTTATCGCTCCATTTGTATTGAACACTTCGACCCAGTCATTGTCCTTGATCCCTGCCTTTTTTGCATCAGGCTCGCTCATCCAGACAATCGGCCCGCCTCGCGAGAGGGTTAACATATGTAGGTTATCTGAATAGGTGGAGTGAATGCCCCATTTCTGGTGCGGCGTAATAAAGTTAAGAGTAATATGCGGTATTTTATCATCACCGTGCTTTTCAATCATAGACTGAACCGTCGCCGTATTGATCGGCGGTCTGTATGATACAAGTCCCTCGCCGAAATCGAGCATCCACGGATGATCCTGATAAAGTTGTTGACGTCCAGTCAAAGTGCGCCACGGGATAAATTCATGAACATTGGTATAGCCTGCATTGTAGCAGACATGCTCTGATTCCAGACCGCTCCAAGTTGGAGAACTGATAATCTTGCGGGGCTGTGCCTGAATGTCGCGGAAACGGATTTTCTCTTCTTCCTTAGGTTTTGCCAGATGTGTATGATCGCGCCCGGTAATCTTGCCAAGTGCCTCCCATGCTTTAACAGCAACCTCACCATTGGTTTCCGGCGCGAGTGTCAAGACGACTTCACATGCATCAATGTCAGTGACAATTTTAGCGCGGCTATCTTTGTTTTCGCCATTCAGTGCCTTCAGAAATTCGATTTCGTGATCGGTGTTCCAGCCGATGCCTTTCCCTCCATTACCCAGCTTTTCCATCAGCGGGCCAAGCGATGTAAAACGTTCATACGTCGCTGGATAATCGCGCTCCACCACCTTCATAGCAGGAGCCGTTTTACCCGGAATCAAATCACATTCGCCCTTGCGCCATTCCTTTACGTCTGGCTGGGCCAGTTCTCCGGGCGTATCATGTTGGATCGGGGTCAGAACGATCTCTTTCTCTGCGCCGAGATGCCCGAGCGACAGTTCAGAGAATTTTCTGGCTATGCCCTTATAAATTTCCCAGTCAGAACGACTTTGCCAAACCGGATCAATGGCTTTTGACAGCGGGTGAATAAACGGATGCATATCAGATGTATTAAGATCGTTTTTCTCATACCAGCTTGCAGTCGGCAAAACGATATCGGAATACATGCAGGTTGTTGACATTCGGAAGTCCAGCGTTACGACCAGATCAAGTTTTCCTTCCGGTGCCTGATCGTGCCATACTACTTCCTCTGATCCTGTACGGCCTTCCTCGCCCAGATCCTTACCTTGCACACCGTGCTGCGTCCCAAGAAAATGTTTAAGGAAATATTCGTGCCCTTTCCCGGACGAACCCAACAAATTCGAACGCCAGACAAACAAATTGCGCGGCCAGTTATCCGGATGATCAGGATCTTCGCAAGACATACGCAAATCACCATCTTTCAGACGCTTAACAACATAGTCAACGGGATCTACACCCTTTTCCTCCGCCTGATGCACCAGATCAATCGGGTTTTCCTGTAACTGGGGAGCAGACGGCAACCAGCCCATACGCTCGGCGCGGATATTGCAGTCAATCAACGACCCTTTCCAGCTTTCCTTGTCTGCCATAGGGGAAAGAATTTCATTTATACCCAGTGTCTCATAACGCCATTGATCCGTATGCGCGTAAAAGAATGATGTAGAGTTTTGCTGACGCGGAGGGCGAGCCCAGTCCAGTGCAAAAGCCAAAGGCAGCCAGCCCGTTTGCGGGCGCAGTTTTTCCTGCCCGACATAATGCGACCATCCCCCGCCTGATTGACCAATACAGCCGCAAAAAACCAGCATATTGATGCAGGCACGGTAGTTCATATCCATGTGGTACCAGTGATTCATCGCCGCGCCGATGATAATCATGGACTTGCCATGCGTCTTATCGGCATTATCTGCAAACGCACGGGCAACCTGAATGATTTTCTCTGCCGACACGCCTGTGATGCTTTCCTGCCATTTCGGGGTATAGGGTATGTTTTGATTATAGTCGGATGCGACATTCTCGCCGCCCAACCCCTTACGTTCTATTCCGTAATTAGCGCAAACAAGGTCAAATACTGTCACGACAGGCACTTTTGAACCGCCCAGTTTCAGATATTTAACCGGCAGCTTCCGATCCAGAATTTCACTTTGCTTATTGGCTGTGAAATAACCATGCTCATGCTCTGCATTTGCAAAATAGGGAAACCCAACATCAAGAATATCCTCGTGATTGCCAAGCAATGTTTTTTGTGGCCGGAACTCTTTGCCTGACTTTGCATCTGTCGGCACGATATTCCACTTTCCTTCCTCCCCCCAACGAAAGCCTATAGAACCTGTTGGAACAGTCACATCACCAGTTTCTTCATTAAAACAAACAGTTTTCCATTCAGGGTTATTTTTTTCTCCCAGGGATTTATCAAAATCGGAAGCACGCACCAAGCGTCCTGGTACATAACGTCCATCCCGTTTTTCAAGCTTAACAAGGAAAGAAAAATCAGAATATTTTCTCGTATAATCATCAAAATATTCCGAAGTGTTCTCCAGATGAAATTCTTTTAAAATAACATGCCCCATCGCCATACCGACAGCAGCGTCCGTACCCTGCTTGGGGTTTAACCAGATATCGCCGAATTTAGACGCCTCTGAATAATCCGGTGTGATCGTTACAACCTGAGTCCCCTTATAACGCGCTTCCGTCATGAAATGCGCATCCGGTGTGCGCGTCTGCGGCACATTGGAGCCCCACATAATGATAAAGCCGGAATTATACCAATCCGCGCTTTCCGGAACGTCTGTCTGCTCACCCCATGTTTGTGGCGAAGCGGGCGGCAAATCGCAGTACCAGTCGTAAAAACTCATGCACACACCGCCAATCAATGACAGGTAACGCGATCCGGCTGCATAAGACACCATCGACATGGCCGGAATAGGAGAAAATCCGATAACGCGATCCGGCCCGTGTTCTTTGATGGTATGAATGTTGGAGGCCGCGATAATTTCATTTACCTCATCCCACTCGGCGCGGACAAATCCACCACGCCCGCGCACTTTTTGATATTCAGCACGCAATACCGGATCAGATTGAATAGCTTTCCATGCCTCCACCGAATCGCCATGCCGTCCTTTCATAACCCGCCACATCTTCAAAAGACGTTTACGGATTAACGGATATTTCAACCTGTTGGCAGAATAGATATACCAGCTATAACTAGCACCTCGCGAACAGCCGCGCGGTTCATGATTTGGCAGGTCAGGACGCGTACGAGGATAATCCGTTTGCTGTGTTTCCCATGTAATCAGACCGTTTTTCACATAGATTTTCCACGAACAAGAACCTGTGCAGTTCACCCCGTGCGTAGAGCGAACGATTTTATCATGCGCCCATCGACCGCGATACGCTTCTTCCCACTTTCGGTTTTCTTCCGTAGTCACACCATGCCCGCCTGAAAACTTCTCACGCTTCTGAGAAAAATAGGATATGCGGTCTATAAAATAGCTCATTCTTGTTTCCTCATTAATTAAGGGTTTTTATGTTTTGCACCTGGGCGCAGATAACACCACCAATTCAAAACAACACAGAAAGCATAGAATGCCGCAAAGCCATACAAAGCTACTTCCGGCGTTTTCAGTTCGATTTGCTCCCCAAGAACCTTAGGAATGATAAACGCGCCATAGGCTGCCACAGCAGATGTCCAGCCAAGAACAGGACCTGTTTGCTCCTTGTTAAAAACCATGGCAATCGTACGGAATGTCGATCCATTGCCCAGCCCTGTGGCTGTAAAAAGCACAAGAAAAAGCAGTAAGAACGGAACAAAGTAAACTTCCGGCGTAGCGGACCCATAAGCCGCTTTCATGTAATAAGCAACGCCCAGAGCACTAGCCACCATTACAACAGAACAAAGTTGCGTGATAAATGCCCCTCCCATCTTGTCAGCAATTTTACCTCCGACAGGACGGATCAAGGCACCAATAAAGGCACCCATCCACGCATACATAAGTGCGCTAGGAGCATTGGGGTTGGACATATCATGCGTCATTACACCATCCACAACGACATGCTGGAACCCGAAAATTACCTTTATTGCCAATGGAAAAGCCGCCGCAAAGCCAATAAACGACCCGAATGTCATGGTATAGATGATCGTCATTACCCAAGTATGAGGATTCTTGAAAATCTGATATTGACGTTTCAAACTCGCTCCGGTTTCACCGGGAAGCATTTTAAGTAATATAACAGTAACGGCGATCACACCCGGCAATACTATATATTTGCTAATATTGTAACCAGAGCCATTCGCAGTTTCCGGCAACATAAGCCATAAACCTACAGCAGCAACGGCCAAAGCAATGGTTAGCATTATTCCAATCTGCAAGAAAGCCATGGGCGGATCACCCAGTCCGGGCGATACGTGCTTGGCTTTGATATTATCCATGCCAAGCCATGCAGCAATAGAAAGCGGTAAAAGGAATACAAGCCATATAAAACCGGCATTTTGTATATAAGTGTCTGCTCCGGCAGGAATTTTTCCAATTAATGTTCCGCTCGAGGTTTCAAGCACCATCGGAACTCCACCGAAAAGACCGAACGTCATCACCAACGGAATCAGAATCTGCATCGTGGTTACGCCAAAATTACCCAAACCTGCATTCAACCCAAGTGACAGCCCCTGAACCTTTTTTGGGAAAAAGAAGCTGATATTGGACATAGAGGATGCAAAATTACCCCCCCCGATACCTGAAAGCAGCGCAAGAGCCTGAAACACCCAAAGAGGCGTGTTAGGATCTTGCAAGGCAAGCCCCGTACCCAACGCAGGAAGGATTAACAAGGCCGTAGTCATAAAGATTGTATTCCGACCTCCGGCCAGTCTGATGAAAAAAGTTGATGGAATGCGCAAGGTTGCACCGGAAAGACCGGCAATCGCCATCAAAGAGAAAAGATCGGATTTGGCATACGGGAAGCCCAGATTAAGCATCTGCACCGTAATAATCCCCCAGTACAGCCAAATCGCAAAACCGCACAACAGACAAGGAATCGAAATCCACAAATTCCGATATGCAATTTTTTTGCCGTAGCTATTCCATTGCTCTTTGTTTTCAGGATCCCAGTCTTCTAGACCTCTATACTTGAATTCCGTAGATTCATCTGCCTGTGTATCGAACCCTTTGGGCAAACTCCTCAGCTCTGGCAAGAATTTTGGCTTTTTAATCGAACCTTCCATGTACAAAATAGAAGCATGCATCCAAAGAAGAGCTATTACCGTAATTGCAAACAGCAACATAAAGCAGCTTGTCCACACACCAATCATATCATTCATAAAACCAAAGGCTATCGGGAGACAGAAACCTCCAAGACCTCCTACAAGGCCAACAACACCACCAACCGCACCGACATGCTCCGGGTAATAAACAGGAACGTGTTTATAGACTGCAGCCTTACCTAAAGACATGAAAAAGCCAAGAATGATGGTCAGACCAACAAAAGGGGCCAGACCAATCGCAAAGTCAAACTGGATAGGCCCTTCAATACCCTGAACAATGTATGTCGTAGCAGGGTATGAGAGGATAAAAGACACAATAATGCAGGCCGTAAATGTCCAGTACATCACAGTACGCGCACCGTATCGGTCTGACATCCATCCGCCCAGCGCCCGAAAAACGGATCCCGGCAATGCATAGCAGGCCGCCAGCATACCGGCTGTTTTAATATCAAGACCATAAACGCCGACGTAATAACGTGGCAGCCACAAAGCCAAAGCGACAAAAGCGCCAAATACAAAAAAGTAATACAAAGAAAAACGCCAGACCTGAATATTTTTCAAAGGTTCCATCTGCTGCAAAATCGAACGCGGCTTCTCTTTTTTCTTTCTACGCTCAAAGAGTTTTGGATCATCTTTCGATAACATAAAGAAAAGAACCGCAATGATACCCAACATAACAGCATAAACTCTGGCCGTCCCCTCCCATCCCAAAGCCACAAGCAAATAAGGGGCACCAAAATTTGTGAGTGCCGCCCCAACATTACCGACACCAAAAATCCCCAGCGCCGTCCCCTGCCTTTCCTTTTCATACCACTGTGAAACATAGGCGACCCCAACAGCGAACCCGCCGCCGGCCAAACCAACTCCGAGCGCCGCCAGCAGGAACATTTCATACGTCTCTACCGTCGAAAGAAGATAGGTAGATATAGCAGAAGTCAGCATCGTCAGCGTGAAAACAACGCGTCCACCATATTGGTCCGTCCAAATCCCCAAAAGCAGACGACTTAGAGAGCCCGTTAGAACCGGCGTTGCCACCAGCAAGCCAAACTGCGTATCATTGAGACCTAAATCAGCCTTAATCTTAATTCCGATAATGGAAAAAATTGTCCAAACTGCAAAACATGCAGTAAATGCAAATGTACTTAAAAATAACGCCCGCGCTTGTTCAGATTTTACTAACACAACAGAAACCTCTAAAGTTCATAATACGGAGCAGGAAAAATGTTATTTTCCTTGCTTCCGCAAGCTTTTTGTCATGGTTGACGATCAATGAACTTGATTCAGGTCAAGAGATATGACTTTTATACGTTTTTTTTCACGCAAAAAAGTATGATATTTAATATTGATCTTTTCGGCTCTAAATTTGCTCTTTTGATCTAGTGCATTACTGTTCTGATACAGATAACTTCACTATCCGTTGTACTATATTTTCTCTGACTAAATTAAACCGCTATGAGGATACATAGAATATAGTTCCAAAATATCTCCTGCCTTAATTTCTTCTACATCTTCGGATACAGTAGCCCAGCAATTCATGCTAAGAAACGGGCTGACCATAAAAGAAGCTTGACCTTCGAGTATATCAACGGTCAAAAGCCCATCCTCCCAACTCTCGGTTCTTGCTTTTAAAAATATTCTTAGTCCCGCACGCTTTTTAAACGGTGTCATTGATTTCGCATAAACAGGCTTTTCTTCCTCCATACCCAACATTTTCCGTACACAAGGTTGCACAAAAAACCTTAATCCTGTAGCTGTCGCCACAGGATTACCCGGCAAACCGAAATATAGCAACCCATTTGGAAGACGCGCAAAAAGGTTTGGTTTTCCTGGTTTGATTTTTACTTTGTGAAAAAAAATCTCCGCTCCTGCTTTTTCCAGCCCTTCACGAACAAAATCATATTTTCCTGCAGAAACGGCACCGCTGGAAATAATCAAATCTACTCCCTGCACCTCAATCTCTTTTAAGAAATGTGCGAATTGATCAGGATCATCCGGCATCGTCGCCCCCCCAACACACTCAACACCCATCGCCTCCAATGCCGCCAAGCCATAGGGACGGTTAGAATTATAAATCTGTCCAGACTTTAAATCCTGCGAGAGATCCTCCACTAGCTCACTGCCTGTTGCCAGAAAAACGGCGCGGGGCTTTTTATAAACCTTCACTTTATCTATACCGAGAGCCGCGAGCGGCATGATATGCTGTGGACCAATCAACTCTCCAGCATTTAAAACATCCGCCCCTTTCCTAAAATCCTCTCCTGCTTTACGGATATTTTCTCCAATTTCCGGCCTCTTTTTGAAGACTACATTCTCACCTTGCGCCTCTGCCAGCTCCACGGGAATAACAGCGTCCGCCCCAAGAGGTACAGGCGCTCCGGTCATAATTTCAACACAACCCCCTGCCGGAATGCTTTCTTCGGGCACCGGATCACCTGCTGCCAAAATCCCTGTCTTAGCTAATAAAGCGCCACCGCTTTTAAAATCCCTAAGACAAACAGCATAGCCGTCCATAGCAGAATTATCAAAAGGCTGTATATCAAGCGGTGCCTTAACACTTTCGGCACAAACTCTCCCGACAACATCTTGCAAGGCACTTATTTCTGTTTTACAACCGCGCTCTTGTCCGACCTGTTTTGCTATCGCCCTTGCCTCATCATAAGAAATCATTTGTAAATCCTTATATCGTATCCCATCTGCCTACATTACAAGAAAAAGGATTATATCGTTGAGGGCATTGATCCAAATCAAGTTGGTCTACCCCATCGGCAAAATTCTCTGACCATTTGGGGGTATTTACGCCGGTACCGCCTGACCTACCCCACGAAAAAGACAGGTTCTTACGATATGGATGTATTCCACCCGATTAACCACACGGCAGGAAAAGCCATAGAAAACGCGCCAAAGGGCGGGAAATAATTCCCGAAAGTGATTTAATGAGTCCTGAGCCTAGGTGTACGCGGCACAAGAACAGCGCTGAACTTAAAAAACCATCAATGGTATAGATTAAAGGCCGATGCCAAACTTCTGGAAAATAGTTATATCTGCCCTCGATTTTTGATCCTGAACGGGATAAAACAACAATTAGTAGAATTTATTCCACTTGAACGTCGAGATATAGTGGTAGAAGGTCTAATATAACATGAAACTTATAAAAATTTACTTGATACGTAGTGCGTATCACTGTATAATGAAAGGGTAAGATGTGATTAAAAGCTTTTCCTGTAAGGAAACGGAAAAAATCTGGAACGGCAACGTTTCCCGTAAATTTCCAAGGGATATGCAAGATCGTGCCTTACGGAAGCTGCGCCAGCTTGATGCAGCCCTGACAATAGACGACCTTAAGAACCCGCCAGGTAACAGGTTGGAAGATTTAAAAGGCGACAGATCAGGACAAAAAAGCATCCGCGTGAACCAGCGCTGGCGTATCTGTTTTAAATGGGAAAACGGCGAAGCGCATGAGGTGCATATTGTCGATTATCATTAGATATAAATTTTGAAGGATGTAACAACTATGACCAAGCAACTTAAAAATCCGCATCCCGGTGAAATCCTGAAAGAAGAATTTCTTAACGAAATCGACCTGAGCCAGAACCAACTTGCCCACGCAATCCAAGTCCCGCCAAATCGTATTCATGCCATTGTAAACGGTACACGCGGCATTACAGCCGATACTGATTTGCGCCTTTCTCGTTTCTTCGGCCTGTCCGAAGGGTACTGGCTGCGCCTGCAAAATAGCTATGACCTGATGGAAGCCAAACGCTCCAGCGCCAAGATATTCTCCAAAATCAAACCCTATCAACAAGAAAGTGAGTCCCTACAATGAAAACCGTTATCCTTGCTCGTGTATCAAGTAAAGATCAGGAAGAAGGTCATTCACTGGAAGCGCAGATCGAGAATTACTAAGGACATCTATAACAAAAAATATACGCAACTTATCGAGCGCAGACATGAAGTCAATGAAGCTCTCGAACGCCATCATGCAGGTGATGAACGTTTTAGAATTGCAGTAAGCACATTGGTTACTCTGGCTTCACAAGCAGCAGACCTGTTTGACCGTTCGACAACAGAAGAAAAACGCAAATTGATCGGATATGTGTTTGCGAACTTGGAATTAGAAGGCCAAAAGCTACTGTTTTCCTTGAAAAAACCCTTTGATCTGTTCGTAGATTTGACCTCTTGTCAAGAATGGCAGGGGCACCAGGGCTCGAACCCGGGACCTACGGATTTGGAATCCGTTGCTCTACCAACTGAGCTATACCCCTATATGAGAGCTATATTTACTGGCTAGGCAAGAATATAGCAAGCCTTTTGCAAACCCAATTCAGGAAATTATTATTGTACCCTATTCTAAAACGATGGTGTCCGCGGAACAAATATTATTTTTAAAATAGAATTCCCTATACTTCTTATTGTCAGAATATTAAGCGGCAATTCAAGCAAAACATGGAGAATGCTTAAAAACAGCAGAGCCAAAACGCCGATGCGGTAATCATAAAGATAAATACTAATGCTGAGCACATAAAGCACGCATATGATAAAGACGCGACGCTTATCCATTACGTTCCACTTGATGACATTAACCTTCGAAAACCAGTTCAGATAATGATATGTATAGGCAAAAGCCAGAAATCCCAGGACTGCATGCCCATCCACCCAACCCCTGAAAGACAAGAGGTTAGCCAGATAAGTGGCAGTTCTTTCGAATATACCTATGTTATTGGCAACAAATATCGGCGCAATAATAATATCGGAAGGTTTTACAAAGTAAAACACAAGGCCGCAGGCAATAAATACGGCAAAAGACACAAAACCCCAGATATTATCGCTTTTGAATGCACCATAAAGAATAAAGCACCCTGTAAAGACATAGATATGAATGACCGAAGGAAACAGAAGGATAAAGCCGAGAACAAACTCCGGGAATACACCTCTTATAACCAGAAATACAGTAAGACAAATCAACGGTAAAATAATCCGCTGCCACGCTTTCGGAGTTACCACCGTAGCAAATGCCGCCGAAAGAGCTAGAATGTAAACACTATAAATCGTATCATTTCCACCCATCTGCGGTAAATATACAGCCATAATAATTAATCCTGTCAGAATAGCGCCATAAGCCCAAACCATTTTCTGATCGGTGAAATAATCTCGATCATGCATCCAGGATATTTGCGTTAGATAATGGGCAGGCCCTAAAAACGCATAAGACAGCAACACCATCTCCAGCGGCACTATAAAGGCCAGAGCGCAAGCAATCAGCATCAGGACAATATTCACTTTATCGGAACTTTGTGGAGCAAAATGGTCCATCGCTCAGTATCCCTCCATAAAAAAAGCCACCCTTGAAAAGGATGACTTATGCGTTGTCTTTTTTTCCAAAAACCCGTCCAATCAGACCTCACCTATTCCAGATTGCTCATAACAAAGATGCTGCCGGCTTTTCTGCCGCGGCGAATATGCAAGACCAAATAAATAGTTTTAGTTATTTTCGGCACAGCCTTTTATTTCCTTTTTCTAGACAAATATACACTATTACAAGTTAATAAAAAGACAAGACAATTTCGTACGGCAACAGAAAAAAAGAAACCACAATTTTCCGGAAACACTGTGAAGGAAATGGTGGTGATGAGGAGTTAGGATTTAAATAATAACCAGCTGTAATAAAATAAGTTTATTAAGAAGAAATTTTATATTGCCCCTTTTATTGCCCCCAAATTGACTTTTCAAAGCTCGACAAACTTGATCATTATGTTATCTTTCCAACCCTTCTAAATCTCAATTTTGTAATAATGAATAGCCCCTATGGATTTAGGCACCTTTTACTTCTAAGTAAATTTATTCCGTTTTATCGGAAATTTCTTTCTATATCCATTAACATATTAAAGAATTTTTCTTACTCCAAATGGTTCGACTTTTAGAGCGCAGAACAGGGTGTGGATGGAGCCAAAACAAAACGCAAAAGGAAGTGAATCAAGGGACTTAAGGTTTTGAAAAAACATATCCTTTATTTTTTATAATAAGAAAAGCAAGTGTGGGGTAGAAAAGGATCATAAAACCTAGCAAGGCCCATAAAAAAACATGATCAGGATGGTAAAACAAACCAATTACTATAAACAAAGCTTCAAATATCATTATTGCGGCACACGTTTTAATAATATTGGCAGAGGAAGTAACGGTTGTTTCGTTAGATTCTTCTCGATAAGGTGTTAATTTTTTTATAAATAAAAATAAGAACCAACCATATGATATTACTAAAACATTCGTGATAAGAGGAAAAGCTACGTACCTTGGTGCGATACTATGTATATCCTCAAGAACTATAAATAGGAGAAAAAATAATATCCCTCCTCCCCACACCAATTTAAGCGTATTTTTTTGAGATGATGATATGTAGTAAGACTCTCCATACCCCAATCCCCACGGATAATATTTCTCTGTTCCGTTACTGCCTTTTTCAAAATATAGGCTATCTTGTTCATCTGGAAATGAAGCAGCCCTTTTCAAGAAATCCAATATTTTGTTCATTCTTATTCCAACACTTACTAAATTCTTAAAAACATTATCTATCACCCTTCGAATATATCTAAGCCGCAATCAAATTACCAGAGGCCTCAAGCGCTTCCACATTGGTCAAGCCTGTTTCAAAGTACAGAATTGCGATCTGAACAAAATTATCAGCTCCACCATCTGTATCGACATTAAGATATGAGTGATGCCCTTCTTCAGTAATTTGCACAAAATCTGTAATGGCATCTGTTAACGGATCATACCCAGTCAACAAATCAGAGATATCTAACTTGTCGTCCTCTGATAACTCAAAATCTTTAATTTCATCAATACTTGCAAAGGCTGAATCTCCTTCAAATACGAAAGTATCACTGCCATTTCAGCCATAGAAATTACTCCTCTACTTTTATATCTTATTAAGTTTTTAATATTCTGGATGCTATAAGTAATAGTATTTGAGTGGGAAATAATGCAAGGAGTTTTTCACATAATTTTGAGTTAGAGAAAATTAATATGCTATTATTGAGGTATATTCTTTAGAATAGGGTTTTTATAATGACTTTTGAATTGTTAGGATTGATATTATTTTGCATTATTTTGCTATTAAGCGCCCTGATAAAAAAATATAGACAATGGCAAAAAAGTTCGTCAATTGACGCTAAAATAATTGGCTATAAATATTCCTCCATAGAATCACTCTTTTTAACCATATCAACGAATTTTTTACCAGTTATTGAGTACAAAAATAATAATAGAGAAGTTATATCTCCAATTAAAAATCTCAATATTCTTGTTCCTGATGACAGAATTATTAAATTAAGGCTATCAGCTGATAAACTGTACTGTTTAAAAGCAAATTTTATGCATTTTATATTTCTAATTGTAGTTCTAATATTCGCATTAACATCTCTGTATATGCCAAAATATGAAATAGTGCATTATTTTCTTATGGCTAGCGTTTTCTTTTACGGCGTTGCAATTATTATTTATATCAAAGATAATTTAAAACGTTACGGTACTTTGCAAAATTTATTGTTCTTTATTCCCTCTAGACGCCCTGAAAACTATGAGGAAATGACTGAAGCAGATTTCAAAAGAATTGAAGAAAGTGATCTTGTCTCATACGAAGAGGCTATGGCGCATTATTATCACAGAAATAAAAAATCTGAAAAATGGATCTTTTTACTTAGTATATTAGTCGCAGGCTATCTTTTGTACAAAATACTAGGCGCATGAGATGTAAATTAGGGTCATATTAAGGGGTTTTTATAATGACTTTTGAATTATTGGTGCTAATAGCAATTATAGCATGTGCCTTAATAGCTTTTTTTTATTGTTCTTTTCAATCTTTCAACACTTGGCGTAAAGCTATTTTGGTTGATGCTGAAATTATCGGATATAAGTGGTCTCAACTACCTGGTCGAATATATATAATGACTAGTCCTGTCACTGGGTTTTGGCCTATTATTCAGTATAAAATTGAGGACCAAGTTGTTAGAGCACCTATAAAAAATATAAGTTTATTAATTCCTGTAAGAACACATATAAAAGTTAGGATAACCAACAAAAACAGCCATGCAAAAATGGGATTTTTGTCCGGTGCATCAATTTTTGGATTGCTGGTAATTGGAATTTTTTATAAAATTATGTCTATAGATATTTTTCCTTTTGGTTGGTCATTAGGGTTAATAGTCTTAGCTATTCCTTTGATGAAACTTCTAAATGACTATAAAAATTTGGGCACATTGCAAGATACATTGATAATATTAACACCAGCAAAACGCCCCAAAAACTATGAGGAAATGACTGAAGCAGATTTCAAAAGAATTGAAGAAAGTGATCTTGTCTCATACGAAGAGGCTATGGCACATTATTATCACAGAAATAAAAAATCTGAAAAATGGGTTTATACGCTCATCGCAATCGTTATTGCCGCGCTTCTTTTTTATAAATGGTTATGATGGTCAATTCCCATTTTTTAGTCCGGTAGCAGGTTTGCAAAGCTCACTATCAGCACTTGCCCCTAAAACACTGTGAATGTAAATGGTGGGTGATGAGAGATTCGAACTCCCGACCCCTTCGGTGTAAACGAAGTGCTCTAACCAGCTGAGCTAATCACCCATTTCAAAAGGACTGCGTATTTCTAAGCAAGCGCGAAGAAAAAAGCAAGACCTATTGCACAAAAAATAAACCGGCCACGCGAATTTGCGCAGCCGGGATTTTAAAAACAAAGCGTGAAATTATTTCTTGTTCACGGCTTCTTTCAGTTCTTTACCAGGCTTGAATTTAGGTTGCTTGGAAGCCGGAATTTTGATCGGCTCTCCTGTGCGTGGGTTACGGCCAGTTGTTGCCGCACGTTTCGCAACAGAAAAAGTTCCAAAGCCAACAAGGCGAACATCGTCACCTTTAGCAAGACTGCCACGAATTGCGTTGATCACAGCATCAACAGCAGTTGCAGCTTTTTGCTTAGAAATATCGGCTTGGTCAGCTACTTTAGATACAAGGTCTTGTTTATTCACAGGAACCCCCTTGTGTTTGAGTTAAAGAAAAAGATTGACTACATCAATATAGACATAATCAAAACCTCATAAGAAACATCACGAAACCCTTACATAGCAAGGACTACAGATGATTTCGATAGAATCAGTTTTAAGCCTTTTTTGAAAGAAACTCAATGACGAATTACGTCTGCGCCTTCATTTTCTTTGGTTTTTGAAGAAATTTGTTCAATTTCGCTACTTTTTATAGACTCTAGAGGCGTTGGCATATGCAAAAGCGCGTGTGAAAGCACTTCATCAATCGTAGAAACAGGCACAATTTCTAACTTTTTGAGGACATTTTTTGGAATCTCGGCTAGATCTTTTTCATTTTCTTCCGGAATTAGCACTTTTTTAATGCCGCCCCGAAGCGCTGCAAGAAGCTTTTCCTTCAATCCGCCAATCGCTGTAACCTTTCCCCGAAGGTTTACCTCACCCGTCATAGCAATGTCATTATGAATTTCAATACCTGTCAGGGCCGAGACAATTGCCGTCACCATAGCCGCGCCGGCGGATGGCCCATCCTTGGGTGTTGCTCCTTCGGGAACATGGACGTGAACCTGCTTTTCCTTTAACTCTTCAAAATCCACACCATAAAGAGCGGCCCTCGACTTTGTAAGCATCTCGGCCACAGTAATAGATTCTTTCATAATATCTTTAATATTACCTGTTGTTGTCACCTTGCCATCTTTACCGGGCATTGTAACAGCTTCAATCGAGAGCAGATCGCCACCACTTTCCGTATAAGCCAGACCTGTAACAACCCCAACGCGGTGCTTTTCTTCGATCTCACCATAACGGAATTTCTTGACCCCTGCATATTTCTCTAAATTACGTGGCGTAATAGATATTTTATCCTTACCCTTCATCAAGATATCTTTGATGGATTTGCGGCACAAATTAGCAACTTCCCGCTCAAGGCTACGAACCCCTGCCTCACGCGTGTAATACCGGATCAAATCCTTTATAGCCGTATCACTCATGGAAAACTCTTTGGATTTCAATCCGGCAGCTTTCATTTGTTTTTTCAATAAATGGCGTTTTACAATTTCAAGTTTTTCATCTTCGGTATAACCGGAAATCCGGATAATTTCCATTCGGTCAAGTAACGGGCGCGGCATATCGGCAATATTATTGGCCGTACACACAAACATGACATCGGAAAGATCATAATCCACTTCCAGATAATGGTCCTGAAATTTATCATTTTGCTCGGGATCCAAAACCTCCAGCAAAGCAGAACTAGGATCGCCGCGCCAATCAGAACCAAGTTTGTCTATTTCATCCAGCAAAAACAGAGGATTACTGGATTTAGCTTTTTTCATACCCTGAATAATCTTCCCCGGCATCGCCCCGATATAGGTACGTCTATGACCGCGAATTTCGCTTTCATCGCGCACGCCTCCAAGAGCAACCCTGACAAAATTGCGATTGGTTGCCTTGGCAATCGATTGCCCTAGCGAAGTTTTACCAACACCGGGAGCACCGGCCAGACACAAAATAGGCCCTTTGACTTTTTTGGTACGCTGCTGAACAGCCAAGTATTCAAGAATGCGCTCTTTGACTTTTTCCAAACCATAATGGTCTTTATCAAGAACTTTCTTGGCCTCTTTGATGTCTTTCTTGACACGGGACCGCTTATCCCATGGCACAGATAAAATCCAGTCCAGATAATTCCGCACCACTGTTGCCTCTGCAGACATGGGGCTCATTTGGCGCAATTTCTTGATTTCAGCAGTAGCGCGTTCACGGGCCTCTTTAGTCAGCTTGGTCTCTTCTATTTTCTTTTCAAGTTCACCAATTTCATCAAGCCCCTCTTCACCTTCACCAAGCTCCTTCTGGATCGCCTTCATCTGCTCATTCAGATAATATTCACGCTGGGTCTTTTCCATTTGACGCTTGACGCGGCTACGCACGCGCTTTTCAACCTGAAGCACCCCGATTTCACTATCCATAAAGCTGAAAATAGTCTCCAGACGGTCTGCCGTATTGGTTTTCTCCAGTAATTCCTGTTTTTGCTCAATTTTCAGAGCCAAATGAGAAGCAATCGTATCTGCCATCTTTGTCGGCTCTTCGATTTGGTTAACAGAGACAATCACCTCGGGTGGAATTTTACGGTTTAGCTTAACATATTGCTCGAAATGGGACATCACAGTACGCCCCAAAGCCTCAAGCTCTTCGTTAATAATGCTTGTATCCGGGATTTCTGTCGCTTTAGCCTCCCAAAAACCGTTATCATCGCTAAATTTATCGACACGAATACGGGCACCGCCTTCAACCAGAACCTTCACTGTGCCATCGGGCAGCTTCAAAAGCTGTAAAATTGTACCCATGACACCAATTTCATACAGATCCTTTGGACCGGGATCATCCAAAGACGGTGTTTTCTGAGTAACAAGAATAATTTTTTTATTATCGTGCATGACGTGCTCAAGCGCGGACACTGATTTCTCACGCCCCACAAACAAAGGAACAATCATATGTGGAAACACAACAATATCCCTCAAGGGAAGCACAGCATATTTATTATCACTGGAATCTGTCATACACCATAATCCTTAATTCTAGAAAATACTTATCAATCATCACGCTTATAATGCGGAAAATCACTTACTAATTGCTTATTCGTTTATTATAGTGTCTTTTGACTTAACAAAACAGGCAAAATTATAAAAACATCCCGTAACAGCCTTTAGAAACATAATCCTAATACTGTAATCTAAAATCCTTTATTTTTTCTTAGTATCGCCCTTTTTATCATCATCACCTTTCGGCAATTCATGCGACTCAACAACGTGATCGATCAACCCCCACTTCTTGGCCTCCTGAGCGCTCATAAAATTATCGCGCTCCATTGCTGTTTCCACAGCCTTCAAAGTCTGCCCCGTATGTTTCACATAAGTTTCATTGAGCATCTGACGCAAACGTAAAATTTCTCTGGCATGAATTTCGATATCTGTGGCCTGACCACGCGCACCGCCGGATGGCTGATGAATCATAATACGGGAATTGGGCAAGGAATATCTCATCCCCTTTTCACCCGCCATCAAAAGGAATGACCCCATAGATGCCGCCTGACCAATACAAACCGTCGAAACTTTCGGCTTAATGTATTGCATCGTGTCATACATCGCCAGACCGGATGTCACCACACCGCCTGGTGAATTAATATAAAAGGAAATTTCTTTATTTGGATTTTCCGATTCAAGGAATAAAAGCTGCGCACAAATTAGACTGGAAACATTGTCATTAACTTCTCCGGTCAGAAAAATAATGCGCTCTTTCAACAATCTGGAATAAATATCAAAAGCACGTTCTCCGCGATTTGTTTGCTCGATCACTGTGGGAACAAGATAGTTGTCATATACTTCTATAGGGTCACGATCAATCATAGTCTTCAACGCCTTGTATTTGAGGTTTAAAAAAGTTTACGTGCTTAATAAACAAACCGTAGCGATGTGCCACGGTTTGTTCAAGTCGAATATTGAAAGAATTCTAATTTTATTAAGAAGCTTTTTTCTTTGCCGATGATTTTTTGGATTTAGGCTTGGATTCAGCCTTTCCTTCTTCCTTCTTGCTATCATCTTTCTTGGCTTCGGAAGATTTTTTGGAAGAAGCTTTCTTCTTAGGCTTTGAACCTTCGTCCTCATCCTCGGATGTAAGCTCTTCAGGCGTAACTTCTTTTTCTTTCACATCAGCCAGTTCAAGAATAAAGTCGACAACTTTTTCCTCATAAATCGGCGCACGAAGAGATTCCAGAGCCTGACGGTTTTTGGAGTAATAATCGAAAACCTGTTTTTCCTGCCCCGGATATTTTTGAGCTTCACTGATCACAGCGCGCTGCAACTCTGCATCGGCAACAGATATCTTCTGACCATTACCGATTTCGGAAAGCACAAGACCAAGACGTACACGGCGCAAAGCGATGTCTTCAAGTTCGGCTTTTTCATCCTTTGAAAGCTCTTCCGTTACGCCGCGCTGCTTTTTGTCCATTTCAACTTGCTGAAACACAGCTTGAACTTCCATCTCAAGCATTCCGGCAGGCACGTCAAAATCATAGGCCTCATCCAGCGCATCCAAAAGCTGCTTTTTCAACTTCATACGTGAAAAACTCTCAAATTCCTTATTGGTTTGCTCTTCAATGGCTTTTTTCAAAGCATCAAGATCAGCAAGCCCTAAAGACTTGGCAAATTCGTCATTAACCTCTGTTTCTTTAGGCTCACGCACTTCGTTGATATCAACATCAAAGATAGCCTCACGTCCGGCCAGTTCAGCCGCGCCGTATTCCTCAGGAAATTTTACTTTGACTTCAACACTATCACCAACTTTTTTACCAATCAGTTGATCTTCAAAGCCGGGAATAAACTGCCCTCCGCCAAGCTCCAGATGATGACCATGGGCATGCATACCTTCATGCGCCTTATTGTCATCGGCTGTGCGCCCGTGGAAGTCTATGACAACGATGTCACCTTTTTTAGTGGCGCGGTCACCCTTTACTGGCTCGCTCATTTTCTGCGAAGATGCTATACGCTCAAGCGCATCATCAATTTCTTTATCACTGGCCTTGGCAACCTTCTTTTCAAGTTTCAAGCCTTTATGGTCTTTCAATGTGATCTTTGGCAAAACCTCAAGGTTCATTGTGTAGACAAGGTCTTTACCTTCATCAAAAGATTTCACTTCGATTTTAGGCTGGATCGCAGGCGTAAGCTTTTTATCTGCCAGAGCTTTTTGCGTAGATTCATTGACAGCAGCTTCAAGAACCTCTCCCATCACAGCCTTACCGTATTTTTGTTTCATCATCGCCATCGGCACTTTACCGGGGCGAAAACCTTGTATTTTTACGGTTTTTTGTAATTCCGCCAAACGCTTGTCTACCTGTTGGTCAATTTCCTTGGAGCCAACTGTAATCTCAAGCTCGTAATTTAAACCGTCTTCTTTAAGCTGTTTTACCTGCATGGATTTAATCTTCTTCTTCTAATCTCTAATAATTACGGCACTTATAACGCCAGCGCCCCTTATAGCCAATAAAAATGCGGGCTTCAAGCCTGTATTTTCACCGTTCTTATAAAATTCGGCAATCAGAAAAAAGACAATTATGTTTCCTGAGGCTCTAGAGGCTCTTCTTCTTTGCTTATTTCCTTATTATCCCGCCATGATTTAGGCCACCAGAAAAAGGATTTCACAAATAAGATATTATGCACGGGTGTCTTTACAACGATCAACAAGAACGCGATAGAAAGCAAACACCAGACCGCAGGCCATTCATTGATATTATCCGTCGTCAATGACGCCAGAAACGGGCCCATAGCATAGTGATATATGGTTAATCGCCATGACCCGTATAGCAACGGCAATAATAATCCTACAAAGATATATGTCGGATAACCGCTCTTCATGCCCTGTAAGGGTAAATCCATATCCTGAAAGAAATTGAAAATAGCATTAGCAGGCACGTCCCATGCAATGTGCCAATTCCCTCTGACAGAACACAAGCTCTGCCCGCATAACGGCCTGTCCGGATGACAAGTTCCGGCCCAGTCAAAGGGGTAAACCTGAATAATCATGATAATGGCCGAAACAAAGCACAGGAAATACACCGGAATTTGGATTTTCTGTCGCACCCTGTTTGGCAGGAAATACATAGACATCGCATTGATAAAAAACGGCTGGAAGGCAATATGCAAATACCCCAAAAGCGTAGCGATCTGGTTTTGCGGAAGATGGCATTCATCAATATACATATAGGTATAAGCCTGAAGCATCTCCATAGATGTAAAATAACCTAGTGTAACCCAGAGCGCAGGATGCTGCTTTTTATAGGCCGCAAGTACCGTCCCTGCCAAACCAACACATGCCAACGCCGCCGAGGCTTCCCCACTCCAACACATATGTGATCTCCTTGATATACTATATGAATTACAAATTACGGATCAATTTGTGTAACTTGTATGGCCTGACATTGTCAATGAACAATACTGGTTAATTTTGTATCGGTTTTACTTAAAACCTCATCGGGAACAAACATATCTGCAACCAATTCCTGATCTGCATTTTTTGAATATTTTTTGAAATCCGTTATACCCTCTTCCCTCAGGACAAGCTCATCGATAAAGAAATTCCCCGAACAGACTTTCGGATCACGGCTTAATATCGTGTAAGCTGCATCTGCAACAATTTCCGGTGTTCTGGCTTTTGCCGCCAGAGCCGGCCCGAAATTATTCCGTATGGCCGCCGTATCGATTATGGTCAGAGGCCACAGAGAATTTATGCCGACCCCTTTATCCTTGAACTCCGCCGCCATACCAAGCGTGCACATGGACATACCGAATTTGGCCATCGCATAAGCCGTATTGTTTTTGAACCATTTAGCCTTCATATCAAGGGGCGGCGATAACGTCAGAATATGCGGATGGGATGATTTCAAAAGATAAGGCAAGGCCTTTTGAGAACACAAAAATGTACCGCGCGCATTGACGCTATTCATCAAATCATAGCGCTTCATTTCCGTTTCCAGCGTTCCCGTCATTGAAATAGCACTGGCATTATTGATCAGAATATCAATGCCGCCAAAATGGTTCACCGCTTTTGATATAGCCTCTTCTACTTGTTCCTCGAAACGGATATCACACGCAATGGGTAAGGCTTTACCGCCCGCCTTTTCGATCTCCTCGGCGGCTGTATAAATCGTATTCGGCAAGTTCGGCTTGGGCTCGGTCGTTTTCGAGGCAATAACGATATTCGCGCCTTCTTTTGCAAATCTCAGGGCAATCGCCAGACCAATTCCCCTGCTCGCCCCTGAAATAAAAAATGTTTTGTTTGAAAAATCCAAAATGCTCGCCTGAGTGATATAGTTTCGAAAAATCAGACTACCTTATTTTTCTCGGGCCGAAAATATATTTTTCTTAATATGGTTGAAGAACATAAGGTTACCTCTAACCATTTTTTAGATTACAAGAAGTACAAAAATTAATTAGTTTTAATATCTTTAATAAACTCGCGTGTCTTCTGACGTATTTTTTCAAAATCTTGAATGGGATTTTCTATACTTACTTTTGCTCCGTATGTGATATATATATTCTCACTTAAGATTTCATCAGTTTGACAATATAGTTTTGGCGTTAATTTGTAACACCTTACGGCCAAGGATTCTTTATCATCCAGCCAATAATAATAATGCCCATCAAATGAGAAGTTAGGAATGTCTGATTTTTCTTTTGCTTTGTTTATTCCCTCTATACGATTATAACGCCAACCGTCCCCTGTATAACCAGCATTAAATAACGTATTATCATATACTCTAATGCTTTTTGGATATCCATCAGGAGAATAACGCCCTTCATAATGACATATATCATCAGGCCACAAAGCTTGTTGGCACAAATTTGAAAAGCGCGTTTTATTTCTCTCTCTTGCTATTTCGTACAGAGCTATATCAAAAGCATTAACTTTTAAAAAACTTTTTCCATTATTAGAAGCAGAACAATATTTCCTAATACCCTTGTTTTCATGAAAAAAAAAGGAATCATCAGCATTTTCTGGAAACTTTCCATTTCCCCGATTGGCACTAATAATTCTAAGCGCCGGCAAACGAAAAACCTGATCATCAATTTGAAAATTTACAATATCGTAATTGCATGAGCTATTAGGAGGCCTTTTTTCCCATTTATCATAAAGGTATAATGTATATATATAGGCGGGTATTAAAAAAACACCGAAAGCCCTTACAAAAGTCCTTTTGCCAAGACTAACCCCACATTTGGCCATGTAGAAGGTTACGCCCTTTGTAATAATTCCAGCAAAAGCGCCATAACAAAATGAATATGCTATTACTAGTCCTAATATGAGGCCAGGCCCACCACCGGAATCGTTTTTTGCATTTGCTATTTCAAACCACAGATACGAAATAAATACAATGTATATGATTGCAATAAGGCTATATGTCTTTTTGCCACATGCACATTGTATTAATACAAATGGAATTAAAGCAGGCATGACCATGATTAATAAGTAGTAATTCAAATTATATCCATATTTAAGCAATTTTGTTGGCAGCATAAGGCTGCAAGTTTGTGATTGCAACACTAACCCTAATACGTCTTCAGCTTACGATATAATTGTTCTTCGGGGTAAATGGTGCGGCTGGAGGGACTTGAACCCCCACGCCGTGAAGCACCAGAACCTAAATCTGGCGTGTCTACCAATTTCACCACAGCCGCACAAACATGGTAAGTAAACATTTAATGAAACGGGGTTTTACCCCAATTTAGCGGAAATTCCAAGTACTTCTTGCAAAACTTTCGGCAAAATTTCCGGCAGATCACTCGCCACAAGCCCTGCGCCCAGCATATTAGCCGCTTCGCCGTGCATCCACACCGCCGCACAAGCCGCATCGAAAAGCGGCATTCCCTGCGCCACCAACCCGCCAATCATGCCCGCCAGAACATCTCCGCTCCCTGCCGTAGCCAGAAAGGGCGGCGCATTCTTATTTATAACCGTCTCTTGCCCAACAGCCGCAATAATGGTTTCCGCCCCCTTTAAAACCACAATAGCATGAAGCAGCTCTGCGGCTTTTTGAGCCTGCTCTGCCCGTGAACCTGATAAAACATCCTTACGTCCATCAAAAACATAGTTAAATTCCCCTTCATGCGGAGTCACAATCGTTGGAATTCTTTCAAAGGCCATAAATTCCTCGACCATATCCCCGCTCCAGGCCTTAAAGCCTTCCGCATCAAGAACCAGTCCCTTCAGATGCTTTTGCTCCCACGCTCTATAGGCAATGTTCCTGAAGAACTCATCGTCAAACCCGCCGCCGCATCCTGCTATAACCGCAGTTATTCTCTCATCCGTAAAATGAGACTCAATTTTTTCCCCTGTGCTACTGCGCACCATAATATGAGCAGGCAATGCCGCCCTGTATATATCTGCGGACTCTTCAGTCGCAACAACACTTGTCAAACCGGCAAAACGCGCACAAGCCGAAGCACAAAGTCGCGTCGCACCGGTCAAGGACGGCGCTCCAAAAATCACAGCATGTCCGCGCTTATATTTATGGTCACTCTTTTGGGGAAGCGGGTAATTCTTAATCCAGTTTTCGGGGGCATTCGTAATCATCAAAAATCACCTGATATCAAAAAACAATACTTTTTTATAATGACTTATGACTGGGTATAATAAATTATGACAGACTATGCGAGAGAAAATGGGGCGACTGACGGGGCTTGAACCCGCGACCACTCGGATCACAACCGAGGGCTCTACCAACTGAGCTACAGCCGCCACAACTCTAAGCTCCGAATTGTCTATAATGAAATACTATTCCGGTCAAGCATGTTGTTAATTTTATGGTTCTATGCCATCTATGTAGCTTATTGTACTAATATCTAACCTACCTGCCTTCACTGCCGCAATGTTTTCTGCCATTATTCGAACGCTTTTATACATTCTGTCGGTATCATCACCAGCCTTTAAAAAGGCACACTTCGGATTAACACCTGCTTCATATGCTTCGTTTTGAAAGCCATCCCGTCCACTTTGCATATAGATAATTGTGTCCTTATTTTCACCCTCAATTCTCCGAATAGCACGAACCATTTTATAGCCATCACCCTTTTTCGGCATATCACAATCTGTAATAATGATATCCGGCTCATGTTCTTCATAAAACTTTAAACCTTCTTCCCCATTAGTGGCTGTGATAATTTCCACTGATGGCATACCCATCAAATGCATTTGAGCTGCATTAATGGCTGATTGAGCATCATCAACGACCAATATTTTGACAGATTCTGATTGTTTTGTATTGCCTTCGACTTTATCGCCAAACGGACCTTTTACTCCATTATCACCCATAATTTTTACCCTATTGTTATATTTTGAAAAAAATTATCATTATACAAACCATCTTGTCCAGAAAAAAACGGCGTGCTAAACCGTAACTCATCAGGTAATTCTATCATAAAGGGCCTTGCTGTGAACACATATACCTTGTCTTTCAAAACGCCTGCGGAAATCCTTAAATATGTCAAGGACAACCACATCCAGTATATTGACTTCAATTTCACTGATCTGCGTGGGAAATGGCAACACACAGCCCAGCACGTCAGCACCTTTGATAAGAACATGGTCGAAAACGGGATATTCTTTGACGGCTCTTCGATTGCCGGATGGCGCGCTATCAACGAATCCGATATGCGCCTGAAGCCGGATATCTCCCGGGTTTGTGTTGATCCTTTTGCCGCGCAAAAAACCATCAAGATTTTCTGTGACGTACATGAGCCCACCTCAGGAAAACCCTATAACCGCGACCCAAGATCAATCGCCAAAGCCGCATTAAGCTATTTAAAGGGATCGGGCATAGCCGATACAGCTTATTTCGGGCCTGAAATCGAATTTTTCGTCTTTGACGATGTAAAAATCAACATAGAAATGAACCATGTAGGATACCGCTTCGATAGTGAAGAAGGCCCGTATAACTCGGGAAAAGACTATGCCACAGGCAATATGGGTCACAGGCCGCAGGTCAAAGGCGGCTATTTTCCAGAAAGTCCGGTTGATAGCCTCTCAGACATTCGCGCCGAGATGCTTTCGGTCCTTGAGAGCATGGGCGTTGCTGTTGAGAAACATCACCACGAAGTTGCCCCTAGCCAATGCGAGCTAGGCATATTATTTTCCGGCCTTATAGAATCAGCAGACAGCGTACAGCTCTATAAGCATGCCGTACATAACGTTGCCAACAGCTATGGCAAATCCGCAACCTTCATGCCCAAGCCCGTTTACGGGGATAACGGATCAGGCATGCACACCCACCAGTCTTTGTGGAAATCCGGTAAGCCTGTTTTTGCTGGTGATAAATACGCTGACTTGTCTGAAACTGCGCTTTATTATATTGGCGGGATTATAAAACATGCCAGAGCGCTGAATGCTTTTACCAACCCGTCAACAAATAGCTATAAGCGTTTGGTTCCCGGGTTTGAGGCCCCTGTTCTTTTGGCCTATTCCTCAAATAACCGTTCTGCCGCCTGCCGCATCCCTTATGTGGATTCCCCCAAAGGCAAGCGTATTGAAGCCAGATTCCCCGACCCTTTGGCCAATCCCTATCTTGCTTTTTCCGCTATGCTTATGGCCGGACTGGACGGGATCGAGAACAAAATTTTACCGGGTGATGCCATGGATAAGGACCTGTATAATCTTTCAAAAGAGGAAAAGGCCAAAATTCCACATATCTGTAGCTCTCTAAGACAAGCTTTAAATGCACTGGAAGACGACCATAAATTCCTGCTCAAAAACGATGTTTTCACAAGTGATCTTATCGAAGCCTATATCGCCTTGAAGATGGAAGATGTAGAAAGATATGAATCTATGACGCATCCTCTGGAATTCCGGATGTATTATTCAAGCTAAGAAAAATATAGTCGTTTCGCTTTATTTTTGCACAAGGCATGAGGAACAAAGCGTATAAAACATACGCGAACGACGAATAACGATGTGCAAAAAATAAATGGGAATGACTATATCAAAATTATTGATCGTTATGATCAACAAAAGACCCTGTTGTGGGCGTTAGTGTCTTGACAATTTCCTTATAGCCTTGCGTATTTCTTGCCCAGGAAATGTAGTTTTCTTGTGCAGACGGCGTTAATAAGGTTATGAAATAGAAATAATTTCCCCCAACGAGAACTGAAAACCATAACTCATAATCCAGAAAGTCACTGTTACTGTCAATCCCCTCATAAACCTCGGTTATAGCAAAAGAAACATTGTCATGATATTTCCAATCAAACTCGTAATCCAGCTTGTCACCAACCAACAAACCCGTACCTTCAATCTGCCTTCGAAAAGCAGCTATCTCGTCAATTAATGAACTTGATATAATTTTAGAAACCAGATAAACGTTCACATGCCCCTCAGCAGCAGAGTAAGACATTACTTTTTCTTCTTCCATAACCTCTTTAATATTAAGGATTTTAATGGACATTCTTTCAACTGTCCTAAAGGGCTTGGAAATGATCTTCCAGGTTCCGGGATAATAAACTTCGGCCACATCAAGAAACTGGAATTTTTCAGATGTTCCGATAGTCTCATGAACAATTTTATTCAACTCAAACGATTCCATTACGGCCTCTTGAATGGCTTTTTCTTCCTCCCAATACGCTAAAGGTAAATAATACTGCACAAGTATCATCTTCTTACCATTAATATGAGCTATCGTCCTCAAACCAAATGCAAGATCATCTTCCATAACAATCATAAGTGACTCAACTTTTTTCTCGCTATGAACCTTAAACCCCTCCATAGTATAGCCGCTTTCCAGAATATATTTGATATACCACTGCTCCGCAGTCAGATTATAATCCATATTAATAGCCTGTATAATGATTTTACTCCGCCCTCCCATACGGGCTTTACTATAATAAATATTCAGTTCCAGAAATAGTTTTTCATTCATCAAAAAGTTGCTGGAGCTTTTTTCTTCCCCTTGTTCCCAATCCTTTGGTATAAATATCTTATATCCTAACTCCTCTTGCTGATATGGGTGTTTTCTATAAAGCCTTGCCTCTTTCTTAAACTTCTCCATATCCAAAGATTCAATCTCAGGCATTGGCTTTGAAAACCCTTTTAATTCGCGGCCTGCCTCCGATCCCTGAGCCAAAACAGTGCACACCAAGATAAATACAAGAACTGCATATAATTTTCTCAAAACAGAAAAAACATCCATAATTTTCATACCCTGACTTAGCTTTTCAATTATTAGACGATAGACTCCCATATGATATCACAAGAAGCACCTATTCGTCTAAAGTGTTTTAATTTTCTTTATGACTTGATTCTATAAAGCCTTAAGGATAAGGATTAAAGACTTTAATGATTCATTTATGTCCTTATTAATAGAGTTTATATCAATCCATGTCCAATTATGATGCCTCAGATATCGAAGTTCTAGAAGGTCTTGAGCCGGTCCGGAAAAGACCGGGCATGTACATAGGCGGAACAGATGAACGTGCTTACCATCACCTTGTCGGAGAGATTATCGACAACTCTATGGATGAGGCCGTAGCAGGTCATGCCGATTGGATAGAATTTTCTCTGGAAGAAGGCAATATCATCACCATCCGCGATAACGGGCGCGGTATTCCTGTCGATAATCACCCGAAATTCAAGGATAAGTCCGCCCTAGAAGTCATCATGACAACCCTCCATTCCGGTGGAAAATTCAGCAATAAAGCTTATGAAACCTCCGGTGGACTTCATGGCGTCGGTATCTCGGTCGTAAATGCCTTATCGGATATGATGTGGGTAGAGGTAGCGCGAGATAAAACCCTGCATAAGCAAACATTTTCACGCGGCATTCCAACGTCTAAGCTGGAAAATCTTGGCGCGGTTCATAACCGGCGCGGCACAACAGTCTGTTTTCACCCTGATCCGGAAATTTTCGGAGATAAACTAAATTTCAAACCCTCATGGCTTTATCAGATGCTACGATCCAAAGCCTTTTTATTTTCAGGCGTAGAAATTCGCTGGAAATGCGCCGAAAGTATCATCAAACCCGATAGTAGCGTTG
>Ga0224501_10000508_pt1 | contig 31002 bp, 33 predicted proteins | sample SF_Oct11_sed_USG_4_FD_169105 | JGI IMG/M metagenome (GOLD analysis project Ga0224501, IMG submission 169105) | Sediment microbial communities from San Francisco Bay, California, United States - SF_Oct11_sed_USGS_8_1 | ecosystem: Environmental > Aquatic > Marine > Sediment | place: USA... | reverse complement strand
CTGGCGGTCTTATTTTCTTCAAAACCCTATAGCCACAGACTATACATTTTATCTCTCCGCCACGAAGTTCCAATTCTTCGGAAGGAACTTTCGCTCCACATCTTACACATTCATAAACGATTCCACCGGTTTTCTTCTCCATAACATTTTCCCTCCTACAAACCAAAGGAATTTTCTTCACTTTTAAATGTTTTCCGTCATTCAATAATTATGGATGGCTGGATCTTGAAGAGACGTTTAAGAAAAATCCTTTCAGTAACTCTACCTCCCGAGGAACTAACTTACATTTATCACTCTTATGACATTGTAGGAGACGTGGCAATCATCCGTTTAACGGACGCGTCCAAAAAATACAGCCAAATAATTGCAGAGGCAATTATGAAGGTTCATAAGAATGTAAAAACAGTGCTGGCTCAAACAAGCCCTATCTGCGGAGATTTCCGACTTCGGAAACTAGAGTTTGTTGCCGGCGAGAATAAAACTGTTGCGGTTCACAAAGAATCCGGATGTTTGTTCTCTGTTGATGTTGAGAAATGCTATTTTTCACCACGACTTTTTTATGAACGCATGCGCATTGCAAAACAGGTTGGAAATAGAGAAGTTGTTACAAATATGTTTGCTGGAGTTGGTTGTTTTTCCATAGTTATTGCTAAGCATTCAAATGTTAAAAAAGTACATTCAATTGATGTTAACCGCGCAGCTATTCAATACATGCAAGAAAATGTTAGACTGAATAGAGTCTACGGAAAAGTCATCCCGATACTAGGGGACGCGAAAGAAGTCATTGAGAAACGACTGTGTCATGTAGCGGACAGAGTTCTTATGCCGCTACCTGAAAAAGCCTTCAAATACTTGCCTTATGCCTTGTTGGCTCTTAAAAAGGCTGGAGGACGGATATATTATTATGATTCTGAACATGCCAAGAAAAATGAAAATCCCGTTGAGAAGGTTAAGCTGAAGGTGACTGAGAAACTTGAAAGTTTAAGTGTAGCCTTTAGGATTCCATTCGGTCGTGTCGTTAGAACAACCAGTCCAAACTGGTATCAAGTAGTTCTGGACATAGCCATTAAGTGACAGCTTGGCAAATTTAATAAAATCCTTATTCTAATACAATTGTTAGAGGTATTTGAAATGAAAAGGAAATTGTTGGAAATACTGGCTTGTCCTATTGATAAGCATCATCCGCTTGAGTTGCTCGTCTTTAAAGAGAAAAAGGAAATAGTCGAGGGCTTAATCATTTGTTCAAAATGTTTAAGATGGTATCCAATACGCGATGAAATTCCAGAAATGCTGCCCGACGAACTGCGAAAAGAAAACGAGGACTTGCCCTTTCTAAAAAAATGGAAGGAAAAAATTCCGGAAAAAATTCTGTTAGAGGGCAAACCATTCAACCTTAAGAGCGAAACAAAGAAACCTTGACTCTCTTACTTTAGCTTCACCAGTCTGTCTGTCGCCGAAGATTTTAACGCCGCCCCAGCGATCTGAAGGGCCTTTAAGCCATCTATCCCCGTTACCAATGGTTTTTCTTTTTTCAAGATGCACTTTACAAAGTGATGAAGCTCAAGTTTTAGGGGTTCTTGCCAACGGTATCTTGGTTGCACAGTTTCCTTTGCATCCTCAATTGTCAATTCTTGCGTGATATAATCAAGTTTCATTATAGCCTCGCTTCCAGTAACCACCAACGTCCGCGTCTTATATGGAGTCAACCAGTTAGATTCAATAAAAGCGGTTTTTCCACCTTCAAAGCTAAGCATTATCTGAGCATAATCCTCAAATTTTCTATGCTTCATGCTTCCAGCCTTTGCATAAACAGCGGTAGGGTCTTCGCCAAAAAGATACCTCGTCACGTCTATGTCATGGATTGCCAAGTCCTTAACAACCCCCACATCACCGATTCTTTCCGGCCATTGAGAAACCCTTTTTGCCGTGGCACAAACGAGGTCGCCGATTGTCTTGTTTTCAATTGCCTTTTTGATGTGCTGCACTCCCGGGATAAACCGCATCAAAAAACCTACCGAAAGGTGTAATCCTTCTTTTTCTGCCGTTTCTAGCAGTTTTTTTGCTTGCTTTACGTTTTTTGCCATGGGTTTTTCAACCAGAACGTGTTTTCTCGCTTTCAAAGCTCTTAGTGCTTCCTTTGCAAGGTTTGTTGACCATGTACAGAGGCTTACCGCTTCGATGTCCTTTCTTTTCAACATTTTTCCCGCGTTTGTGTAGGCCTTTACACCGAATTGCTCGGCCACTTTCTTGGCTCTTTCAGCATTTGCGTCGCAAACTGCTATAAGCCCTGTTTCTTCTAGCTCTTTGAATACTCGTGTGTGGTTTCTTCCCCAGAAGCCTGTTCCAATAACTGCAACACCCAATTTTTTCACTTTGCCCAAACTCCTCTTCCTAACCCACGATATATGAAACCTTGCCTTTCAACTTTTTCAGGTTCAATAACACCTTCAAAATCAACAATTGCCGCCGGCATCTTTGTCATAACTTTTAGTTTTCTTAGGTTTAAACGTTTGAACTGTTCGTGACTGGTGAGTATCACTATGCAGTCTGCGCCTTCTACAGCCCCTGTTAGGCTTTTCTTGAAGGGATATCCAAAATCGGCCAGTTCTTTGCTTGATAAGTATGGGTCGTAAAGGCTGACTTTGGCACCTTTAGCTTCTAGCATTTTGGCAAGCTTTTTAGTTGAAATTTTGGGAGTGTCCTTCGTGTTGGGTGTTTGTGAGATTCCTAGTAACGAAATCTTCGCTCTCTTCAGTGGTTTTCCGCATCTTCTCAGTGCTTTTCTAATCAGACTAATTGCATGTTTTAAGATTTCTTTGTTTATTTCTTTGGCGGTTGTGGGAATCCGAAGTTTCGCGTTCGAGTTCTCAGCTTCCTCCAATAGGAGATACGGCTCTTTATGGACGTTTCCGTAAGTAAGTGTTGGTAGAGCAAGCGCATCATGTTCAGTCATTTCTGCGAGTTTTTGCGCTTTAAGGTAATCTATGCCCGCTTTTTCGCAGAAAAGAGCAAATTCATTTGCTAAGGCAAAATTGATTTCATGTTGTGCGGCTCCAAAGAGTGTTGCTGCTTCTGCTGTTCTTACATCATTTGTTCTTATTACACCGTTTTTTGCGGCGGTCTCTAGGACCGTTGAGGCGGCGTTTAAGCTGTTTTGGTCCGTTGCTGCAACTATTCTTTTACAACTGGCTATTTCTTCCAATGTTTCTTTGTCTAAAACTCGAAGTGGGCTGTAGGCTAGGCCGAAATCAACTCTCGCTTTGAATCCGGAAGTGTTTTCCAGAATCTCTCTAATTAAACCATCTGTTATGCCTAGTCCAACCACGCCTGTAACGATGACCAATGAGTCCCGGCGGAGACGTGAGCCCACCCACTTGCATACACGTTCTATGTCTGAGTAGTTGGGTTTTTTCTTTTCATCGATTTTAACCGAAGTTGTTACCACTACAACGTCACTTTGTGCAACAGCCGTCTCAATGTCACTTGTAATTTTCAAATCTCCATTTTTCACGTGTTTTTTCAGCAAAGGTTGAATTTCACGTTTTAGAAAATGAGCTTTTCCTCTTGCAAGATAGTTTGTTATGGCTCGATTAGCGTCGAAGCCTATGACCTTGAATCCTGCTTCGGCAAGAAGACAAGCGTGAAGAACCCCGATTCGTCCGCAATCTATAATGCTTATCGTGTATTTTTGACGTTTTTCCATACCGTCGACATCTTCCGGTTTTAAGTGCAGTATCGATGTGGGCATCCGACATTCTCCTTTGCTTGTGAGAAACTGATTCAACTCTTCAAGCTGTAAATTAGCCTTTTAAGTCTTGAACCGTATTCTCGAACTAGCTGCATGGCTTTTTCTTCTGTTTTTGCTTCTGCATACAGTCTATAGACCGGCTCTGTTCCGCTTGGTCGCATTAGAATGGCGCTTTTGTCCTCAAACCAGATTTTGACTCCATCAATCGTTGATGGGTTTAATCCGCTTAGTTGTTCAGTTAACTTTTTTAAAGCTTTTTCTTTAAGCTCGTTTTGGCATTCAACCTTGCCCTTTTCAATGAAGTATTTCGGCAGTTCCCCTAGCAGCCTTGAAAGTTTTTCACCAGTTTTAGCCATAATATCCAATATTAATGCGGTTGCCATCGTTCCGTCTCTAACTGATTGGTGAGGACCATAGAAAATTCCGCCGTTTTCCTCCCCGCCAAGCTTTACATTTAGCTTTTTCATGGTTTGAGAAACCGTTACGCTTCCAACTTTGGTCCATACGATTTCTCCGTCGTAAGCGTCTGCTATGTCCTTGACTAAAGTTGACGAGCTTACCGGGGTAACTATTTTTTCACCTGAATTATCTTTTAAGAAGTATTTTTCAACTAGGGCGAAGGTTTTGTCTCCCCAGTGAGTTTCTCCTTGTTCGTCGACAAAAATTGAGCGGTCAGCATCACCGTCGTATGCCACGCCTAAATCCGCATCTACCGCCTTCACGGTTAAAGCCAAGTCCTTTAGGTTTTCCGGGCGGGGTTCTGGAGTTCTTCCAGGAAATGTTCCGTCAATGTTTGCGTTTATGGTCGTAACCTTGCATCCTAATTCTCGAAGAAGGTGTGGTGCTGCCAAGCTGCCCACACTGTTTGCCGTGTCAACCACAATATGATAATTCTTGTTCACTATTCCGGCAACATCCACATGTCTTTTTATTGCTTCTTTATAGTCATCAATTGTTCCGGGGAGGTCACGTGTTGATCCTATTTTGTTCCATTCTGCATAGCATACCTTCTCATCGAAGAATATGTTCTCAATCTCGATTTCCTGTTCACGTGAAAGCTCTATTCCATCGTTCCACACAACTTTTATTCCATTATACTCAGGCGGGTTATGTGACGCGGTTATTATCACTGCGCCGTCTGTTTTGTGATTCTTCACGGCATACTGCAACGCTGGTGTAGGCGCCATCCCTGCGAAAAGCACGTTACATCCTGTCGCATTCAAGCCTGCAATGACAGCCTTTGCGAGCATGGGGCTGCTCGTTCTGGCGTCAAATCCGACTATGAGCGTTCCACGTTGAAAGAATGTTCCTGTTGCAGCCCCGATTTTGATTGTCATCTCTGAGGTTAATTCTTTGTTGACTACTCCACGGATTCCATTTGTCCCAAATAATCGTCTTGAGCCTAACACGTTGTCACTTTCCCTTTCCTAAATGATGCATTTGGGTGTTAATACGCTTTCACCGTTTTAAACTGCAAGCTTATATTCGATTGCCTTGTAATAAAACGGTTTCGTGGGAGTGAAAACCGTGAAGGTTATGCTTCATGAAATGAGCTGGACTGAAGCCAAGGAATATTTCACGAAAAATGATATTGCAATTCTTCCGGTAGGTTCAAACGAGGAACACGGAACGCAAAATCCTCTTGGAACAGACCATTTGATAGCTAGGGCTATAGCCGAAGAAACAGCTGGACGCACAGGGGTGCTTTGCCTACAAGTGATTCTCTTCGGCGTGAGTTCTCATCATAAACAGTTTTGGGGAACCATCTACATATCGCCTGAGACATTCAAATTATGTGAAAGAAGTATGCTTAGCACTTGGTTATTACGGCGTTTGAAAAATTGTGATAGTTAACGGACACGGCGGCAACCTATATGCTCTCATGGAAATGGTCAGAGAACTTAGAGAACAAGGGATTTTTACATCAATCTTTCAGTGGTGGAGAGCTGCAAACAAGCTTTTGCCCGACCTTTTCAAACCGGAAGAAAGAAGGCATGCTTCAGCTGAGGAAGTCTCGGTGAATTTGGCTTTGCACAAGCAATTTGTGGATATGGATAAGGCTGTTGATGAAGAACCTCGCAAACACGTTGCGCAAGCAGAAGGCATAACACTTCCATTGGACACTGTAGACTACACAAGTTCCGGAGTTTTCGGTAAGTCAACAACAGCCTCTGCGGAAAAGGGCGAAGAAGTTTTTGAAGCTGTTGTCAATGAACTGGTTGAGCATGTAAATGTGCTTAAGAAAGCGAAAATTGAGGATTTAGTACAGAAGTCCAAGGTTTAATAAAAGCGCTTTACTCCCATTCGATTGTTGCTGGAGGCTTACGGGTTATTATGATAGATTTCTAGCACTACAGAAGAAATGTTTTCATATCCACACTAATAATCTAAGGTTTTATTGTTAGGCGTAAAGATATTTTTGCAACTCCCATAGCGTTACTTCATTGTTGTTATTTGGTATATGTGGTTCATACTCCCTCCATTCTTGCACCTTAAGCTCCATGTACTTCTCAGCGTTTTCCTTCCCCAAGGCTCGTATGCAAACCTCATCGCTTTTCCACTCTTCTAGGGCTTCTTTTAACGAGGTGGGCAAAACTCCAATGCCCAGTTCTCTGCGTTTGGCTTGGCTGAGATGATAAACGTTTGTGTCCACAGGTTCTCCTGGTTCGATCTTCTTTTTGATGCCATCCAGCCCAGCCTCAAGTATCACCGTATAAGCAAGGTAAGGATTGCACAGCGGGTCTGGACATCTGAATTCTATCCTTGCCTCTTTTTCTTTTCCACGGAAATATTCTGGCACCCTTATCAGGGCTGAACGGTTTCGTTTGCTCCACGCGATGTAGATTGGCGCCTCATAACCTGGCACCAGCCTCTTGTAACTGTTAACCGTGGGTGCTACAACGGCGCAGAGTGCTTTGGCGTGCTCCAGAAGGCCGCCGATGAAATATCGGCATTTCTGCGAGATGTGTGCGTAGCCTTTCGGGTCATAAAACATGTTTTTACTATTTTTTGGGTTGAAGAGCCCTATGTGGACGTGCATGCCGTTGCCTGGCTTGTCAAGCCATGGTTTTGGCATGAATGTTGATATCCAGCCGTATTTTCTGTCTGCTACAGCCTTGGCTGCAAACTTGTGTCGCATGATGTTGTCAGACGTTGTGACAGGGTCTGAGTATTTGAATGTGATCTCGTTTTGGGCTGAGCCTGCCTCATGTTGTTCTCGTTCCACGATGATTCCCATGGTGAACAATGCATTGGACAAGTCCATCCTGTAGGTTTCTGTTATGTCTCGACCCGGGGTTATGTCGAAGTATCTTTGCTTGTCTATAAGCTGGTTTTCAACGGGGTAAACCTCTCCTTCTTCGCTTTTCTGTACGAGATAAAACTCTAATTCGGCGGCGGCTGTTGGTTCGTATCCTTCAGTTAATGTTTTTTCCACGGCTTTTTGGCAAGTGTGTCTTGGGTCGCTTTCTAGTCTTTCGCCGTTGGGTTGGTATATGTCGCAGATGAAACTTACAACGCTTTTGTCGTAAAAGTAGTGGGGGCAAACGTTAAATGTAGATGGGCTGGGCTTCATGACCATGTCGCTCTCCTCTATGCTTACCCCACCTATTATGGAGGAGCCGTCAAAACCTATGCCTTCCCTCAGAGCGTTTTCTGCTTCTTCCGCTGGAATTGTTCTGCCTCTGAGGAATCCGAGCATGTCTGTGAAGTGCAGAAGGACGTAGTTCGCGTTGTTCATTAACTTCAGGCACGTATCGAAGTTTTGGATCACTTGCGATCTATCGTACACCATGATATTTCCCTTATAGCAAGTTTACAGTATAAGGAATTATTTCTGTAAATATAAAAAGTTTCTTAGTGAAATTCGAAGCAAATGTTAAATAAAAGGATATATTAATTGAATAAATGTGCAGTGTGGGTTGATGTATGATGCGTTTAGACGAAACAGATGTCAAAATCTTGAAAGCATTAACACTTGATGCTAGACTCTCGTCTAGACAGATAGCCAAGCAATGCGGCGTTTCCATAGGCACAGTTTTGTCAAGGATAAAAAAAATGGAGAAGAAGGGAATAATAAAAGGCTATTCAGCTCTGCTGGACCATGAAAAACTTGGATACGAACTAACCGTGGTTAGCGAAATAACAGTTTCTAAGGGGCGCCTCCTAGAAATGGAAAATGAGATTGCGCGGCTTCCAAACGTCTGCTGCGTATACGATGTGACAGGCTTGATAGACGCTATCATAGTCGCAAAATTCAAAGACCGAGAAGAACTAGGCAAATTCACGAAACGCCTCCTAGCCATGCCATACGTTGAACGAACAAACACCCACGTTGTGTTGACAACGATAAAGGAAGACTTTCGCATAACCTAACAACATCCATTAACCCCTCCTTTTTTACCACTCGCTCACAAAGAAACTTCTCCAAATCAAAGCAAGATTTAATTTCAACCGTAAATCTAGAAATAGACGGGCAAACCTACGCGGGGGTTGCCAAGCCAGGTCAAAGGCGCAGCCCTGAGGCGGCTGTCCCGTAGGGGTTCGTGGGTTCAAATCCCACCCCTCGCATCATCCTTTTTGAAAAGAAGCCTAGAGCCAGGTTGTTTTCATTTTTTATTCTCATGGAACCTCAGATTTTGCGCAAAACGTCACTAAGAATGAGTACTAAAACCAGTGGAATGTGTGTCTAGAGGCTTATGAAGATTATCGTAAGTTTTAATTTAAAAACTATGGAGGATTACTTCGCAAATTTGCGCGGAAATTTTGCGACTGGCAGCTCCATTGTTCAACAAATTAGAAGGTCTACATTAACTATTATGAATAACACCGGACTGGTGATTGTAGAGTCGTAGGAGAATCTTGGATTTTTTGTACGTGTTGGATGTGATGCGGGCGTGTTTTTATTCTCTGCTTGCAAGTATTACTATGTAGTCGGCTGTGTCGGCACACATGTCAGCGGCGTACTCGATGAACTCAACTAAGTCATCAAAAATCACCATTGAGCCACAGTTCATCTCTTCTGCGTATTTGACAAACAGAGACTTTGTTTTAAGGTACTCTTCATCAAGCTCATGCTCAATTTTCTCAACCTTTTTGGCTCCTTTTATTGCTCCTGCCGGGTCTACGGTGATTTTTTCAATGCTGCTACGTAGGGCATCAGCACATTCCACTAGGGTGGAAGTTGCATGTACCGTGTTCTCCCACAATTCTTTTGGGACTTGGGAGTCTGCGAGCATTTTGATGCATCTCGCTGCGTCTTTTACATGATCTGCAAGCGTGTCAAGCCTTTTAACAAGATGCATTAAGTCTTCACGGTATTCTGCAAATACGGCTGAGCCCTTGGATAATTCCTTAAAAACTTCTGTTCGTAGTTTATCCACTTCTTTCTCTGCTTTGAAGAGATTTTCTATGTGTTGCATAGCCTCCTTTTTCTTTGCTTTCGAAATATCTTGTATCGCGCGATGAAGCAAAGTCACCGTGTCAAGGGCTTTTGTTATTTGCTCTTGGGCCAGGTCCAACGCTTTTGTCCTTCGACGCCTTTTAAACCATGCATAGCTTTTCTTTTCCAAGTTTTCATCTCCGTCGTATCTTACTTTCATAAAATACTTAATAACACTTTGGAAGCCTAACAAAAGGTTCTTATTAAGTTATTGTGCTTTGTGTTCAGTCACCCAGTAGGCGGTTGTTTCTCCTTTCCTGTTTGTTATGTATTCTTTCTTAAATATGGGTACTTCTTTCTTGTATCTATCCACCGCTTCCTCTAAAACTGGAAAGACATTCTTGCGATGTGAGCCTGCGACTAAAACATATACAAGATCTTCGCCAACACTGAATTCACCAAGCAAATGGTGAATCTGAACGTCCACTATTCCTTTTCTCCTCTTTAAATCGTTGCAAATGTCTGCTAACACTTCATTTGCTTTTTCTTCATAGGCTTCTACTTCCAACTTTTGAACTTTTTCACTCTTAAGTGTCTCGCCGCGGACTACACCAATAAACAAGGTGATTGCTCCAGCTTTCTGAAAATCTGGTTTGTCTTTCACATTTTTCATCAGGTCTAAGAGGGGAAATTTTCCTTTTTCATGTATTCTAGCCTGAATTGCCAACATTTCTCACCATGAAGCAACATTTTCAATAGGTGTCTTAAATGTTACTTTCTGTTAATCTAAGCTGTTCGGTGTTTTTTCAATCAATTTTCATGGTGACAGAATTTATCATCACACGATAATCTTTTCTTGCTGCCTTCAAATTAAGCAAGTTCTTCTAACACGTCGCGAAGCCCAAGTTCAGGATATCGTTCTAACGGGTTTCCGTAGCCTCCTCTCTACACATGTTCTGGTGTGATTTCCGAGGAAAGTTCTTCACGTTCTCACGTATTTACGCATGTCTTCTAGTGTAGCTGATGGGACTGGCAAATCTTTCATTGTAAGCAAGCCTGCTGGCGCATTGACTACTTTCGGGATCGAATTAACAACCATCGCTACTGTGCCTTTGTCGCCGTGCACACATGGCTGAATCCTCTGCCTAATGTTTGGAACGCCTTCAATCGTTACAGCATCATGTTCTTCTTCCGCACCGATGTACGCTTGAAAATCTAAAACGATGACCTCCTCATTCTTCAAGATTCCTTTGGCTCTCTGCCTTAAACCCGCGACTTCTCCTGCTCTAACTTTTATGCTTGCGCTTTCAACTGGTTTTTTGGCAATTACTGGCTCAACGCCTTCAGCAGCTATTTTGTCAAGATTCCATTTTAGAGCGTCAGCAATCATCGCGATAGATTGTTCAAGTCCCACATGCCCCGTGATTTGTTTATTTTCAATTTTCCGTTGGAACTCTTCAATGGTCAAACCGGCACCTATTTTCTTCTGGAATGGTAAACGTCTTGTGGCGGCGTTCATAACCCTTACAGCTTTAATTTTTTCGATTTTTTGGCAGACCGCCGTAAGTGTAATTACGAGAGTGTCCATTAAGAAACCTGGGTTTACGCCTGTTCCTAAAACGGTTACATTGTGTTTTTTGGCAAGCGAGTCAAGCTCCATTGCAAGTTTAGCTTCAGAAAGATATGGATATGAGAGCTCTTCACACGTGGATACGACGTTCACGCCGTGTTTTACAATTGAAGCTATTTGGTGATATGTATTTTTGAAGAAGGATGAAGTTGTATGAACAGCGATGTCCGCTTTTGCCTTTGAAAGTACAGAGTCAACGTCATCTGAAACGTTTACTCCAAGTTTTCTGTTTAACCCTAAGATTTCACCGAGGTCTTTGCCAACTTTATCTTCAGCTGTGTCAATTGCGCCGACAATTTTGATGCCGTGTTTTTGTAACAAGTGCTTTGCAATCAAACTGCCAACGGCGCCAACACCATATAAAAGAATTCCTATTTCTCCTATTCTCACCACTATCCTTTATGATTGCATGTAGATTCACGTGGACTCAATTTTAGTTTTTCTGGTGTCTGAAGATAAGTTCAGTTTTTAAAGTGTTAGAAAATGTCTAGTGCTCTTGAGAGCACTTTTTCTTCTCTGTACTCTGGTAGCAGAATTGGTGCTTTTCTATCGGTTTCTACGCCTGCTTCTTTAAGCATTTTTTCGTATCTTGTTACGTGATCTAACGTTAGTTTGCCGATTTTAGCTTTCTTAGCGTATTTTGCCGCGCTTATTCCCGCTATTCTCCCGAACACGCTGTAGTCAAGTATTGAATTTCCCATTAGTCTGTTCTTTCCGTGGGTTCCGCCCGTTATTTCGCCTGCTGCGAATAATCCTTTAACGTGTGTCTCCGCGTTTTCCTTTATTACTACTCCACCGTTTTGGAAGTGCAAGGTTGGAAATACTAGAATCGGGTCTTGGGTCATGTCAATGTCAAATCGTTTGTATTGCCTAAGCATGGCTGGAAGCTTCTCTGCTATTGTTCCTTCGCCTTGAAGTATTTCTATCATCGGTGAGTCCAACCAGACTCCTCTCATTCCTGTAGGGGTTTCTATGCCGTTGTTTCTCTCGTAGCATTCTCTGATTATTGCTGATGCTTCTACATCTCTCGGCTCACGTGGGTAAACGAATTGTTCACCATTTTTGTTTACTGGTTGTGCTCCTAATCCCCGCACTTTTTCTGTAACCAGTAATCCTACTATCTGTTCTGGGTATGCTGCACCTGTGGGGTGATATTGCACAGAGTCTAGGTCTCTTAATTTTGCGCCTACGCGGTAGGCCATAACGATTCCGTCGGCTGTTGCTCCGTAATGGTTTGTGGTTTGAAAGCCTTGTATGTGAAGTCTGCCGAACCCGCCAGTAGTCAGTACTGTGGATTTTGCTTTTGCAACGTAGTATTCTTGTGTTTCCATATTGTATAAGACGGCTCCAGCAACTTGTTTATGTTCGTCTGTAAGGAGTTCCACGGCGGAGGTGAACTCTAAAATCGGTATGTTTTTGTTTAGAACTTCGTCTTTAAGATTTCTTACTATTTCCAAACCTGTATAGTCTCTTGCGGAATGCATTCTTTTTCTACAAGTTCCGCCTCCATGTATTGTAACCATTGTACCGTCGGATTCTTTGTCATAAATTACTCCGAGATCTTCATGCCATTTCATCAGCATTGGAGCATCTAATACTAGTCTTCTAGCAAGTTTCTGGTCGTTAGTGAAGTGTCCACCACCCATAACGTCAAGATAATGAAGTACTGGGCTGTCATTAGGTTTATCTGCAGTCTGTATACCACCTTGAGACATTATAGAATTAGAGTCACCAAGCCTTAACTTCTGTACAATAAGTATGTTTTCTGCATCTACTCCAGTGTAATTCGCCCACAAAGCCGCGGTCATTCCCGCTCCACCGCCACCGATGATGAAAACGTCAACATCAAAATCTACTTTTGATAAGTCCACCTCTTTTGGCTTTACTAGTGGATATGCTTCAAGCAAGTCTGCAACTTCATGAGGCATCAAATCCCCTTTATTAGGCCCAACTTTTACAGGTCTTTTCGCTTCCTCTTTGTAGTCTGGATGAAACTTTTTCAGTATCTCCTCCCTTTCTTCAAGGCTCATAAGCGGAAAAGTCTCTTTCAACCTCTTCTCTCTAGTTTTCTCAACAGCCTCTATGGATTCACGCATGTATCCAAGATACCCTTCAATTATTTCCATTTTCTTCATTTCTCGATCTCTCTCTTTTTGTACAATTCTTTTATTTCCTCTAGATTCATGTCCATAAGTTTGGACACCTCATCATCAAACTTGCCCTCTTCTATCTCCTTCACCCTTTCCATGAGATGCTTAGCTGGAATCGTCTCATATTTTCCAAAGAGTCTCCTCGCAAGCTGAAACACCTGATAATGAGTAATCTCAGCTGGACAACGTATTGAACAGGCGCCACAAGATATGCAGTCAAACGTCAGATTGACAGCGTCCTCCAAGTCTCCCCTGCGAAGCGCTTGGATGGTACGCATTACCTCTATGTCTTGAGGACAAGCTTGGGTGCAAACGTTACACGAGAGGCATCTAGTGATTTCTGGGAACACTCTTATCACTTCATCCGTGGTAGACTTCATTTTATCTAGGTCCCATTTTGGCTTCTCAGCTGGTATGAATGGCAGTTGAACTATGTACATCCCGTCCTCTACCCTTTTCTGGCAGGCTAAGTCGACTTGGAGCTTGTAGTCGTTTTTTACTCTGTAAAAGGTGGTGCAGGCTCCACAGAATCCTCCTCGACAACCGCAGCTTCGAATAAAACGGTATCCCACGTATTCTATGGCTTTCATGATAGTCAGAGTGTTTGGAACTTTGTAGGCTTTACCCATTATGTAAATTGTGGCGATTGCTTTCTTTTCTTCAGTCAGATTTTTCCCCTCCTATCTTCTTTAAAATTTGATCTTCGATTTCGGTGGGAAGGTAAGATTTACCGCCTAAGGCCAAAGCTAATAGCTGAGTAAAGAAGACAACCGGAACTTGCTCACTTTTATCGAGGCTCTCATTCCCCCGTCCGAGGTTGTACGTGCAGAGAGGACAGGGAGAAAGAATAAGGTCTGCCTTTACTGATTTGGCTGAGCCAATGATCTTTCTGGTTCTCATCTCCACGATACCTGGTTCCAACACGATGTGGTAGTTCCCGCAGCATTCTGCCCTGAAGGGAAAATGAACCGGTTCCGCTCCTATACTCCTTACAAAGCTCTCCAAGATTACTGGATTGTCCGGGTTGTCTATGGGAACGCCTTCCGGTCTATCCGGTCTAAGAAGCGCACAGCCGTAATAAGGTGCAACTTTCAATCCCTTCAGGGGCTTATTGACCTTTTCTTCAAGGTTCTCAAAACCCGTCTCTTTGAGGAACGTGAGAAAATGCGTCACCCTAAGGTCTGGCACGTAGTCAGGCTGATCATCTATGAAACTGTTTACGTTTTCCAGCGTATCTGGTTCCTCCTTCAAAATTAGATTAACCCTTTTTAAAACATTGTAGCACATGGAGCACAAGACGACTATGACGTTAGTGCCTATCTCTCTTCCTTTCTTCTGCGCGTTAATGAATGAGCGGACGGCTCCAAGATGGCGCATCACGTTGTCAGTGGCTAGGCTTGGGACAACCCCGCAGCAGCTCCACTCAGGGATCTCCACTAGTTCTATCCCCAACTTCTCGCATGCCTCGTAGGTGCTCTTCTCGAATTCAGGATATGTGTTTCTTAGAGAGCAGCCGGGGTAATAAAGAACTTCCATTATGATCACCACGTGAACTTCTGGGCAGCCGCGGTTATGGCAATCTGCGGTAACTTCTCTATATCCACCTTTCTCAGGTCTACCTTTATGAAACCTCTCTCTCGGATCTTTATCTCCCGTAGAGCCTCCATGATTGCCGCCACATCCAAGCCCCTCGGGCATCTGACGGAACAGACGAAGCAAGATGCACATATCCATGGAGTGTTTATCTCAAGTATGCTTTCATCTTCATTTTGAACAAGTGCTATGGCTTGATGGGGCAGAATATCCATCTCATCAGTGAACATGCATCCGGCGCTGCAGTTACCGCACTGATAGCAGCTGTAAACGTTTTGGCCGCTGATTTCCGTCACTCTCTCCACTAGTTCATTCATTTTTCATTCACTCCGAGGAGACCATTTGAATCATTTGGGTTTGTATGGTCTAAGTTCAGAGGGCCAAGCTCTTCAAGCTCGTGGGTGAACCCTCTAACCACCCTAGCAAATTTTTTCCCTTCAGTTGCAGAAATCCACTCCAATCTGACCCGCGCGGGATCTACTCCCATCTGTTCGAGAAGTTTCTTGAGAAGGGTGACACGTTTTAGACATTTGAAGTTTCCGCTGACATAATGGCAATCGTTCGGAACGTGGCAACCCGCAATCAACACACCTTCAGACTTTGTTAAGGCTTCCAGGACATGCGCCATTTTGATGCGGCCGCTGCATGGAACCTGAATTGAAACAATTGAAGGCGGATATTTTAGGCGGGAGGTGCCAGCCATGTCTGCACCTTGATAGCCACACCACTGGCAGAGAAACGCTATGATTCTAGGTTCGATTTCGTCTTCCATTTTAAATCTCTCCGGCTAATGCTTTCAACATAACACCAACTTGCTCATCGGTGTGGTTTCTTAGGTCTATGGCGCCTGAAGGACAGGTGGAGACGCATGCGCCGCAACCTTCACAAAGCACTTCTTCCACGTGGGCTATTTCGTCAACCAGTTTTATGGCTCCGTATGGACAGATGGAAATGCAGAGGTTGCAGCCGCTGCAGTGGTCTTCATCCACCGTGGCAACCGTGGGGATGTGGCTGATTTTCTCTTGGGTCAGTATGCCTAACGCTTTGCTTGCAGAAGCACTAGCTTGGGCTACAGTGTCCTGTATGTCCTTCGGAGACTGTGCGGCGCCTGCTAGGAAGATGCCTGAGGTCGCGGATTCTACCGGATGGAGTTTTGGATGTAGTTCCTGAAGGAAGTTGTTTCCATCAATTTGGATTCGCATTTTGCTGGCTAAATCTTGGATGGCTGGGGAGGGTACCATGGCCAAAGCCAAAACAGCCATGTCTACTTCCAGTTCTATCCTCTTGTCCAACAAAGTGTCCACGCCGAAAATCTTCACCTTTCCGTTCTGTTCATAAATTCTTGAAACCTTCCCGCGAGTGTAATGGATGCCGGTTTCCTCCTGCACTCTTCTTATGAAATCTTCATAGTTCTTTCCAACCGCTCTAATGTCTATGTAGAAGGAGTGAATCTCAGCGTCGGGCACCAACTCTTTAAATATAAGTGCATGTTTCGCCGAGTAGGTGCAGCAGATGTGGCTGCAGTAAGGTTGATGTCTTTCGTCTCTGGACCCGGCGCAGTGGATGAAAGCTATCTTCTTTGGAATTTTCTCGTCGCTGGGCCTTTTAGGTATGCCTTCTGTTGGCCCACTGGGCGAAAGCAGTCGTTCAAACTGAAGAGAAGTTATGATGTCAGGGTACACGTCTGCTCCGTACTCGCCTAGATTCGTTGGGTTGTAGAGTTCATACCCGGTTGCGACAATTATGACTCCAACATCTTCTTCAATGATTTCCTCTTGATCATCAAAGTTAACCGCTTCGGGACCGCAAACTTCCGGCTCTGCACATTTGCCGCATATAAGGGGACTCGTCCCCAAGCAGGCGTCTATGTCGATCAGGTACGAGGATGGCACAGCTTGAGGAAACGGAATGTATATCGCTTTTCTTAGGCTTAGTCCTTCATCAAACTCTGAGGGCACGGCAACTGGGCAGATGTCTACACATTCGTTACAGAGATTACATTTGTCCGGCTCCACGTATCTAGGATGCTTCTTGATGCGTACGTGAAAGTTGCCTACGTAACCCTCAACATCCATAATCTCTGATAAGGTGAGGAGCTTTATGTTTGGATGGTGCGCAACTGCGCTCATAAGGGGAGTTAAGATGCAGCTGGCGCAGTCGAGTGTTGGAAAAGTTTCTGCTAGTTGGGCCATGCGGCCTCCAATAGTGGGTTTTTTCTCAACCAAAACAACTGGGAACCCGGCGTCTGCAATGTCCAGTGCAGCTCTGATCCCTGCAATTCCGCCGCCTATCACCAAAGCTTTCTTGTAAAGGCCAACTTTTACGGGGCTTAACGCTTCGTTGCGAATAACCTTTTCAACTGCGCTTTTCGTTAGTTTTATGGCTTTCTCTGTGGCTTTCTCCTTGTCCTCGTGAACCCAGCTGTCCTGCTCTCGGATGTTCGCTATCTCACATTTATAGATGTTGAGGTTCGCGCGCTTTACGGTTTCTCTGAATGTTGTCTCATGAAGTGAGGGAGAACAAGCAGCCACAACAACTCCAGTCAGTCGTTTTTCCTTAATCGCCGTTTCTATGAGTTCTTGACCGGGGTCGCTGCACACATAATCGTAATCCTCCGCATGCACCACTGCCGTGTGCTTCAGGATTTCTTCAACTACTCTCTTAGCGTCAACCGTTGCAGCTATGTTTCGACCGCAATGACAGACGAAGACACCTATCTTTTCTTTTTTCTTTGTTAAAGAAGACTCCAAAAATCTCCCTCCCTTTTCATTTTGACTCGCCGCCTCTAACTTTCCTTTTTTAGGGCTTTTTCCGCCAGCTCAGTCCCTCTCTCAAACGCTCGAAGATTCAAATCTAGGTGCCTCTTCGGAACGGTAACTTTAATGGACTCCTGTAGTCCCTTAATGCTCACTCCATCCCAGATTTTCCCAACAAACCCAAGGATAACAACATTTGCGACAACTCTAGCGCCCATTTCCTCCGCTATTTGAGTAGCCGGCACCGTGAAAAGCTTATATTTTTCCGCCTGTTCATCTGGCTTGACGATAGAGCTGTCAATGACTAACATTCCCCCATCCAGTAGTTGAGGCAGAAACTTTTCGTACGCCTCTTGACTCATGACAACCATAATCTCTGGGCTGAGCAGATACGGATAATCTATCTCTTTTTCGTCAACCACAACACCGCTGTAGCAGGCTGAACCCCTAGCTTCCGGCCCGTAAACGCGGGTTAAAGTGCTCTCTTTGTCGTCATAAATTGCGGCAGCTTGGCCGGTGATGTAGCCAGCTGTTACGACACCTTGTCCTCCAAATCCCGCAAACATGATTTCCTTTCTCATTTTTTCGCCGTCACCGCCCCCTGACTTTTTCCTCCAGTTTTTTCATAAGTTCATAAAATGTTGGTTTCCCCACACGCTTGACAAAGTTTCCAAGAATAAGCGGCTTTTCCTTCTCGATTTGAACCTCACTTGTGTTGGCTCCGTTCCTGATTATGGAGGATTGTCTAAACCATTCCGCTATGTCGTCCGGTTCAGGAAGCTTGTTCCGCCTTCCATAACTTACTGGGCACGGTGACAAAACTTCAATATACCTGAATCCCTTCATTTCCATAGCTTCAGCTATGGATTTCTCTAACCGTCTCACATGAATGCTCGTCCACCTGGCGACGTAGACAGCTCCAGACGCATCAGCCAAGTGTGGAGTGTTAAAGGAGGGTTCAATGTTTCCGTACGGAGAGGTGGTGGAACGGTCTCCCAGAGGAGTTGTGGGCGCAAGTTGACCACCCGTCATACCATAAATGAAGTTGTTAGTGCAGATAACGAGCAGATCAACGTTTCTTCTACACGCGTGGATAAAGTGGTTTCCTCCGATGGAGAAGAGATCGCCATCCCCAGAAATCACGTTCACGCACAGCTCCGGCTTAACAAGCTTAAGTCCAATCGCAAATGGAATGGCCCTGCCATGGGTTGTGTGAAAGCCATCCACGTCTAGGTAGCCGGAGCCTCTTCCGCAGCAGCCTATTCCAGAGACGTAAACCACTTTTTCCTTCGGTATGCCAACTCTGTCAAGTGCCCTTATCCAAGCATACAAAGTGGGGCCTATGCCGCATCCCGGGCACCATATGTGCGGCATTCGCTCGGATCTAAGCCACTTGTCTATTGGATGCAGCTCCAGCTTATCTTCCGCTATTGTCTGCTCGTTCACTTTTCGCTCACCTTCTTAATTTCTCGGTAAATTTCTGTGGGTGTGATTAACTTGCCTCCCATCCTCGGAATTAGGAGGCTCTTAGCCTCTCCAGCCGCTTCTCTTTTCACTTCCAAATAAATCTGGCCGTAGTTCAACTCTGGAACAACGAAGTACTCCACTTGTTTCGCCCATCTGTGTATAACGTGTTCTGCGAAGGGCCAGATGGTGATGAGTTTTATGCTTCCCGCTTTGATTCCATCTTCCCTCGCCATTCCAACGGCTTTTCTTGCTGGGCGGGAAACTTGCCCGTAGGAGACAACTGCGATGTCAGCGTCTTCCATGTTCTCTTCCTCCACGTCCACAATGTCTTTTAGATGCCTCCGAATCTTGTCGTTTAGACGCCTAACCAATTTTTCATGTGCTTCTGCGGTTGTGTCAGGATAGCCTTTTTCATCGTGGGTGAGGCCGGTTGTGGTGAAAGCGTATCCTTCACCTGCACAGGCCATTGGAGGAATCAGGTCTTCGTCGGGTTTGTATGGCAGGTAATCTTCCGGGGGAACCTTAGGCTTCTTCCGTTGCACAAGCTCTATTTTATCCTTCGGGGGAACCACTACTTTTCCAGCGCTGTGACCGACTGTTTCGCTTGTGAGAAGAATGACGGGAACCCGGTATTTTTCTGCAAGGTTAAAGCATCGTATTGTGAGGTTGAAGGCCTCTTGGGGTGAATCGGGTGAAAGCGCGATTATTTCGTATGATCCGTGGCTTCCCCACTTGGTTTGCATGACATCCCCTTGAGCTGTAAGCGTTGGGAGACCAGTGCTTGGTGCTCCGCGTTGCACATTCACGATGACGATAGGGACCTCCATCATGACGCCTAATCCTATGTTCTCCTGCATCAGGCTGAAGCCTGGGCCGGATGTTGAAGTCATTGATTTAGCCCCCGCCCAAGAAGCCCCTAGCATCGCGGCTATAGATGCGAGTTCATCTTCGAATTGGACAAATGTTCCGCCTATTTCCGGAAATCTTCTAGAGATGTGCTCAGCTATTTCGCTGGCTGGCGTGATGGGGTAGCCTGCGAAAAATCGGCAGCCGGCGACTATTGCACCCTCCGCTATGGCGATGTTTCCGTACCAGAAGTGTTTACCAGTAAGAACAGCTTTTCTCATTCGTCTCTCCTCGCTTCAATCCAGATAGCGTACTCTGGACAGATCACCTGACAGAAACCGCATGCGACACAAGTATTTCCTTTTTCCGGCTCTTCCACAAGCTCTGGGACGTGATAGCCTTTTTCGTTCGCCTCATCAGATTCTCTGAGAACCTGTGTGGGACAGAAATCTATACACAAATTGCACTGTTTGCACCGCTCTTTGATAACGTGGATTTCTCCCCGAGAAACTTTTACTCTTTGACTTGGCAGAACCTTGCTGCTTGCTTGCATTTCTGCTCCCAGAGGATTTTGCTTTGTCATAAGCAGAGTGTGTCTCAGATATAAAGGTTTACAAACGTAAAGGTGTGATTTTTGACGCAAATGTTCACTTTCCTTTCCCTAGATGCACAGATGCAATCATACGTTCCGAGATTGCGTTTTCACAGGTTCAGGCGGGCAAGCCTATTGAAGACATCTTCCATGCAAGAAGCCTGAGCGTGTATGATATCTGCCAACGAGAAGCCTAGAGCGGCGCGCGTGTTTACGGTGATAAAACCGCCATTCAAACAGCATCCTATGGTCCAGAATCAAGAAGAAGCTGCTGCAGATCCGAAGTGATAATTTCCAGTGAAGAACTTGGCAAAGAATAGTTGCTAACGTGGTTATGATAGGGGCGTTTGCAGCGATAACAAACTTGCTTGATGTTAATCATGTAATAGAGTCAATAAAGCGTAATGTTCCAAAAACGTTTGTAGAGCTGAACCTAACAGTCTTCGAAAAGGGATATGAGTGCGGAAAAAGTCTTCTAGAAAGCTAAGCTTACTAAGTCTTCTGAGTTTGCACTTGCAACCGTGGCAACTGCGCTAGAGGGGTTAGAAGTTTTGATTTTCTCACGCCCACGTGACGTAACGGAGCTATTTTTTTAGCTTCATTATAGATGTCTGACGCTATTTTTCCCAGAACTATCTCTTGGGCAAACTGGTCCAATGTAAGCGTTGAAGCCTTTTCCTCAATTATTTTCTTCATTGTAGTGCGTACAGCTTGCTCCTGTGATGTCTTAATCCTTGAAAGCGTGAAGGCGCAGACAGACACTCGTAGCTTATATCCATCCTTTGTAGTGACGCTGAACATTCCGTCAACTTTTGTTGTTCTTCTTCTAACAAGGCTTCGTAAATAGTCGGGTGAGTATTCATGTCCCTTAAACATCGTGCGTGCGGTTTTTCCGTCAACTTCCGTTATTTGGAAATGCATTTTCAGATATTGATGAGCAAAGTCATTTGTAATTTCATATAACGTTGAGTCAATCACTCTCCCGGTCAGTTTTTCTGGGGCATCAACCGGCACCGCTCCTAGCTCAACGTTCCCAAAGTATGGTGGTGCCAACACCGTATACCATGATTTGCCACGCCATTTATCCCTTAAACGTCTTCTCTCAGACAAGTTTACCCTCCAAACGTAGCTTGGATTCACATCATAGTATTAAAAGCTTTACCGTTTAGGCTCTATTTTTTCCATGTCGCCCATGTATTTTCTTAAAACTTCTGGAACAATAACTGAGCCGTCTTCTTGCTGGTAGTTCTCAAGTATTGCAACAATAGTTCTGCCAGTGGCTATGGCTGTCGAATTCAGAGTGTGCACAAACCCCTTTGGCGGTTCACCTTTCTTCTCTCTATACTTTATGTTCAGCCTTCTTGCTTGGTAGTCTGTACAGTTACTGCAGGAGATTATCTCTCGATAAGCATTTTGGGCTGGCATCCAAGCTTCTATATCGTATTTTTTGGCCGCAACGGTTCCAATGTCTCCTGTGCAGACATTCACAACGCGGTATGACAGACCGAGTTTTTGAAGAAGTTCTTCGGCGTTTTGTATCAGTTCTTCATGTATTTGCCAAGAGTCTTCTGGTTTGCAGAAAACAAACTGTTCAATCTTGTTAAATTGATGTGTTCGGAAGATTCCACGCGTGTCTTTTCCGTGTGCCCCGGCTTCTTTTCTAAAGTTTGCGCTCACCCCAACAAGTTTAAGCGGTAGTTCTTCTGCTTTTAAGACTTCGTTCATGAACATTGCAGCCATCGGATGCTCCGAAGTCGCAATCAAGTATAGGTCTTCGTTTTCAACCTTGTATAAGTCGTTTTCGAAATCGCTTAGCGCCACGACACCTTCATATAGTTTGCGTCTCATGAGAAAGGGTGGCTCTATGGGCATGTAGTCCTTCTTAACCATCTCTTCTAGGGCGAAGCTCATCAAAGCCATATCAAGCAAAACGCCTTCTCTTTTTAGATAGAAGAATCTGGCTCCTGCGATTTTTCCAGCTCTCTCAATGTCCATTATGTCTAGGCTTAAACCTAAATCTATATGGTCCTTGACAGGAAAGCTGAACTTGGGTGTCTCACCCCACGCCCTTACTGGAGCATTATCATGTTCATCTTTGCCTATTGAAACTGATTCGTGCAAGAGGTTTGGAATCCTCATAAGGTAATACCGCGTTTTCTCTTCACATTCGTTTACCTGCTTTTCTAGTGCCGTTATCTCCTTGTCAATCGTTTTTGCCTTCGGAATTCTAGTGCTGACATCTTTCCCTTTCTTTTTCAAAGCTGCAATCTCTGTTGTTATCGATCTTCTTTCATGACGGAGCTCATTCAATCTTGTTAGGAGTTGCCGCCATCTCTTATCATACTCAATGAGTTCCTCTAGCATTCTAAGGTTTTCAGGGTCTCCCCTCTTCTTCAGATTGTTCCTTATGAGTTCAGGACTTGCACGGATAAGCTTAATGTCCAGCATTTTCTCACTTTGCATTCTGTTCGTTTGTGGGGCAGTCCTCTAAGTTTACAATAGATTGTCTATTTAACCTTACGATTAAGCTTGGAAAAAGAATGTCTTTTCACCTAAGCTTCTTTGTTGTTAGAAGGGTTTTTTCAGCTATCGAGACGCAGAAGAGGAGGTCGTCGATTGTGGCTATAAACGTTGGAAGCTTCCTTCCGCATTTTATGTATGTGACAACCTTGTTACCTATACTCGTTGTTTCAATGGATAAACTAGGTGGCACTTTGAAGTTATCTGGCGAAACGGCCCTTGCAACGGCTTCCGCATCTTTAGTGTCATCATACTCCAGCGTGATTTCAGCTTCCAATCTTCTCGCCTTTCAGCTGTTTTCCAACAAGCTCATCAACAATTTTTATGAAGGTGTTAATGTTCTCTATGGGAACTTGGGCTCCTGCCGCTATGTTGTGACCACCACCTTTTCCTAGGCATTTTTCAGCTGCAACCTGCATGATCTCCCCAAGGTTAGCTCCCTTGTTAGTCACCATATCTACTGTTCTTGCCGAAAACTTCGCTATTTCTCCCTCTTCCACATTGGCGTACATAATTAACGGTTTTTCAGGATTTGGAAGACTCGTTGAGAGTATCGATGAGATTGCCCCTACTATTTTGTCTTTCAGGAAGTCTTCGCCGTGAACAACGTATATGTTTTCTAACTCTTCCATTCTTTCTGGTTTTTCCATAACCCATCCAAGATACTTGCCGATTGTTCTTCTGTATTCTCTCAACACATTGTTTGCTTCTTCGAGGGCTGAGCCTCTGTCGCCCATGCACACGGCTACGCCGAGACTCGGCTTGTCCATGCGTCCAGTTGCGTTAAGCAAAACAGAGAATTCTCTTGCATCTCTAAGCGGGGTCCAAGGTTCCTCACGATTTAAAATGTAAACGTGTCCAATAAGATTTGACACTTCATAGTGTAAGCCTTTTGACAGCAAATAGTCTGCAAGGGCTGAGCACAACCTTTTCTTCTCCTCTTCAGAAAGATCCCTTAAGGCTCGCCATTTGTCGCCACGCTTTGTTTTGATGTCTAGACTTACTAGAAAGGCTAGGCTCTTGTCTTCTTTGCCGCTTATGCCCGGAATAAACGGATTGGTTGTAGATGCCAAGGTTCTGTGAATGGGGCGTGTTTCTCTGCCAAAAAATATCAGGTCTTTTTCAACCGTTAAAAGCCCGGTGCTTTTCGCGTCTTCAACTATTTTTTCGTTTAGTCCTCCGAACATTCGCTGATCATACTTGTCTTGTAGGTCTCCGAGGGCTCCGACCACAGCTACAGGCGCCGAGTCAATGTTGACCTTGTCCATGGCTTTAGCTGCGAAATACGTAACCCCTGAGCCGCTAATATCTCGTGCTCCGTCTATCTCGTGTAGATGCGGGTTCACATGCACGATATTGGCTGTTTGTTCTCCACTTACTTGGTGATGGTCTAGGATTACGATTTTAAAATCCGCAAGCTTCTCATTTAACACATCGATGTAGCCGCTTCCCAAATCCGTGAAAACTATCAGTTGCGGCTTCTCTGAAAGGATTTCCTCTATATTCTTCTCGTCAATCCACTGGGTTATCCTGATGCGAAATTTTGCGTCAAGCCTAGACAGGGCTCTTCCAATAATCCCAGCAGCCGCAAGACCATCGGCATCCAGATGCGAAAAGACATGAATGAGACCATCTTCCTTAACGGTCTCTAGAATTGTTTTGGCAGCCTGAGAAACCGAATCTAAAAAATCTGTGAGTTTTTTCTCGTCTAAAGCCATAGCCACCACACTTAGGCTAGAGCGGCTGTTTTATTTAAGAATGGCGATGTGCCCTGCAATTTTTCACCGAAGAAAATTCTAGACCCCTGTAGTTTTCGCGCGCGCGCTTTATTAGCAATGGACAAATAGCTAGGTTATGGCGGATATTTTTGGTTCGTACTTCCAGTTTGGAGGCAAAACTCCTTCGCGTTTGTAGTATCTTGAGAGTTTGTAGATTTTTGCTTCGACAAGTTGGAGCGCCCTCTTGTTGTGTAAGTCTTTCTTGTTTTTTTCGAGGTGTGCCGTGAGTCCTGCAGCCTTCTTCAGCAGGTTTCCAAGGTCTTCCGGTGTTGTTGGTGCAAGCTCTGCCTCCTCAACTATTTGTGTTATTGTTTTTCCAGTGATGGGCTTAACCAAAGGAATTGCGTGTTGATCCCTCAAGATTGTTCCTATACGACTTGGAGGCTGTCCTTCCTTTGCCAGTTTAATTACTAGGGCTTCCACCTCTTCTGGCTGGTATTTACACCAGTTTGGAGGCCGCTTGCTAACCGGTCTTATTGAGTGAGATTTTCCTTGTTTCTTCTTTGGCATCTTTTATTCCTTACGCTCTGTATGAGCGAGGAGAGACGAATATTTAAAACCTTCGATGCTAAATTTCACGTTAACTGTGAGAGTGAGTCAGCTCAAATAGTTCGTTCATGATTTTTGAGAGTTAGCTAACGTCCTCCAGAGATCCTGCACATAGGAGAGAAGGGTGTATGGGCTTTGATGAGGGTTGCTGAGCCTTAGTTGAGAGGTCTGGCCATCGGAAGGTTATATTTTACGGTTTATTAGGTATGCGCTTAATGTAGCTATTGTAATAGGTAATCCTATGATGAAAAGTGTTGTTTCAAACTGCGAAGATGTGGGTTGACGTCGTATTCTCACCACTCTCTCATTCGCAGTATTTGGCGTAAACGCTGGAAAAGTTTCATCCTCTCCTAAGGGTCTTGCTTTCATGGTGACAGTTGAAGTCCAAACTTTATAATGCGCTTTCATCGTGGTATTGCCAACATTAGCTATTCGAAACGTATAGTTGCCAAATACGGTGATTGGAATGATGTACCCATGTGCAATTCCCAAACCATCAGAACCAGTTATTGAAGTAGGCTCAATAGGCATAGTTTCGTAAGGAGGGGCTTTATAAGGATCAATAACTCTCTCCCCATTCCAGCCGTTAGGGCCTGTAGCAGGTCCGAAATAGGCTGTGAAAAAGTCTCTTACATTCTGTTCGCTAGCCGTCAATTCTATATGAAACCCTAGAAAGCCAACGCGATAATACGTGCTGTTGGTTACTGGCGGAGGGACCTCGAAGGTGCCAACGATGTCATACCAATAATAATTGGTTGGAGGGTTCAGTGCTGAAAAAACCATTGCTGTATAATTAAAAGTATGTCCAGCGGGTATTACGAATTCACAACTTATGCCGCATAAGTAAAGCGGTGTTCCCTTAACAACATCGCAGAAATACCGACTCTGACTCAAAGCGGTGTTCGATATATAAAAACCACCTACCAAGGATACAATAGCCAATGATACGATAACAGCATTCCAAGACGCTCTTACTCTGGGACTATAAGCATTATGAGTATGATGCTTTTTTCTTTCTCCACCGAAACCTCTAGTGTTTTCCACTATCTGCACTGTAAATAGAGCATCTTTCCCTTGCTCCGACACGCAGTACCTTCCATGTTTATCAGTTTTTATTAAATCACGCAGCTTACTTAAATGATGCTGAAGATGGCCGCTGCTTTCGATTTTCATTTGCTTTTTCAAGTCTGCAAAGCTTAAAGTTTCCTCTTCCAAAGCTTTAAGTATACGAATGCGGGTAGGATGCGCTAACGCATCGAAAACCTCGGCACGCTGTCTATCTTCATCCATGTCTTTCACATGTCTCCCTATATTCTTCAGGGGCAACAGAGTATTTAATTCCTCGTTTCTAGACCGACAAAGACGAAAGTTTAGTGTAACATGAAGACTTGAATAAAGCCTAGGCACTTGTTAATTTTTATACCATTTTGCAAAATTTCGCAGCGCTTTCGCGCGATGTGAATACTTATTCTTTTCTGTAATGGTCACCTCTGCAAATGTTTTGTCACTGTTTGCTGGTTTAAATACAGGGTCGAAGCCAAAATCCGATGCACGGTCTCTTCTTCGTTCTTCCTTTGTTATTTCACCGATGGCTTCTTCCTTAAAGCATATTGGCGACTTTAATTCCGACGAATAGTATGCTATCACTGACTCGAATTTTGCCTCTCTGTTTTCGATGTTTTCCATAAGCTTCAGTAAGCCCCTATTACCTATTGTTTTGTACACGTATGCTGAGTACGGTCCCGGGAATCCGTTTAAACCGTCTATGAATAATCCAGCGTCCTCGACTATTATTGGAAGGTGGCATTTTTCAAAGGCGTGTAAGACGCTTGCTTTTGCGATCTCTTCTAGGCTATCGCTTTGAATTTCTAAGGCTTTAACTCCAAGCATGCCTACTGCCATGTTATATTCAGCTAATACCTTGCGGGCTTCATTGAACTTGTTGATGTTGTTTGTTGCGAAGAATACGACTCTGCCCTTTAGTTGAAAATTCATTTCAGCTTCACGACTTTTTCTTTGCGCCTTCGGCTGACACGCTGAAGTATTTTTCCCAGTTTATCTGCGCTATTTCTAGGATGTTGCCGTCTGGGTCTGTGAAGGTTGCCTGTCTTCCGCCCCAAGGTTCATAATGCAGTTCTTTGATGAACTCTACTCCCTTGTTCTTCAGTTCATTGTAGACTTTTTCCACGTCATCTGCGAGAAACTCTACGGAAGGCGATAAGGGGCTTATTTTTTGTCTTTCTGTGAGTTTTGGAATTAATCCGATTTCCACTCCACCGCATTCGAAGCCGACGTAACTTGGATATTCATATTTCTTTTCCAAGCCTAATATTTCTTCATAGAATTTTGTAGCTTTTTTTAGATCTGAAACATAAAAAGTGACGCACCAGACAGTTTTAATCATTCTTCTTCACCTTTTCTTTTGGCAACATAGCGTCCTCTTCTCTCTATCTCCTTTATCTTATCTAAAACGTTTTTCACGGTTTCAGCGTCTAAGACTTTGGAATAGCTTTCAATCACAGCGTTAAAGCATTCTTCGGCGAATCGGAAATGTGTGCTTTGGAGAGCCCTCTTCATAAGGTGTAAATCAACCCCTCTGGCTTCCAGTTCTTTTCTCTTCTCGCCGAGTCCAAAATCCACGAAGAAGATCTTTCCTTCAGAGTTTTGAATCATGTTTGACGGTGTTAAATCGCCATGGATTATGCCACACTCATGCAATCTGCCTATCAACTCGCCGATTTTAAGGCATAGATAAAGTCTTTCGCTTTTAGAAATCTCGTCTAACAGCTGTTTTACTTGTTTTCCTTTTATAAACTCCATTATGATCGTGGCACCTTTAATGTCAACCAAAAATATTGTTGGTGTGGGCACTCCAGCCCTTTTTGCTTCGTGCATCAGTTGCGGTTCATGGTTTGTTCTGTAGGTTTTAATCTGCTCATCTAGTTTTGGTAACCGATACTTCTTTGGTAAACGTTTTTTCATTATCACTTTTCTGCCGTGCCAATCTGCAAGGTAAAGGCTGGCTTCTGCCCCCTTCTTGATCAGGAGCGGCTGCTTCATCTTACCCACGTAACTTCGACCTCTTCAAGCCGCCACCTCAACTTCACAAAGCTTTTCTGAATTGGCGTGGCAACGCCATGTGTGTAGGCTAGTATACCTGTCCATGTAATCATGGCTCCATTGTCAATTGCGAATTCACTCGGCACAACACAGAATTCAGCATCATGTTCTTCCGCTATAGTCTTAATCATTGACTGCAGTCTCTTGTTGGCTGCCACTCCACCAGTCAACAATACTTCCTTTTTCTCCGTGTGCGCCAAAGCCCTTTCAGTGACTTCGGTAACCATGGAAAACACGGTTTCTTGAAGGCTGTAGCATAAGTCTTCAAGCTTGTACTCTCCCTTTTTGAGTAAGTTTGTTGCGGAGGTTAATAAACCGCTGAAGGACAGGTCCATGCCCTTAACGGTGTATGGCAAGGAAATCAGCCTTTTCCCCTTTTCAGCAAGTTTTTCAACAACAGCCCCGAACGGCTCGCCTACCCTTTGACGCAGTCCAGCCTCCCTGGCGAAAACATCCAAGCAGTTTCCAAGAGCGATGTCTAAAGTCTCACCGAAAACTCTGTAACGACCAGAATCGAAGGCCGAAACTATAGTGTTTCCACCAGAAACATACAACGTAACAGGATCCTTAGCACCAGTTTTCAGCTTTCCTATTTCAATGTGTGCAACGCAGTGGTTAATCCCCACGAGTGGAATGCCAAGGTAAGAGGCCAATGCTCTGGCCACTGTTGCGCCTGTGCGAAGGCATGGGCCGAGGCCCGGACCTTGAGAGAACGCTATGATTGACAAATTTTGCGGTTTTATTCCTGCTTTTTTGAAAGCTTCTTTTAGAACTTTGCTTGCCACTTCTGCGTGATGCCTCGCTGCTTCTCGTGGATGTATTCCTCCTTCTGGCGGTATGTAGGCGCTTACTACGTTTGCCAGTATTTCTCCGCCAAACGTTGAAATTCCGACACTGAAGTCATCTGCTGTGGATTCGATACCTAAACAGTAAGATTTGAAAGTTCTTTTCCGCTTCATTTCACCGTCCTTCAACGTTACTTCTTTAGACTTCCAACATACACATTTTTATTTAAAGCTACACATATATTAACATGGAAGGCTTGGAACTGATAAAAATGCCTAAGCGTAACGATCTGGAACAAAAAGCTTTACAATTCATAATGAATACGGGTTATGAAGGTGTGCTCCAGTCAGAACTGTGGCGAAAACTTGGGGGAAGCAGTAGAGAAGGCTCCAGAATAGCCTTAAAACTGGAGAGCAAGGGACTAATCCGCAGAGAAAAGGAACTCCGCAACGGAAGATGGACCTATAGGATTTATCCAAAAAGAGTTCCAGCATCAATAGACTCTATAGCAGACTGTCCATGCCTACTGTGTCCGTACAACCCTAGATGCGGCTCAGCAGGAACAATAACACCGCAAAACTGCGAAAAACTCACAGAATGGTTGCTAGGCGTAGCCGAGAAAGAAGTTGGTATACTGGGTGACAGCTAGCTTTGCCTAAAGCATGGCTGCAAGAACGCAAAAGAGATTATTACTATAAGAAGGCGAAGGAGGAAAAATATCGTTCCAGAGCAGCCTACAAGCTTTTTCAAGTTGTGGAAAAACATCATTTTATAAAAAAAGGCGATGTTGTTGTTGATTTGGGTGCTGCACCAGGTGGCTGGGTTCAAGCTGCAAGAAGAATTGTTGGAAGCAAAGGTTTCGTCTTGGGGGTTGACCTAAGACCTATCGAACCATTTCCTGAACACAATGTTCGAACAATAACAGGCGACATAACGGAACAGGAGGCGTTGCAACAAATATTGGAGTTTCTTCCAAGAAAAGCTGACGCCGTTATCTCGGATGCTTCACCAAACATTTCTGGAATATGGGAAGTGGATCATGCCCGCCAAATAGACCTAGCCCAACACGCACTAGAAATAGCTTTAGAAACGCTTAAGCCTTCCGGAAACTTTTTTGTGAAAGTTTTTCAAGGAGACATGCTTAACGATTTCATCAATAAAGTGAAACAATATTTTGAAGTTGTGAAGATAATAAAGCCTAAGGCAAGCCGCGCCAAGAGCTCAGAAATGTTCATCTTAGGACTGCATCTGAGATAATCGACAAGGTGAAGCAGCAAACATAAATTCCGATCAGTCCTTTATAAAAGGCAAGGTGAAATGTTTGAAGGTTATTGCTGCGGATTCTTCTGCCGCCGTACTAGATGAACGGTTTAAGCCGTTGCAAATTGTTGCAGCCGCATCTGTATTAGTCAATCCACCTTATAGAGAGCCAAGTGCGTGTTTGGCTGAACCAATTTTTGCAGACGCAGAAAAGGGACACGAGGTCATAGTGCATGAGGCCGAGCTTTGTAAAGAACTGCTTGGAAAAGTGAAGGCAGACGTTGTGCATCTCGACATGTCTTTAGGCGGCGTTCAGCTGGAACAGTTATCTCCGATTCAATTCTCAAACATAAGGATTTCAGGCAGAGCAAGACGCCACCTTGTTAAAATTCTACCCAAGCTAAGGAAAATCGCTGGTGAAGTTACACAAAGATACGGAGTTGAGGTTTTAGCCATAGGAAAAGAAAGCGTTCCCGTGAGAATTGCAGAGTTAACAGCAGGGGCGCACGCAATCCTGTATGCATGCGAAAAAGCCGTCAAAGAGAACCAAACGGTTCTCTTGGGGTTACCCTCTAAATGCCAACCCAGACCAGCTGAAAAAAGAGTTTATCTTTACTCCCTCATGGCTGCAGAACACGACATTAAGGGCTACGCAGAAGACACAAAAGAAATCTTAAAAAAAGCTAATATCACAGAGATGTTAAATCCGTGTGCAAGGGGTTTCCGAGCCTTAAAAATAACTCCAAGAGTGTAAGACAAAGATGCACCTTATTATTAATGAGATATAGGCGTGACATAAATGCGTTTAAGGTTGAATCGAATGGAAG
>Ga0224501_10000507_pt1 | contig 31032 bp, 18 predicted proteins | sample SF_Oct11_sed_USG_4_FD_169105 | JGI IMG/M metagenome (GOLD analysis project Ga0224501, IMG submission 169105) | Sediment microbial communities from San Francisco Bay, California, United States - SF_Oct11_sed_USGS_8_1 | ecosystem: Environmental > Aquatic > Marine > Sediment | place: USA... | reverse complement strand
CTCTTAAAGGGGTTATGACACGGTCGATGGTAGACGCACTTTCGGAGTTGTGTTTCCCATTCTTAAAAAGAGGCTTCTCCGCATTCATTGCAGTGATAGCGAGAGGTCTTTTTCCGAATATTGGTCACTCTAATAACTACGGCCCAAACGGCCCAAATAGAAATAAAATGGGATCTAATAACTAAAACTTAGCAACCTAGTGATCTTCACCCCCTTATAACATTGAGTAGAACTTTAAATTGAGCGTAAGATTGGAGAAAACTGAAGTTATAAGAAGTGCTTTACCAGTTTTCCCTAGCCCTAAGAGGCCGTTGCGTTCGAACCTCTATCATTTCCCAATTTTGGCACTAACGCTCGCTGACAGAGGTGAAAAACTGCACTCTGAAACCCTATTTCTATATTGAACGTTTTCTCTATATAGACTTTTGTAACTACAAGTCTAGTGTGCACCTGCAAGATGATTTTCCAAACATCAGCGCGTAAGCCGAGAAATCAACGCAAACACCTATCTCGAGGCCAATTCTGGTGCGTTAACGATCTGAAAAGTACGTCGATGAGGGCTCTAAGTATGCCTATCAGATAGGGCTATATCTAAGCTTCCATTTGAACTGAGTATTGGGCCCATTTGTTCATGGTAGGCTTCAGAATCTACAAACAAGTGAAGCCACTTTTGCCCATGTCATAACCCCTTTAAAAGTGCCTTTTCACTCCATCGGGCGTCCGGCTGCCTCGGAGTGGACGCGGTTTGCATCTGATTTGGCGTCAGATCATGGATGTGAGGACCCATTTTCACTCCAAATGGATCTGTCGGACGCGCGATCCCGGATTACTTTGAAGCCAATAGTATCGAACCTGTGTTTCCGGAAATGGTAACCGCTTTTTGCTCATGATTTCAAAAGAAAATCTAGCCTTACTTTTCAGTGCAACTTCGTGCTGTTAGTCAAGTAAATATTGTTGAGAAATCAAATAAATTTCTATTTCCAACGATCCTAGTATGAGACTGGAAACGAGCGAACATTAGAAGAAAATTGTTTGGTTGGTGGGTCGGACGTCCGAGGCCGATCAGACTCATTTTTTCTCTGGGAGACAAACTCTCGGGCATCCGAGAGAACGTCCGAGGCTGATTGGATGAGGCCTTTCCCACTCCATTTCTGGGGAGGGGTGTCAGACATCTGTCTCGAGTGTCCGGTCCGAATCGATCGGACGCCCGATGAAATACGTTTAGTATGTGTTCTCACAGCTCTTCATCCATGAAATTATTGGTTCTCAAGTATGAGTTTGCTGCTAAACTGAGGGCACTAAATCATTTGTAAACTATGATTAAAAAGCAATGCGATTCACAGAAAATTGATTCGTGTTTTTATGTGACTTTTTACAGCGAAGAAAAGTCTCAATTAGATACATACCGAGTCAAGGGATTTTTGTTGAACACTAACACAATAGACCAGTTTAAAATGTGTGATAAATCACATCTCCTACGCAATGCAGGAGCCAAGGTATGTGTATGTTTGTTTATTCACGCCATTTCATACTTGATCATGTCATGTTTTACTGAGTCGCATCATTACATCCTGAGTCATATAACCTCACCGTAGTTACGGCTGGATAGGCGTTATGTAACAATTAGGTGTTTGTGATGTAACAATGAATGATTGATTGCGGCTTAGAATTTCTTATGTATTGTGATGTCATTGCTTCTCTACAAATTTAGAACAAACCCTGAGGCATGCCTACCTATTGGGGTGTGCTAATTATTTTGCCTGATTTTGGAGATCTTGCTTATTTGCTTAGATCACTCTGGACAGTCTGATGCATAGTGACTGTCGCATTTTCTAAACGGAGCCCGTTCTTCCGATCAGCAGCAGCAGAATTTGCCTAGCCCCAAAATGAGATGTTGCACTACTTCAGTCCTTTTATTATTTTTTTGTAGATCTGGGCAGCAATAATGTCCGGAGAGGCCATTGGAAATCCACAGAGCCTTGTTCAGTTTCTTCTTATCACATTCGCGGTGAGTATCCATTTGGTATAAGCTTGTAAAATTTTGTGATGTCCAGTCGAGAGCACATGCTGAACAAGCTTCTTTATTTGCAGAACTTGAAGAAGTATCAATATCACTACTGGTTTGGATTTCCTGCCCTGAATCCCCTGGAGCCAGTCACTTTACTGAGTGAGCCAGTAACCATATCGGATAAACTGTCTGCAAAGCAGGTTTGCGATAATTATACCCTCATACTCACAAGGGAAAACAGCTCCAGAACCATGAACAATAAAACTATTGATTGGGTCAGTAGAGATATTGCCAGATCGTAATGGCAATTTAACTTGTTTTGTAGATTGAAGAGTTTCTGGTGCAGTATGACAAAAAAATGCGCCCTCAAAGTATTCCATTTTTTGCTCTACGGAAATCGCAAGTCGGAGTTGAGGTGCAATATTTAGCAGAAGTTGGGGAGGATATTGGAGATGTGACATTTGTCTTCTGTGACCCATCTACTATGGCAAAACATCCAGGATGGCCACTTCGAAATCTACTCTGTCTCATATCCAAGCACTTGTAAGTTCCCAAACACCAATAGTACCAATATTTTGTGTACATGCAACCCCCACTATGAGGTGGAGTATTCATACCAATCTGCTTGTGGTGTTCCATGCTAAGTTCAAACTGATAAATGACTGGTTTTATAACAGTTAAGAGGCCATACAAGAACAAAAAAATAAACGCATTTAAAACTTTATGCTAAACAAGAAGATTTCTACGGACATCCAGCCTATTACTGTGGCTGTTATTTATGCGCTGCTGGGCGTCTAAATATTTAGCTTAAATTTATCATGGTTAACGCTGACATATTTATTTAACTGCCTGAACTACCATGTTCTGAAAGATATCCACCCAGTACAAATCTACAGCAGTTTAAATCCCTTAAAGTGATTGTAGTTGCGCACTCCCGTTTTTACTTCAATGCGTTTTTTTCCAACAGTGGACCTCACATTTTCTACATCATACTTTACCACTTCTTCATAGTAGTTTGTCACAAACATTTTACATTGTGAGTGTTTGAAAGATTTTGCCAATTAGTCTGCCAGTTTACTTTTTCAGTATCAAAAAGGCGAATACAACGGTGACATTACTTGGACTTCGAGATAGAACACGGAATAGCGTTAGAGAAGTCTCCCACAGTATATATCTGGAAGTGACACTTTCTCCACTATCTACCTCTGGTGAGTTGATTAAATCAGAAATTCTGCTCATCAGTCACCTCTGTAATTGTTGTTGCTTCACTGTTGTGTATTGTAATTAGGGACATAAATTCTCTTCTGTCACTGTTGCTATAGATTGACTTTCTGTAGAAATGTGGAACGTTGTTGGATGGGAGCGTAATAAGCAGCAGAAGCTGTCACCACGATTTGTGAACATGAGTCGTACTATGGACCCGGAAAAGCTGGCCGAGTCAGCAGTCGATTTGAATCTAAAACTGATGAGATGGAGGTTACTTCCTGAGCTTGATCTGGAAACGATCTCTCAAACAAAATGTCTTCTCCTGGGCGCCGGAACTCTTGGCTGTAATGTTGCTCGGAACCTACTGGTAAATTGCTTATAGTCGCAAGATAGTCGCAACAATTCTTGAGGAGAAAAATGTTTCACGTGAGGTCCTGACAGTTATTTCTAAACTCGAGAAAATTGAAAACAGCGGTGGGTTTTTTGCTGCTGGTGGTCAAACCAATGAGTTCTCACAGTTCAAAGTTGATTCAATCTGTTTGCCATGTTTTCACATTGTGGTTCTTTTAGTATCGAACCGTGTAGGCTACTACCACATGCCAAATCCAGTGGTACAAACCTGGAGATAGGCACTTGCCGTGTCAACCTTTCGGTCTAGTAGCTGAATGAAAGGAATAGAGCCCCTCCAGGGCTTTAAGGTTACAGACAAAGAAACTCGGGGCTTGATGAATCGTTGAAAGAGCTAAGTAGGCAACAGTCATTTAGGCATGAATATCCGTAACTGCGAGTTAGAGGCCTGACTATTACGGGCTTTACTAGTAGTCTGTTGATTGAAAAGTTTCCACGGCGAGTGCCTATCCGGGTTAGTACCACTGAGTTTGGCATATGGTAGTGGTGTACACTATCTGATCCTAATAGAACCACAATGCGGAAACATTGGAAAACAGACTTAGACAACTTTGAGCTGCAAAAACTAATCAGTTTGATCACCAGCAGCAAAAACCAACAGCGTTTTCAGTTTTCCTGACTATAGTAGATTGCTTGTTTCATAAGTTATGGGTTAGCATGTACCACAGTGAGCTAGGATTGATTGCACGGCTCGGTCATGACCGGGTTTGAAATCCGGGTTCTCGCGATCTGAAAGTCAGAAAAATCACTGTCATCAGGGATCTCCAAAAATATAAAAGCAAAATACTGGTTTGTCCTTTGTATTGAAAAGATCTTGCATTAAATTTTTTGCTTTTAAGTTTTCCTATATCGAATGTAACCATGTGTATTGGTACTTTAGTGTCTCTTAAATATTGGTGTTTTTTATTCACTGCATTAATATAAGATTATCAGAGTATCAGAGTTAAGAGTTTATTACCCATGCTGCGTTGGTACCATTAGTTTGTATCCTGACCAATGTCAGGGATCCGAAACTGACGAGGCTGTTGCAAAAGACAAAATTCTCGCTCGAACTGGAAATTGAACCAGGGGCCCCAGGTGTAATGTCCAGTATGCTATCCATTAGGGCATCCCGTCACTCCAGTACCATTATAGAATCACCTAACTGCTGCTGAGTTTTAGAGATGCCTTGTACATTTTGTAGAGTCAGAATATACCTTTATAGTCTGCTAATGCCACCGTGGAGTTCTTAGTGAAAAGTCTGCATACAGAAATCTTACAGCTCTGGCATACATTTCCCTTACAGGGTTGGGGAGTAAGAAATATTACGTTGGTAGATAACTCGACTGTATCGTTCTCGAACCCAGTGCGTCAGTCTCTATTCACATTCGATCATTGCATGGGAGGAGGGCAACCGAAAGCAGAGACCGCTGCCGAGAGTCTTAAGCTGATCTTTCCTGGTGTAGTAAGTGACCTCCCAATGTGTCTCTGTATAGAAACATGTTTGTATTATACATTTAGATGGATTATCGGTAGACGTAAAATCATGGTAATGGTAATGATAATCAAATAACAATAAAAATGATAGCAATAATAAAAAGTAATTGGTAGCAATAATAAAAACAACAACCGAATGATAATGTTATCAGTACTTCCATGTCTGTGGCTGTAGTAGCCAACTTGAGGGATAATTATCTGATATTATCATTGCTATTATTATTGTAATTATTAGTGTTGTTATTATTATATGTCTGCGGCAGTATGACTACCTCGTATTGATCAAGATCAAACTTAGCAAATCAAAAGGGACAGGGGTAAAGTTATTAAATTCGCTGGTTGCCTCTCTAATAAGGCACGGTACCATTAGGAATGACACAATACTCAGGGCAGGGATGGAGAACAACAGCTCATTAGTAAGGTTTAATTATTATTGGCCAAATGTAACCTTTCAACCTTGTGTATACGTGTCAGTCAATCATGGTGCTGCTTTGGCAGTTCTAAGATCGAATTAGAAACCATTCAGTTGCCTATAGTAAGAAGATATCTTTTGAGTTAAATTTCCCACCCACCAAGGCACCTCTGAATATGACTTCTACTTTTACCCACACACCATCGAGTCTGTTGCGGTTCGCTTTATAACTACTTGCGCATGGTCTGACTAGGTAGGATTTCCTCACCCAATACGAAACTCGTATCACTTCAATCAGCATAAATTCCGGCATAAGGACACCATCGCAATGAACTTTGAGTCACAGAAATCATCCATATGTAACCTGCTTTTGGCGTCTTTTTTAGAATGCTCGTGGTTTGTCTCTTGCTATTCCAATGCCAGGCCATTCTGTGTCAGGTATGTTATCATCAGGACTTAGGATGGTAGATATTTAATTGATAGCTTCACTACAGTCGCACAAAAGCTTTAAATTTAGGATGTTAGGATATTTGGATGTGGCTTTGCCTAATATCTCCCAGGCATAGTGGCCTTGCAGACGATATATGTGGAGATTGTGTTGTGTTGTATTATTCTATACCTGGTGACGCAGAGCCCTGTATATGGAGACCGAGACGACGTAGAAACAGAGATTTGACAATGGACCAAGTCACATGACTCGCTGGTGATTATGAAATCTAGGTTGCCATTGTATCATATACAAAGATAGCCCGTTTTCGACCAAGGTTTTTAAAAAGAAATACTCGATTTTGTAATCACCAGGAAGTCTCGTGAAGGTAATATCGAAATTTGCGTGAATGTCATATCTCTGTTCTTTTAGTCTCTGTATGGAGATAGTATAGCTATTTTGTAGTACCTTTCAGCTTTTTGTTGTGTCATGTAGCTTGGTGGTCGCTCATGGTTATCTGTGAAGTATAAGGCTTCATTTGGATTTGGATTGGGATTGGATTGAATAGCGGTTCAACTGCGTGATATCCCAAGTGCTAAGCTCTAGCCATGAAATTATTTCCCCTATTCCAGATAGCTTAGTAGAGACAGTGCGGAAAGATGTTGAATTATTAGAGAGCTTGATAGAAGAACATGATGCTGTATTCCTGCTTATGGATACCCGGGAGAGCAGGTGGTTGCCAACAGTCGTTGGAGCTGCTAAGGGCAAGGTAAGAACCGGGATTTACTGAAGAATCTTGAGCCTACACATGACAAAATCTATCATGAATTGTATCTCATGATAAAAACGAACCATTTGTATTCTTACTGTCCAGTAACCAATCACACTGTGGCTGTGTAATGACCGATCACACCATGACAATATTTTGATGAGTACCAAAATGTCATGTACTTTTCACTAGCTTCTCACTCCGAACCCTCGTTCAACTCAGCGTTTGCGATAGGGCAGCACAGGCACATGCAAATCTAGAATCCAGTCTATGAGCCAGCCAACGTGGCATTGTAACTGTGTATGCTTCATGCTTCATGCATTCATTTGACAGATTGTACTAACAGCCGCTCTCGGTTTTGACTCATGGTTGGCAATGAGACATGGAGGAAGGTCAAATAGCCAGGAACCACAGGGAGATAACTCCATGATGAGTAAAGTTATTCCAGGAGATAAACTCGGATGTTATTACTGCAATGACGTGGTGGCGCCGAGAGATGTGAGTTTACAAAGGAATTTTAAAAACAGACATCTTATTGGGAGTATCAACTTGCTCGGAAACAAAATATTTCTGTATCACAAATTGATATGTTTGACACGCCTTGCACCTTCTCTTTGATGTAGGATACTCAAAGAAGATGAGTTTTATGTAGTATTGTTTGTAGACGTGTAATCTGGTTGCATCTCAAAGCATCACCAAATACTGTTTTTTTTAACCACATTCATGGTCTGGGCCAATGACTTATGGACGTATTGGCTACTTTGTTCTAGTCCACCAAGGATAGGACATTGGATCAACAATGCACGGTGTCCAGGCCTGGTCTGTCGATGCTTTGTTCGGCACTAGTTGTTGAGCTTTTGATGTCCGTCTTACAACACCCAAACAGGTAAAAACAGACTCACTAGATCCTGCCAGTCAACCAGCTCAGATAGAGTTCATTATATGATTTGCATTCACCGAATAGAAATTTAATTTGGAATGAAATACGAATAAATTACAGAGAAAGATTAATTGATTGCCCTACTAATGGCCTCAGATGAATTTTCGCCAAATTAGTCCTGATTTTCTTCTTATCTCCATGACAGAACACCTGTCAGGAGTGGTACAGAAATTGGCCCACTGCGCCGGAGTCTAAGTTTCAGCGTTTTCCAGGGTGCGTCATTAGGAGTCTTTCTTCTTGCACCCACGTGCCCCATAGAGAAGGTAACTATGAGAGGGCGTCCAGTATTTAACGTCGGGATCCGAAACCAACTCTATGCAACAGACTATGATCAAACTATGGGCATGGAGTGAAGTTAGAATAAACTTATGGTTATCGTGTACCTGGTACACATATCGAACCTCTCATTGTGACAATTTGCTGAGTTGAAATGTTAAGCTGAACTGTCATCCCATCCGTTCTCAGCCCGTCATTTCTGTGCCAAATTGGGGTTTGGGTTCACTCAACTTACCAAACATAACTCATTCAGTTAATTACTTCGGTATGGGCTCAACAAACAAGAGTAGTCACTCGTAGTTGTGGAACACAGAAAAAATAGTCGGTATGAACAGATGCTCATCTTCTTGAATAATGCACTTTTAAGAATAGTATTTTTATGGTATTGCGCAAGTATGTATGATTGTATGACTATATATTTATTCTATAAAACAGAATAGTTTAGCCAATCACATCCATCCAGTCGACGGTTCCGTCATTGCAAGCACAGACTGTTGATGACAGAATAAGACCCTTCTCCTTGCATCCAGTGCAGCATACCTTAACACCATTCACTCCACCTACATAATCCTGGTTGCAGCCATCACACTGACTTCCAATCCAGCAGGTTCCCTGGCAAACAAAACACCTTGTAGATTACCAAATATGTCATCCAAACTTCCTAATTCCAAAACACACATAACCGAGAGCAGTGGTACAGTGGGTGAGAAAAACGCCATTTTTTCAGGCCGAGTTGGCTGTCTTGAATTACGAGTTTAACTGATTATCTGCAAGTAATATGACGGAATGAAAAAATCAGTATAGCCTTAACTACGCCATTTTAGCGAAAATTATTGAAATACTGCTGACAAATGTTACCTTGTAACTTGTAACTGCCGAAGACATGCTCAAGGCGAACACGAAGACGAGAAGACCGAGAATAATGGAAGCTCTCATTTTGTTCTGTGTTTAGTTTGGCTATGCACTTAACATCTCCCTAACCCTATTTATAGTGCTCCTCCTCATTGCCTCCTCAGGATGGGAATAACCAGATGGCTTTAACTTCCCTTCACTAGTCATCTTAAACCCAAACCTAGCAACTCCTTCTTATCACTAATAATTTAATCTTTGCTGCACCTCATGATGCTTTTTTTGCATATCACGTTCTATAATTCCAAGTATTTCAAAATGGTTTGACCTTTGAGATGTACCAAAACAGCTGGAATTTCAGGGGTTCTGACCTGAAATGTTTACAATGTGGAACCATGAGGTTCTGAGAAAAGCTATGCAATGGCTTATCTTATCGTCTAATCTGTAACATCTGTCTTTCTCACAATGTTCACTTTCCTTGTACTGGTGTTTTAGGATTTTGTCACTGTTCCTTGCCTACCCAACGAATTTGTACATAATGCTTTATTGCTAGGTTGTTACATTCATAAATATCATCTTTGCCAATAAAGGTCACCCTTATTCACAAATGTCACTTTGGATCACAATTATTGTTGGTGCCCTTCTATAACTTTTGAAAGCCTGTATGAGCGATGTATTTGATGACCTTATAGTTTGATGACATATGACCGGACTCAACTATTTGTCACTTCGATTCGCAAATGAGGTTTATGTACAACCCTCAAACTAGGTTGATCTGGAGATAGCCTGTCCATACCTGGTACAGAGATAGTGAAGTCAAAAATACTCACACCATTCACCAGGGCCGTCTTTAATGATCACAGGTTTCTTGCATCTGCGACCATTGGTCCAGATGAGGACGATGATGTCGAGCAAAGCATTTTGGGTATAGTTCCCCATCAGATCCGTGGTTTCCTGTCTCGTTATCAGCTGATATTGCCGGTTAGTCAGAGATTCACCAACTGCACAGCGTGTTCGGATCTGGTGAGTAGTTTTCTAATATGCCCTTCTCTCAATTAGATACTTCCTAATTCACCGGTTATGGGTCAGTGTCAATGCTACAACTTGTTTGTTTTGAGCTAGGTTTTGGTGTAAGAGGCGAGCTGGCATCTAGATTGTAGTTTTAACCCAGGTTCTAGGATTCAGAATGCCAAATCCATTGGGAAGTAGCGTTATAAATAGTAAGAACTTTCCCATTAAAAGACTGTATCAACTGATCCCAGCCTGTCAGGGTTCACACTTCGATGGCCATTTTTTGGCATCCTAGGTAGAGTTGCCGAGTCACTATTTTGCTGGATCACCCTTACAACCATTTTTTACGGGTAGACAAGTCAGTCACTCAACTGTCCTTATATCATCAACCAGTTGCTTTCTGGTAGACACATCATTATCGCCTGACTCTGTGAACCTAAATTTAGATTGTGCATCGGTACGAGGAAGAAGGTTTTGAGTTTCTACTGAGAGCATTTAATGAACCAAACTATCTGGAAGAAATCAGTGGTCTACTAGAACTTCATGCCGATCCTTTGGGAACTGAGGTAGATATTGTCTCCTGTCTCTAGTCTCAGTTCACTGGTTCTTTAGTTTATTCTACGCGGGGACTCGCCCATTCTAAGCCCGTAGCTTGTCATGTTAACCCATGCCGTCGAAAAAGATTCGACTATGCTGGAAACACTCTGTTGATATGATTTGTGTTGAATTCGGGATGGTATCACTTCTGGCCAGCCACCCTAATCATATGTAGACCCGCTCTCACTGACTTTATTTTTACTAGGTAATGAGTGATTTTGATGATGGTGAAGATGACTGGTGACGAAGATCCTCGGGTGCTATTTTAGACCATATATCACATGGTTGCTGATTGACTGTGTGCTAGCATATGGCACCTTAGTTGTTGTGCAGTTCTGTCGGATATGATAATAGGGTCCTGGTTAGGTACAACTATGACTTTTGGCATTTATTTCCAGGGAGATTCTTAGACTAGAATACGAATTAATTGCAGCCTGATTGTTACCAAGTCCCCATGTTTTAATGGCTTAACAAATATCTCCAGAAGCTACCAAAACCAGAACTCAAATCACCCTGGCATACATTTACATCATCTGATGACATAACTTTATATGGATATAACTTTGCAATATACTATATAAATTATAAATATATTAATACTGTTAACCGCTAAATTGAAGATCTTCTGGTACCTGTGTAGTCGACCCGAACAACCTTCGGCGCATATGCCAGAATCGTCTTGTCTGCCTTATGGTGGTGGTAGGCATTGGGGTAGAGACGATCTTGACCGTGGTATTAGCCGACGCACTGTTTGCTATTGTCATATTGGTAGTCGCGTTAGTGAATGGATCAGTAGGCGTTGACAATGTTAAGTTTAATGATGACTTGCTCGGTTCAGGTGTATCAGGTATGACTGTTGGGTATTTGGTAGTTAGCTGGAGAAGATCTGTAACATTTGTCTTACTCCCGATTAGGCCTTTGACTCTACTGGTACCTAAATCAGATGATACAGGGATGTCAGTTACGTTCATAGTTTGATTTGAAGACATCCAAGCAGTATCGGTTACGGTAAGGTTTGCTAGAGTCACACTTATGTTTTGACTTTGACTAACATTCAGTAGGTTATGGTACGGAGGATCGGAGTCTTCATATGCTATGTTCTGTCCTTCATTCTCATCGGTCGTTCTAGGCGTGGGTGTTTGAGCTGCGTAGCCATGATTTGAGCTAGGTGAGGCATGCATGCTCATAATTGGGTGTTCTGTTACATTCGTTGGTAGATATGTTACGTTCCATGACAGACTGTCAGGCACAGATTCTGTTGTATTGTAGTCGCCCATAACCACTGACTCAGTCACATTTATAGAAAAGTCTGTGGCGTTTTCACTCGTCACATTTAAATTGTCAGTCATGTTGAAAGTCACATTGACTATACCACCAGCAAAGTCAGTGTCCAAAGCCGTATCATTGACAAAAGGTTGTGTGACAGTGGTTACAGTGTTATTGGTTTCCGGCAAGTGCTCTGCAGAGGTGTTTGGCAACATCAAGCCGGGTAAAGCGGAGCTCACATTCACCACGCCACCAGCCACAGTTGTATTGTCCAAAGACATAGGAATCCCCGGGATAACAGTTGTGTTGACTGACAAAGTGCCATTTAGATCATCAGAAGACTCGTTAAGGAAAGACGGCATGTAGTCGGTAATATTAGTAACCTGTGGAACGGGATTTCCGGGTTTCACATGATCTAACATCTTCTTATACGCATCAATGAAGTCCTCTTGCCACTCTTCCTTACTATCAGCATACCTCTGTACCTGTTAATAGACCCATGAATTTGATTTAAAAAAACCGACTTACATTATCAAGACTGATCGCTTAATGGGTCATCAACTGTTTTTGGTCATTATGCACCACGATACCAATCTCTATGGTTGCCACAGCTTCCTTCTATATTTGGGTGCACTTATGATTTAATTCAAATTGGATATCTTCCCACACTTGTCACTGTTAAAAGGCGCCATTGTAATGGCCTACGATTATAAACACAGATCTTTGCAATGGCAAAACTCCCCAGTAGAACAGAATCCACAGAGTTATCCTTCCTTATGGGTACAGGGTTATACTCACATATTTTCTAGTTGGGGCATCCTTGCACTCGCCAGAGAGTTTGCATGATGGAACATTGTCTGGTCCACTAACTGTATACTGCTTCATTATCACAAGGTCTGAGATCAGCATCATTAAGGAGTCATTAGCCCTCTGCCACTGGTGCGTTCTACAAAATTATTCACACAATGAAGCTGGCCGCTTAATGAATAGCATACCAGTCTTAGATCCAGAGGTCCCAGGTTCAATTCCTGGTTTAGGTATCACTTTGCATTCCCCCCTTATTAGATACAGATTCCATCATTGACTAAAGAATCGAGGACCGCATTTTCTTATAGGACGCTTTGGTACAGGTGGAAAGTGGAATGTCGCATCCTCGGCAAGCTGAATGAATGAGTCGGTAGGCGATTCCTGCACTATTCCTGACATCTGTTGGTTGACTTCAAATTATTATTTAGATATTAGCTATAAACACCGAACAATGGCTCCACTGTATTCACATACAGCAAGTGCTTCTAAGTTTGAAAACCAATTGCACAGAGCAGAAAGGTGCTGGTAATTTCTTTCATTTCATAAATTGCACGGGCATGAGTTATAGCGCATACCCACTGATTTTTCTTGGGAACCAGGTTGTGCCTTGCATACTTTTCCAGTAACCATTGTCGAGTGCCGCAGATGTGAAGTCCCATGTTCCATCAAATCCTGAATTCTTAATCTGGCATCGACCAACGGAATGAGCCCCTGTAATGGTAATAGAAAAAAATGATACACTAAGCTGACTAGCTGTAGTTTAGAGCACTCCGAATATAAAACCAGGGGCCCTTGACTTGATCCTCAGTTTGAGCACGACTCATAGCTAAGGTTATATTTGTGTAATGATGACCTCTTGGAGTCATTGAAAGAAATTGAAGTGATGATTGTGATAACATTGGTAAACACGTCCTACCAGGGCATTATTATTTACTGTTCTGATACTGCTTATGTCCTGTGACTACTATTATAATACGCTTATTCCAATATCCTGCCCGGATTAAAGATTGCGATCCTTTGCGACACAACGTTCGAGTCAATTGACCTCTAAATGCCTGACTCTTTCTTTAGCTGTTTTGCTGGTGAGTCACTTTAAGGAAATTTGCTTTAGTGATAACAAGCAGTTATAGGGCTAAAGAAACCTTTCATTATAGTCAGTGTCTTGGGATTGGCATGATACGGGTGGGTGAAGGCGGGATTTTATATGAAACCATTAACTTTTATCTGAGATCAGAGATGTTATGGCGACTGACTGACATGAGAACTGGTAAATGCCTCGCTTTGGTCAAATAACTGTGACCAATGTTATATGCTACTGCCTTCAAACCATTCAAAATGCCTGGTTTATACACATTTATTTTGGATAGAATTCGTTTCCTTAGAGTCAAATTTCTATGGAGCTAGAGGGTTTTTATTGGCCGCATATTTGTTATGGAAATGGCGAAACGACTGTGTATACACCGAGAATTGGTTAATTATTATGTGCACTGCTGTAGACAACAGATGGATTAAAATTACATGTAGTTCGTCATCCCAAAAAACTAGGAAATATAATATTGGCCTCTTGATTAATGTTTTGTCAGCCAAAAGAAGCTTGAATGGTGAAGCGATGGCTCAGTGGATAATGTACTGGACCCTGCTTCGATTCCTTGTCCAGGCAAAAACTTTGTCTGCTGCAACGCTCCATCGGTTTTGGATCGAAACGGTAAATAAAGGAGATCAACCTATAGACTAACCTTCTCTATGAGAGGCACACGAGTGTAAGCGGAAAGTTTCCTAATGATGCACCCTGGGAAATGCTGAGTCTATAGGCCACTCCTAACAGCTGTTCTGTCATGGAGACACAGAAGTACTTAAGCCAAGAAAAGGATTCATTTAAATTATACGCACATGCCTTGATGCGACATATAAATTGATTGTTCTCTTAGCCATATTAACGTAAATGCTGCTAATTTCTTGAAGTTCAACATATATCAATGCCTTATAAAGTATGTGCCCCAAGATTAAACATTCACATACCCATAAGAGCTATTCCCTCCTTCTCTGTGAACCCGAACTCATCCATCATGACCTTGAGGGCTTTAGGGTCATCTCCTTTAGGGAAGTGGCCATCTTTCTTTACTTTATCCAGATCATCGCATGTCTTTCGGCCAATAGCGAATGGGATTGATACTGTATTACAAAGAGTTATGGTATTTTACATGGAATCCAATCATACTGCTAAGAAGTTACAAATCAAGGTCCGATGACCCCTTCACAGCTAAAGTGAAGTTACCTGGTTTATCATTTATGAATTGGCATGGAAGACCATGAGGATTCAGAAACAATGCTCTTTGTCACAGTGAGGCTTGGTTTTTGTTTTGAACTGAAATGCGATAATAAACTTAGCTCTCTAAATACCGCTTAACGGTCTCGCATCTAGTTAGTTGTTTTTGAGAGTACTTGGTATATTTACGTGGTCTGTGCATTCCGTCCTCAGCCGCCACCACAGCTGCCAGAGACACAAAGTCAGCAAATGATAGACGATCCTTAAATAAGGTGTAGTTTGATCTCAAGTTGGCATATGTGTCGATGAGACCTGCAAGGAATTGCACCGTTTATAGATACTACAAGTGGGTGTCCTCGCTCATCCGGCCCTTAGTATTGTAGGCAGGACACCTCAATGACATCAGTACGAAGGATCACCTCTAAAGAAGACTTAATCTTTCATTGTATGGCTTCCAATAGTTTTGAAAGAATCTATGACCCAATCATAGAAAAGCTTGTTTGCAATTATTTTTTTAAAGAATTAAACAACTGAATGTTACTTGTATTACAATACAGAATATATGAGTCAATATAGTCAGATTCTGCTGGCCAAATCATCTGTTCTCAACTGGTAACTATTTACGATAATATGTCACCAGCTAGTTTGGATGGCACACATGAGATCTGAGCCATACCTTTGTTCTCCTTTAGCTTGACATCGATGCACCCATCACATCCTCCTATGCATGAATGGAAGCCCATCTGTATCCATGTCGCTACTAGTCTTGTCTGTGAAATGAAATTGGATTGTATACAGACTTTAAAATTTAGCACATTATTTTTTTCAGCTTACATAATATAACTAAGGCACTAGAGTATCCTTTAGTACACTATGTATAACGTATGCTGATGCGCTGGAGTACAGATATATGAAGGCACACTGACTACATCCCATACGTATGAATTAGAGATGGCTAACCAATAGATAAACAGAATCAGATGAAATTATCGCGCCCACAACATAACCGCAATTTCCTGCTTAGGTGTTGCATAGTGCAAGTCTTATTTCACCCACATTGTAGTATTTTATCTAGTATTTGGCCAAGGCCATTTGTTACCTGTAACTCCCCAGCGACCCCGCCTTCGGATTTTGATCCGAATGATTTTTCAATAAAATCAGTGACATGAAGCCTTTACGTCACTGATGAAATCAACAATGTGTTCGCTAATCTTTTGTGCCTGACCCCACATTTAACCTGAAAATCAAGATATTTTAGTTTGGACTCAAAAGTCAAGGAGGGCATGTTGACTTACATTTTTCTTAATGAATTCCTCCAACCGCTTTCTGATGTCCATGAAAGTTTGTGGTACATGGCGATGCCTTGGAGCTCCTAAAGTGATATTCTTGGCAGGAGTCTCCTTCTCTTCCTTGGCAGTTGGTGTGTTTGCAGCGGGTGACTTTTGTTCTTCCACCTTTTCTTTTGCTGGCTTCTCTTCCGGTGACTCTGAAGATTTTTCTGCAGGTGCTGCCTCAGCGGGTTTAGGCGCTGCTTCTGGTGCTGCCTCTGGTGCGGGTGCTGCACCTGGTGCAGGTGTAGGAGCTTGTTCTGGCACAGGCGCTGGTTCTGGTGCAGGTTCTGGTGCTGGCGCGGGTTCTGGTGTTGGCGCAGGTTCTGGTGCTGGCTCAGGTTCTGGTGCAGGTGCTGATTCTGGTGCAGGCGCAGGAGCTGGTTCTGGTGCAGGCGCAGGTGAGAGTGAATCACCCATAAAGTCCCCGTGTCCAAAGAAAGCATTATCTTTGAAGAGAGGTGGCTGGCCGCTTGCCTCAAACACTGTGTCGAGATCGTCAAACACACAATCTAGGAACTTAGAGCCACTAAATTGATGGCAATCTCGCTTGTCGCCGAACATTCCAGCTGCCATACTGAAAGGGAAAAAACAATTCTAGGTCCTGGTCATACTGGAATACAAAATTGAGGTTTAAGCCTGCGTACACGCTTGCCACAAATTTGAACACAAATGCATGACATTTCAAAATCCCTCACTGAGCAGGCTGCCTAGTAGTATGTTATGATATCCATAGAATGACTAACTAAATGGTAAGCGGCTTTAGAGCATATTGTTGCTTCCACTGATGTAAATGGAATTTCAGTGTGTACACGATAGGGGCATCGCCTTTTCCTATGCGCGTCATGTCGCATAGTGCCACGCCAATTTGGTCTTATCATATCAGAGACTATACAGAAGACTTGGGTAATGCTTGTCTCCAGCATTAATTTTGGTAGGTTTATCCACTGTGGGTGTATAATGCGTCATAGGATAATATATCACATTGCATTATCCTTTCCAATGTGACAGGATCACAGTCATGATCATAAATCAACGCTGGTTACCGGACCCTAGCGCTAATCCACAACACCGGGCCAAGCAACCACCAACTAATTAGTCCGTCAACGGCTGAAACCTTATAGAATAACTCATCAAGCTACCCTTCAAACATTTGATTATTTTAATCATTTTATTTTTTTTGCAGTAAACAGAGCTTGTAATGTGAGTGAGGCAAAGTTAGCATCAGCCTTTAAGGATTCCCAGAACACAAAATAACGGAGACTGGGATTATCTAAATCTGATCCGACAATAATCTGGCGGTTGCCTCAAACTAATCCAGTCATTATTTCTTAGTCCATTTCCTGCACGTGTAAATGCTTGAATGGATATACCCCCTCTCCCTCTGCTAACCTTCTAGGATATCCTGTCTCAGTCAAGAGACTAAGAACCAGAATTTTCCACTGTATGAAGCCATCAACACAAAGGATGACTAAAAGTTGAAATCACAATTTTCTACTTAAAGTAAAACCCATAGAATATATAAGAATATATAAGAATATCAGTAGCTGTTTCAGAAATCCACAAATACAAGGTCAACACTGCTGATAAACAATAATCCTCTATGAAGACATCCCTTTCGCTCTAGTGAATGTCTCCGATCACCCGAGGGAGGAAGTATATTATGGAATCATGAGCACCATTGATTACGAGACAAAAATTCTTTGTTCAGTTTGGTTAGTTTATACGTCAATGCTGAAAATACGGCCGCTGCCTAAACCTTCATCACAGACAGTCACCCATCTCACTAGTCTACTAACAGTGTTATTAAAATTTAGACTCTGTGGTTTGGGCACTGCGATTTGATTTAATTTAATTTATGATATTTATAGCGTCTATAGACAAGATAATCCATGATATTAAAACTGGTGAGGTCTTACCTGGCGCCGATCAACAGGCCCACGGCAAAGAAAAGCTGAATCTACAATTGAAAAGTGAGCCTGACACACACACTTACAGATACACCAAGAGTTCTGGACCTGCGATTCCGTTCCCAAAGATGGCTCTAGGGGAAGAGCTCCATTCATTGATCTGAAGTTATTAGGAGATTGTAAACCCAGCGTCAAAACCGAATCAAATCATCAGTGATACGGAACGTAAGATGTCTCAAGTTATGAACATCAATGGCTCAGATGTAAAACGTGGTACCAGATTTCTTGTAGGTATTCATCAATACTTCGAGCCAAATTGATTAATAGCTACACATTTCCTGTAATAAGTCATACTAATCCCTTACTAAGGGTATTAATTAGCCTTGTGTTTTGAGATATAGGCCATCACAGTTGCTGTGAACACAGGCATTGAGAGACGGAGGTCTTAAACATTTAGCTATATCCCCTCCATGATTTAAAGAATTTCTCTCGACATGGACGTGTTTTTCCTTTGGGCTATTACCCCCTTAAATTGCATTGGTATGACATGGAACCTCGATAACAAAAGAAAATCAGGTTTAATACATATTGAATTGAAATTGCGCTTTTGTGCATTGGAGTATAAAAATGATGTGTGGTTGAATAAATTACAATGAGATAGAACAATCCCATTACATCATAGTGGTGCTGTAGAGTTATAAGATGCTGCACTGCTGGTTATCTCAATCTCATTACATCATTTTTATCTCAACAGGCAATAACATGTAAGACTTTATTGTGAGTTTGTCAGTTTCTAGCAGATAAATTTGTTGTCTTTTAATAACAAAGAATTTATACATTAATACCATTTTAGCAGGATATATCACATATAAATAAATATAGAAAGAACTGTAGTTACCTTAACACGATCCATTGTGCTTCAATGTTCCAGCGAGTCCTAATTGAGACTGACCCTATCTGGCAAATCACCGTTAATCTAATGCCTCGCTGAAGCCTCTATCGGGGATTAATACCCCTCCATTTCTCATAAATCATTTGCGTAACAATCAGCGTCATGGCTGAAAGAGGACCAAGAGGTACCATGGACTCAGCTGAGGTGTAAACACACTTCGGGTCGACCACAAGATGAAATCTTGACATAGTGTTTCCTGTAATATTATTACCAACTAGAGGATAGTGTTCACCGACTTCTTGTGAAAATAGAAAGCACGGAAGGAAACACATGAGGTCAGGGCCGATAAACAGGAGATAAATTTTCATACTGTGATTAATGAAATTCTAGCCAGCCGTAGAGAAAGAAATATGGCGTGGATTGCTGCTTCACTGTATCGCAGTTTCTCACACAATGCGCCGGAGTCATGGGGCCGGATGGTCAGGTTTCAGAACTCTATTGCTGGGTATAGGCCTCCCTCACCTCAGTCCAGTTTGTTTCAGCATACTGTCTGCTGTCTTCCATCTTTTCCTGGACCACCCTCGACTTCTCTTCCCCAACGGTTTCAATCTCCCTAGGTTTCCCCTGGACATGGTAAGGAAGCATTAGGGATTGGGCAACGTCCGCATTGGGCTATCGATTTCTATTCAGAGACAAATGAGGATTTTTTTCTTAGCATTATTATAATAGCGCAATGGCCTCTCATATTTAAATAATCTTGGAGCACCAAAAAGGTTGCTTATCGTAGAATACTCCATACAAACTGAGGTAACTGCTGTGTGCTACGCTATGAACGAGGTTGCAGAGGAAATGAATGGACCGACGGGCGTAACAGTCGCGGAAGACGGATCTGGAACATCCAATACGCTGATGACACCTGTTTCTGTCTCCCAGCAAGACTTAAAATCACTGCGGGTATCTATGGCAAAGAAGGTGACAGTAGAGTTAAATGAAGTGTAGTTGTCAAAGAACATCAGTGTAGATCTAACAGTAAGGTTGGTGAACGCACTGGTGTGAAGTGTGGTGTGGTATGGATGCGAGACCTGGACACCCAAAAAGACAGAAAAGAGATCGCTCGAATCCCTCGAGATGTGCTTATGGAGACGTGAGTTAAGGAACAGTTGGACAGATCCAAATGAGTGGGTGAGAAGTGAAGTGTGTATGCCAGAAGAGAGTGCCTTAAGAGAAAGAGTTAAGAATAGAAAAATCTGCGAGTATGACCACCGGAAGCGGGGAGGTGACAGTGTTGTGCTGGCATCTTTTGTATGACCACCGGAAGCGGGGAGGTGACAGTGTTGTGCTGGCATCTCTTGTATGACCACCGGAAGCGGGGAGGTGACAGTGTTGTGCTGGCATCTCTTGTATGACCACTGGAAGCGGGGAGGTGACAGTGTTGTGCTGGCATCTCTTGAGGGCGAAATCGAAGACATAGGTAGAAGAGGAAGAAGAGCGGAGTGGATTGACAACATCAAAGAGTGGAGAGGAGGGTTAAGGGAAGCACACCAATAAGCGATCGTCAGAAGAGATGGTCTATGGCGAACTGAACCGAACTGAACCGACCCGAACCGAGCTGAACCGAATTGAACCGAACTGAGCGCTATGCGTGAATAATATATTAATTAAGGACACCAGGGCTTATGTAGAAATATTGAATTATAAAGTCTATGAAGTGCTAATGTTGGTTTATGTGCTTCATCAGACTCTCATCAATTGGACAACTTCATTACTGACTCTGCTATACAACATCTGCTACACAGCACATGTATCAGCCACTAGGTCAGATATACTATAGGGGAGAAAAGAGATCCGACCTGCGGTCGGAATGTCACGGTCAAGCTGTTTAGTCAGTCCATACAGTTATCACCTTCGTAAGTTTATGGATCAGTCTGCCACCTCTAAACAGGAAACCTATCACAGAACAATCAACCAATCAGATTTCTGAATGCCAACAAATACTGCTGAGAGCTTTTAACTCATACTAACCAAAATAACCCAATAGACCAAGTCACTAGACCCCAAAATATAGCAAGCCATTCTAGTATAATCCAAAGTGATGGTATAGCTCTATTCACATTCTGTTTCGGGAGATAACTACTGCTTCTATCACCTCTCGCTAGGCGGATACACAAGAGTCAATTGACCTATCTTCCCCACCTCATCCCAGACAGACCGAGGGCATATAGGTGAGTGGTATCAAATGACAACAATAGTGTGAGCAGGTTGGGGAGATCAGGCTAATTGTGAATGATATCTACATTATATGACTATCTCATTGCATTCCAGGGAAGTGAACTCCCATTGGCCCATAGTAAACGCCCAGCCTGTCAATTATAGAAGGGTTGTGTGTCTGAAATTATCAAAAGATTTCGGAGGACTCCATGAATTGAACCAGTCCCTCAAATTTGGCATATATTTGAGGTTGAACAAAACCATATTGATCATAAGGTTCTTGGCCCATCTGGCTCCCGGTCTACCTATGTTTCATTTTTCAGCGGGCTGTCATTTCATTTGCCTTTGTGCTTTCAGTCCATATCAGGTGGCTAGCCCATTGCCCTTGCCAATCAGCAAAGAATCGGTGGTTGATTTTGTTTATTAGCCACCGTTTTGAGCTGCGCTTGATATTAATAATCTTCACCATTTACCCACGCATGGTTCCTTATCCCCCCTCATTGGAGATTATCGCGTCTACGTTTCCGGCCAAAACCCCCCCCCAGCGATAATCCTATATCAGACTACGATAATCCCTGAGCCTATCATGGTGACGTACTGTCACGAAGCCACTGAATGTGAGGTGAGGTATTCTCACTTTATTACCGTTTCCTAATGAATGTTCTCCACCCAGCTGTTAGAGATTACCAAATGCCATCTAGGTAGAAATAAATGATGATGCGAGAGCTTCTTAGGATTCAAATGTACGTAACATTAATAACACCCCAATCTAACTCAAGCCAACTCTTTCAAACAAAGGCCAAGTTAACCCCAACCCAACCCAAAGCGAGCCAACCCAACCAAACATGATTCAACCCACCTCAATCCTGGTCACGTTACCCTATCCGAACTCAGATCAAGCAAAGCCAGCCCGAGCAACCCAACCTAGTCAATCCCAACCCAAGGCGGGCCAAGCCAAACCAAACAAACTCACCACACCACACCAAATTTAAGTCAAACCATCCCAAGCTAAATCAAGTCAACCAAAACCAACCCAACCAAACCCAAGGACTCATAGGCAGTATTCTTATGCGGGTGTGGAGTTATGCTCTCCTGCAGTAGTTGATTTTATTTTACTAGTGAGGCATACCAGTACCACAAAACTGACATGTCACGCAGGCGTGACAATAGGCTTATATCGAGGAGGTGACTGTATGAGTGCACTAACCGCCAAATTACTACTCCATCTGCATGCCTAAATCTGGTGAAGTTATGGGTGGTCAAACTTAGAGTGCTTCGTACACGCAAAATTAGGTGCTGTATATTAAATCTTGCCACCGGTTTGGTGCACATGTTAAAGCTCACAAGGGGTTAGTGTACTGTGTGCAGCTATTGATTTATTAGCACCTTCAGCCGGATTGACTTCTGCAGCAGGGTGAAAGTCTCATCTATGTTGTCCACCACTCACAGTCTGCTGCGATATTTTCCCTCTAAGATTATGAGAATTCAGTACCTCCTGCACCCATCTTTCCTTGTTTCTCCCTGGTTTCTTTTACTCATTGGCTTAGATTAATATTGACCGTGGACCTTTTTTATTTAATGTTGTGATCACCATGTCAAATAAAGAAAGTCCGCCCATAGAATTACCTTCTTTATGGGGTACGCAGGTCTAAGCATAAAGTCTCCTAATGATGCATCATGGGAAAAATTGATCCAGAGACTCGGTAGGCTAATTTCTTCATAAACCCGTGACACTGGTCAGGATACGAAAGAAGACTTGATATTGTCAAAATCCCAGACCGACTGATTATTATTCGTTTGTAGTTTCCTGTTCTGACTGAGTAAGCCGCAGGTTTCTTATAATGTATCCACATTAGGACCTTATTCTTAGGATTCTGTTATTCAGATCGAGGTGTGAATCATCCATTGGAGCTTCTCCTGCAGGCTCCTGGTAGGTAGGAGGTGTCATACAGTATTTGATTGATGAGACGAATGGTCCAAACTGAATTACCATCACTTTGTCTGTAGTAAGCGAATAGAAAAGCCACAATGGGACGGTTACAGGTGAGTCAAGTTTACTTTGAGGTTTTACAGACAAACCTTTTAATGCTGAGCATAATTTTCTGTCGCCATTGAACTCGGCTAAAAACCGAACACTCTATAGCATAATTCATCAGCAGGTTATGTGATGGTAAGCAACAATCATATGTCACATTTATTGAAAAAAATAAACTGTTATAGTTCATGAGTTCATTTACATAGTACATACTCATGTCACAGTATCAGCACTCCGACTGTATCCGATTTGCCTATTAGTTACAGATCTTTCATCACTCAATTGATGTGCCTTTCTTTGCATAACTGCATGCTATTGCCTATACTCTCTGTAATATCTTGCAGGTGATGGTTTTATTTTTCGTCAGCTGCATTATTATAAGGTACGTAATTCTACTTCTAATTGTTGACACTTCATGCACCAGAATGTGGAAAAATAGTGCAATGTACTAAACAAATAACCTCAGCGGAATGATCAAATCTATTCTCTGTAGTGAGACGAGAAGCAGCAGACCACGCCCTTGCTCTCAACCGTGGCAGAAATACGATTTCTTCTGCTTATCACAACGAATGAATATGTTCGAATCATCTCTCCTAGATTCGCTAACAGCGCCACCGGCAAAACCCTTCACAGCTTCTCTACAACCGCCAACAATCACTACTGTAAATCCCACAACAAGACCCACAACAACTACAACAAAACTCACAGAAGCTGCAACAAGACCCACAACAAAACCCACAACAACTACAAGGCCCACAACAACCACAACAAGGACCACAACAACTACACAAAAATCTACAACAAAACCTACAACAACCACAACAGAGTCTACTACAACTACAACAAAACCCATAACAACTACATCAACCACAACAATGCCCACAACAACAACAAGGCCCACCACAACTACAACAATGCTTACAACAACTACAGGAAGGCCCACCACAACTACAACAAGGCTTACAACAACTACAGGAAGGCCTACAACAACTACAACAAAGCCCACAAGAACTACAACAAGGTCTACGACAATGAGGTCTACGGCAACAAGGTCCACTACAACAAGGTTTACTACAAAAAGGTCCACCACAACAAGACCAGAGACAACTACAACAACAACAAACATAATGACAACAACCCAGCCAACGATAGTCAGACCTACAACATCTACAACAACTACAAGTAGATCAACTACAGAACACACAACAACTATCACAACGCCGGAACTAACCAGTATGAAAGGCACTATAACGAGGGCACCAATAACACAAGCCACAACAATAGACGCAGCGAGAATCCACGATGACGAAGAGCAACAAGAAAGCCATTTTAATGATCTGGAGGAAGTTTCACAAGAGTTTGCCACGCTGCCTCCAATCCCACAAGTGGAAATCAACTTCCCAGAAATACGGGCTGAGATAAGAAACGATGTCCGACACAATGTAAGTTGCACTTTTGGCTGTACATGCACAACTTGGCCCTGTATAGGATCTTCATGCTGGGATGGAGATTCACAATGCTTGATTCAATTTTCTGAACAGAGACCAGACCGACCCCCATATTGTTTGCAGCCCATACTAACCGTATCACCACAAATCACCAAGGCAGGCTCATAGATACACGAGACCTTATAGCAGGGTAGGAAAAGTGAGCAATCAAGGTCATGTTGGACGCATCTAGAGCAAATCACATGTTGCCTGTTTGTTCCTTTGCGGGGTGTTATTTATAAAATCGGGATCTGTCATCTGTTTATACAGAGGGAGCTTATAGCTCCATTTGTGAGACTCGGATTTCATACATGTGTGGGAGGATGTGACGGCTGCTTGGACCTAACTTTAAAAGATAACAGAGGTAAAGTCGTCATGCTCAGCTCCCCAGGTTTCCTTGTAATATTCAGCATGTCCCGCAGCCTCTCATCTACGTTGGGGGATTGGTCATGCAGTCATGACTGTCATAGTATTACTGCACCACTTCTGCATGCCGTATGGAGAGCTGGCTTGGCTGCCAATCTATGATTGTCACTCTTTTTTTGTAAATTCGCTATAAAAAGAGCAGAACCATTATCTGCATCATGGGCAGCCGGACTTGGCTCAAAATTTGACTGATTTATTCATGAAATGCTTGGTGAGTGTGTTAAGTGTCTGTAACTAGCAAACCATACAGCTCTGGGGCTACATAGTGATAGATAAAAGTCATTTCCTTGGTAGGATTGAATGGCACGTACAATACTATGAGGAAGAAGCATACAAAGTATTCAACTGAGATAAGTCTTGCTGACTACGTGGCGCTACATGCTGTCATTGCTGCCGAGGAAGGAATGCATAGAGAAAGTAGGTGTGATTACGTTCTCTTCAGCTATAGTTTGAGAACTTTAACTGAATGCCAAAAAATGTCAAGATCAATCCAACTGATTCCAAGCACCTGCTTTATCCTCCTCTTATATTTGTCAATGTACCAAAAAATATGGCAAACACATCGTGATTTACGCACCGGGTCGGTCACACAACTAGTTAATGAGTGGCATTTAGTCATTTTATGATCATCCTCAGTTATCGCCTGTGATCGATGGTGAGTGACATATAGCCATATTTTGAGAAAGCTTAAAATAATACACACCTAAGAAAAAGCAGGAACTAATCAATTTTATTAATGGTCCTGATCTTATTATCTGTTTAGTTATCTCTCCTATAAATATCCTATATGGTACTAAATCTCTACAAATCCCCTGAAAAATCTTTCCCCGAACAAAACTAAACTTTTAATAGTAACCGCTACGTAGCTAAATTTCACTCGTAGTTTTTTTTTGTCAAAAAGCATTAGGCTCATGATAGAGACAGTTTTTTTACATGGACATAGCCAAGGGCATACGGCTGGTAGGTGATAGCCCCCAGCACAATACAAGCCTACGTGAATTCCGACCAATCAAAATGCAAATAAGTTGGCTACGCAGATTTCCGAATGTTTTCCTGAGAATAAATCACAGATTAGGAGCTGATTAGGTCACACAGGATAAGGTGCATCATCAACCAACATAGGGTGTAGCGAGATGGTAGAGCGATGGGAGCAATCTTGAGATCTCGGGTTTGAGTTGTGGTAATGGCTATGAGCTCCTCACATCCTAGTCTTAGCTCAAAACAAGTACAAGTCTCATTATGAGGTGGAGCGTTGATACTGACCCACTAGTGATGCTTCATGCAAAGCCGGCGGAAACAGGTATCTAACCTGGCAGCTTTACACCGAAGATGGCATACAAGAAAAACATTAACACGGGGTATCTAGTTCAAATATCGAAAGTGGAAACTTATGCTTCAGAGATAAGTGTTCCTGATATCTCCACAGGCAACTCAAATGCATTGGATTTTAGTTTGCTCACATGAATTAGTTACTATAGTTTGTAAGTGAGTGAGTTCATATTACTTATAGATGTGATAAAATTTAAACCTGGAAGAGAGACATGTGAAGATCCGGATAAGCCAAATAAAGGAGGCGATTTCCCGGAGGGAGACGATCCTAATGCGATAGAAGTTATGATGAGGGAACTAAAAATAACTAAACGTGAAGCTGTAGCTCTCATGGGTAAGAAATGTTCTCAATTCGCAGACCATGAATGAAATGTAAGCAGAGCTGGGACCAACTTTATGAAGATCACTGCGCCTACAAACACCAGATCCTGGAGCCAGGGTACCCTGGTGCGATCTCCAGTTTGGGTAATAACTTTGTTTCTCTCAATACTTTCGTCAGTTTTGTATCTCATCCTTAACTTAAGGGGGTCCAACCATGTAGTTACCTTCCATGCATATAGGGCACACGAGTGTTAGCAAAAAGTCTCCCATAGACTCAACCTGGGAAATGCTGAGTCAAATAGATACAGTAGGTCAATTTCTTGGCCATTCCTGACACGTGTTCTTTCTTGAACACACGAAATTACTTTTACTCGAAACATTAGTGTAACGTTAACAAGATTAATTCGGGTAAATGAACCTTTGACAGGAATGAATGCCAATTGCGATACAAATTATCTCTGACATGCTACCAGGATGTAGAAATGCTGCCAGAAGGTTCGTTTCGGTAAATGTACGAATCGTTCTTGTCCTGAATCTTATGTAAATGGGCTGTCTCCTTTAACAGTTTTTTTGTCAATCGAATGACAGACGTCAATCCAGAAAGTCAACATGTTATTGTAACCATCTGTTGCGGCATGCATTTTGCTACAGCCAAATCTACTTGGGCTGATTTGGTATCAAGCCTTATTTACAAGCTTGCTGCCTGTGTTGTTGCCAAGAAGGCCAGATATCTCTGTATTGACCCATTATTATATCTTCCTGAACAAATGGCTGTATCAGCAACTAACAGCAATTGAAATATCGGTGATGTGACCATTTTCATGCATACACTGCAATCATTTGGAGCATAAAATGTGAAATTAAATGAAATACACGCGTGGTAACTTTTCTTCTCCTAAACCTTCATGGGCTGCAGTCCTGATGAAAACATGGAGAGGATCTCAGATAGAATAACACCTCTTAGCCTGGCTGGAGTTCTCACAGCCACATATGGCCCTGGTCGAGATTCCCAGAGTTGAAGCCCTGTAAAATTCTCCTGTTTTGTACCAGAGAATTAGATTGCCTCATTGTGTTGTAGGTGCTCACTCTTTGGGGAGATGCAGGCAGGAAAATTTGGGTTTTGAAGGCAGATGGGACTTCACAGATTTGACGTTAGATAGCGGTTACTACAGAAGCATGCAAGGCACAATCTGGCACGCGAAACCAATATCAGGGTGAGGTGAACTACCCACGGCAGACCTTTGAAGCAAAACTCACCGCGTAGGAATGTAATTAGTAGACTTGGGTTATTTTAGTGGGCGGTGGAGTGATACATACTCCTCTTGCGGCCCAAGATACCTCTGTTTCAATGGAAAGTTAGACATTACACCATTTATTTGGATTGCGTTCTTCACCGCAAGAAATCTTGCAGGTTGTGCATCCAGACATATTTATTACAGTTCACAGGTTGCATGCGGGGAAAAGCTAGATTAATGTTCTCTCATCATCCTCAGTAGATGCGAAAAACTGGTGGTAATTCCTGCTTAACTTGTGGTACTACAGTATGAGTTATAGATAATATACAGCTTGTTACAGTAAACATGGTTCATACAAACCTATGATCAGCATGCTCGCATGAGCACATGATAGCCAAACACATATTTTAGTTCATGAAGTTTTACTTGTCTGTTAAAGGTACTCAAGGATCTGGCAGGAATCCCAAACTCAAAGAGTTTCAGAAACTTTACCATGCAGTTTATGGGCAATCCCACTTTGGATGCAAATTTCCTGATGTGAGGATTTCAAGCACAAGAATCCCCATTTACCCGATTACCTTTAGCAACCTATGTATTCTGGTTTGATAGGTCTCATCAATGGGGGCGACCAGAAGAGGATTCAGACGTTATGATGCTGATCGCTGACCTGAGCCTTATAAAGTCCTACTCTGTCAGCGGAGCGGACAAAACTCCATCATGCACCGACTCGACAGAATGTCGCGATGCCTCAACCTGGAGTCTGGTCAGTCATTTTAAACAATGTCTTATAGTGGATAGTGCACTGCCTGGTGATTAGAACAAAAGTGCCCAACTATAGAGTAGCGTGTTTTTATTGGGCACACCATGGACTGTTTCGACTTAGTGATGCTATCCACATACAAGGAACTGATCTTATCTCCTATTGAGTTCTACACTTTCTCACCACAGATCAAGTCCTTAAAGCCATATTAGGGGTGAAGTTAACCCGTAACATGACACATTCAAGGTATTGCATCATGGGTAAAAAACAGCTATGCCATAACGCAAACCATTCCCACCATACTCTAATAAGAGGCGGTCCTTTAGTTAGAAAGTGGATCCTTCGCAGCCATACAGTCATTCTCTTCAATATTGGCACCATACTCAAGTAGACAATGGCTGCCATCTATTTTCTGGCCTTTCAGTGGCTCTGGTACCGATCTCTGGTCACCAAATAGTTGACACTCAGAGAATCTTTGAGACTGAGTGTTCATGCATCATTCTGGAGCAGTTTGTATTAGGTTTTTTTTCAAAAACAATTCTGTGCGATCTCTTCGGTGTACTATGGTTCAAAACAAAGCCTTGCGTGAAAAAGGGTGGTCAAGATAAAGCTGCCTACTGACCCAATAGGTTCTCTATTTTTCATGTATCGAAACCACTAAACTAAGATATTTGCCTTGAATTCAAAGTTGTTTCGCTCAGCTGTCTTTGATCGATATCATATGATCATTGCTACCGTAAAGGGCACTTTCTCTTCTCACATATGATTAAACTTCCGGGATAGATATTTCTTTTTAACCAGTTACGGTCCGTATCATCACTCCAGGTTGAGGGTCAGTCAACAATGGTTTTCCTTAAATAATAAGGGCTTATTCGGTAGATTGGTGTAAACCATCGGGCAGTTCAAGTCCTTTCAATAGATTAGGTATATGCCTACCAATGCATATACGCATATAGACAGTTAGCACTGCATGCAAGCGTGCTGTTATAGCAGCGATGCATGCCATTTGTAAGCAGAACTTTGTAGTGTTGGTCTCACTGGTCTGCATTTGCATTTTAAATCTCTAGCAGTCGATACCATTAGAAAGTCTCCAAAATAAGATTATCGTTTTCCATTGCAGGTGAGAGCATATGCGGATGATGAGGAGTTATTCCACCGAGATTTCATCGCCGTTTTTGAGAAAATGTTGAACAACTAACCTAACATAACCAAATATATACAGCTAGAAAAGATGGGCACTCACCAGGACCATTGTAACAAAGTGACCAATAAAGAGATGCCTTTTTATTGGATGTCACCCATTATGTACATCACGGAAGTATGATATAGTGTGGATTATACATGTGTATAGCTGAGCTAATCCTGTCTGCCGGAGATTGATGCTTGGAGTTGAGAACAAATTAATGTTTCCATGATCATTTCGTGCCGGAGATAAAGGAGGCGTATAAGGTGAAGGTAGATAACTGCATAACAGTGTTCCTTTTAAATACAAACTGTACGAAAAACTGAGCTTTTCTATGGATTAGGATTATAAGTATAGCGTTGAATTGTCATTTGTAATTACAGTCCTTTTTAGTTTAATATGATGATTTTATCTTCAAAAGCCGATTTTAGGAAAATCGATCGCACTGTATTTTTCTGGCAACTTACACCGTGGAATTGCTAGGATTTAGGTCAGATTGTGAGACTTTTAACTTTTACTGGACAAAACAGTTTTTATATAGTGGGATTGATTGCTCAATGGCTAGAGCGCTGGGTTCAAGATCGAAGGATTTGGAGTTCAATCCCTATTCATACTGAGCACCTATTGCCAAAATAAGCTCCTTGCGTAATTCCTAGCTCCTACCACTCCAACAACCCTCAGGCTTATCAAGGCCAAGTGCGCACGTAGATCAATAAAATAAATAAAAATCGCCAATATTAAGAATGGAATGATAACGGAGGGTTAATGCATATCCGGAGCTGGTTCATAGGATTAAAAGATAAAGGATTAACCTTATGATAAGATAAGCCATTAGTTTATAGTCGTAGGCTCAAACCAACTCTCGACGGAAATGTTTTCAATAAGAACCAATGGGGAAGGGCCGTGTGGCTACGTCACAGGTAATGTGTCCCGTGTCTGATAATCTTTATCGAAATGGACCATCGTTTAGCTGGTTTGGTGGTACATGCAAGCAGATTTCTGAGGTTTGTGAAGTTGAAAAGGTCTATCTCATGAAACTGACACTTCAAGTCCGGCCCTAATAAAACAGTAACAGTCATTACTCAGAGAAAAAAAGGGAACAACTCCCTATGTGGCAAGGATGTGAAATCTTATGTGCTGGGTTTCTACCGTAATTCACAAAGTCTGAAGTGTGTGTCTTCAGTGCTGGACACCCACCAT